>Ga0209629_10002420_pt1 | contig 12693 bp, 13 predicted proteins | sample TergutCu122P5_FD_187286 | JGI IMG/M metagenome (GOLD analysis project Ga0209629, IMG submission 187286) | Cubitermes ugandensis P5 segment gut microbial communities from Kakamega Forest, Kenya - Cu122 P5 (SPAdes) (version 2) | ecosystem: Host-associated > Arthropoda: Insects > Digestive system... | reverse complement strand
TCGTCGTCGTCGTCGTCGTCCCCCCCCCCTGACTTCAATGGTTGTAGGTATCCAACCTGAAGATGGCCTAACTAGAAGAGGCAGTAACATGTAGTTGGCTGAGATTTGTATATATACTAACACCTTGTATATTACAATTATATTTGTGTTTTTGACTGCCTTCCTACACGTGTTAGTCTACTTAGTCCTCAGACTTCACCAATCCTTTCATTTTTCAGCTTCATTGTGACGCATAGTTTAAGATTCGAAACTGTCTTTGCCTTGGCTCGTTTCAATTACAAAATTACCCAGCGGATTTCTGCGAAAACTGTTATTCGTTTCCCGAAAGATTATTTGTTATGCAAATTTTTTGTTATGCTTGCGATACTTTATAATGTCCACCTTACTTGCAGCTCAAATTAAACTTCCTGAAATGTATAAGTGTTCATTTTTAAAATATCTTTCGATGTTATTATAAACGATTGAGTTGATTTTTTAATCTTACATCTCATTCGATGATATGCAAAATATGTAGTTCGTAGGCCTTCAATGATAAAATCAGAATCACAAACGATGATCTTAAGAAAGCAGATTTGCACAAAATGCGCACTTACACTTAACCATGCTAATCATGAATTTAATCTAAGTAACAGGCCGTAAACATCATGGAGTTCCTGGTATAAATCAAAGGCTACTTGCCTGCTCTGTCAATGTAGAATTCTACGTGTCTTGTGTATGTGTGTGTGTGTGTGTGTGTGCGCGCGCGCGCGCGCGCGCGCGTATGTGTGCGTGCGTGCGTGTGTGTGGGTGTGGGTGTGGGTGTGTGCGCGCGAAGAGTTTATTAGTTACAGACCTATTCTGTACATATTAAATTTTATAGATATAATCTCGGAATTTCGCATGGTAGCAGAATTCTTAATTCTTGGCTTACAAAAGTATTTCCTTTATGTTGAGCAGCAATGTATGTGATCTATCTCCATACCGAACTTCACATGCCTGTCCGCAGTGGTCTCATTAGTTATCGCTATAAAACCGCAAGCTAAAGAATATTTTCACATAGCTGTTCTCTTCTTGTTTTACTTTGTATAAAATATTTCCATAACAATATTTGCATATTTTTGCAAGGCCTCTTTCCGTACGTCATTTCAAGGCTTTAAAGAATTTTGATTTCTGCCCTCCCGCCTCAGAAATTTGCTCGTCCACCATGCTGTTATTCCATCTTTCATAAAATGAAAAATTATATCGACCGTGTTGTGGTTTCTTCCATTTTTATGATGCATAACCCAAGTTGCGTGAATTGTGGCAAACCTGTTAGAGAAATTAAACGAGGGACACACAAATCTGAGAAGGGAGGAAAGGTAACTGAACATTTATTTCCTACGTCACAGAAAGCTCACTAATCTCTATTGCAAAGATAAAATTCTTAATATCTTTTAGATACAATCGCTGTTTAGTCTGAAAACGTACATAAGTCATCAATTCCCTGCTTGGGTAAAATGCATCGCTCTCTAGTGCCAGAGCAGGTGGCAAATACCGTTGAAACTGTGCTTCGCAAGAGTAAGAGAATCTTTCTATTTAATGGATAAATGCGACCCGAAACCGAACATGCGGAATGATCTTAAAAAATATTTTAGCATGATCTGTATTGTGCTTATATTTCGTCACAATTTTTACATTTAACGGCGTCGTGTGTGTGTGTGTGTGTGTGTGTGTGTGTGTGTGTGTGTGTGTGTGTGTGTGTGTGTGTGTGTGGTTGCGCAATTCTTGTTTAATCGTACGTTCGCATTTTGCATTCCACCTATTTCATTGCAGCCGATTTATTATGTTTCTCTCCCTTCTTTCATCTTCGCCCTTTTTATTTCCTTTTTATCAACTCGCTTCTTCTTTCTGCCTCTTCGTACATTTCTATCATTCTTCAAAACGCATCCCCGAATATCTAACCCAGCAGTAAAACAGATTCATTCTAAGTTGACTCTCACGCTCAGCCGTAGTTCAAGCGGTCAGTCGACAGATGTCACCACGGAAGCCCAGGTTCAGTCCCAGGCATTCCATATGGAATTACTGGACAAAATGACAGTAGGACTGGTTTTTCTCTGAACACTTCATTTTGACCTGTCAGTTACTTTTCCAGGACCTGGCCACATTCATTCGGCCATAATCTGGAAGATGAACAACGAGTCTGTTAGAAACTCGTAAATGAAATTATCTGCTTCATACTGGTTCTGGCATCGACAGTCTTTACGCTTGTTTAAATACTAGATTTCGCGCCATTATTATAAACAAGGTTGAGAATTTAGAATGAATCCCAGCCCAGACACCGGCTGTCCTCTCTGAGGATTTTCGTGTCCTCTGCAGAAAACTAGGTCGCAACTACTTCTTTACAAATCTCACCACTTCATTTCGTAGTGCTACTGATCAAAGTGAGCGCGCTAAATGAGCTGAGAAGCCGTCTTCATATACCTTAATTAACATAGATGAAATACCCGAATATTTGCTTGGTAAACGTCTACGTTTCTAGGCCGTAATTATTAGGCATATTTTTCGTTGGGTTACTTGCAGCAGCTACACAGGAAAATGTTACGTTTGGTTCTGTACTTAATTAAGCATCGCACCCAGATATATGGGAGAGTGAATGTACAGCTTCCACTTACACGAAATAAATAGCAGGTCGATTCGGCCCTGGAGCCGGTCTGGAAGTTATGGAAAAGATACAAATTATCTGCAGCTTTCGAAATTCCAAACCCGATTCTTAGATTTTACAACTCATGGGTAGTCACTGTACTCACTGATTTATTCTGGGTCCTACAGATTGGAGAGTAATTTGAGTTTTGTTTAGGTGAATCCACTCTTACTGTTCAGTCTCAAGAACGAGTCGAAGACCTTCATAGATGAGTCTTTCATTTGGCCACACCTTACTCTCTTATTTTTTCCACCTTCCTCTTCTCGAATAAGTCGTTTTCACTTCTGTGCTACAGGCATCCAGTAATTCTGCAGCTTCTGAAATCGGATTTTCTCTGTGGGTCACAAAACGAACTGGTTTCCTTTAATGACTTGTGTGTGACTTGTGATCGTTCGTGGGGGTCTTCAAACAAGTCGTGTAGGATTATTGGACGCTATCTTCTTTATTGCAAAATATTATTTTTATTTCCTGCAATTACGACTTAACTTCTTTTTCATAGATCTTTTATAGTAAGGGAAATTCATATTTCACATGGGAAAAATGTGTTTACATTTCCTTTATGTTGTGTTTTAAGACGAACTGGTTTGTCATAGTTAGTGGAAACCACGTGTATCAAAATGCCCCTGGATAAATTTTCACGACAGTCTGTCTTCTATATGCATGCGGGTAAGCGACACTTGAGGCATCCACGAAATAGATGGAAAGATCATTTTCGGCCTCTGAACTGACCAGCAGCTCAAGAGTTGTTTGAAAAAAGAAGATGAATAAGAAGAGCGTGTTTAAAGGGAATCCACGCACTGTTGTGTTGTCACCCAATCCAGAGAGGGGTCCATAAGAGAATCTAATTTCCTCTCAGCCAGATGTAAATTTCCCTACCGTTTCATGAAAACCCATTATGTTCGCGAAAATCACTACTTCTCCTTGTCCTGAGCCATGAGAATCACCATCTCACCCTATTTAAGATCCCTTTCATTACCCTTCCATCTACTGAAAGTCTTCTAAGTGATGTCCTTTCTTCAGGTTTTCCTATCAAACCGTGCATGCCTTTCTTTTTTTCCCCACGCTTGCTACATATCTCTCTAATTTCACATTCCTTGACTTTACGAGTATAAGCCTAATAAAATTTTTTGAAGAGTATAATTCATATGGCTTCTCACAAAATTTTTCAGTCTCCTGTTAGTTACTTACTTACTCGTACTTACTTAGTTACTTACTAATTTAGTTACTTACTTACTTACTTACTTACATACTCGAGTCCTGGTTTTGCAGCTAGTCAAGAAATTCCCCGCATTTTATAGAACCCGAAAGTTCATTACCGTACTCACAAGTGCCCGCCAACTGTCCCTATCTTGAGCCAACTCCATCCAGTCCCCAAAACCGCCTCCCACTTCCTGAAGGACCGTCTTAATGTTATCCTCCCATCTATGTCTGGGTCTCCCCAGTGGTCTCCTTCCCTCAAGCTACACCACCAGAACCCTGTGCACACCTCACCCATCCCCCAAAAGCGCCACATTCCACGCCCATCTCATTCTTCTCGATTTTACCACCCGCACAAAACTGGGTACGGAGTACAGATCACCGATTTCCTCATTATGTAATTTTCTTCATTCCCCTATTACCTCGTCCTTCTTAGGCCCAAATACTCTCCTCAACACCCTATTCTCAAACACCCTCAGCCTACGTTCCTCCCTCAATGTTAGCGAACAAGCTTCACAACCATACAGAACAACGGACAAAATGATAGTTCTATATATCTTGATCTTTAAATTGTTGGATAAGAAACTGGAAGACAAAAGATTCAGCACCGAATAATAGCAAGCATTCCTTAATTTCAATCTGCTCCTAATTTCTTCCTGAATAGAATTTTGATTTGTTGACGTTGTTCCCAAATATCTGAATTCTTCCACCTTTCAATGGAACTATTATCAGTCTTTATACTGCATTCTGATCTCGAGACATAGTCATGTACTTAGTTTTATCAGCATTTACTTCTAGTCCGGGGCGCGCGGTGGCATAATGGTTAAAGCACTACATTACAAACCGGCAGGTCGCGGGTTCGATTCCCTATGGTGTCATTGGAATTTTTCAGCGACATAATCCTTCCGGTCGCACTATGGCCCTGGGATCGACTCAGCCTCTAACAGAAATGAGTACCAGGTGTATTTCCTGGGGTAAAGGCGACCGGTGCGTAAGGCTGACAACCTTACCACCATCCTTTGCCGTTTTCATGAAATCTGGACACCTTAACTTCCTGGAAACCTCTGGGCCACTCCAGGCCAGTAACGGGCTGCTTTACCTTTACCTTATACCTTTACTTCTAGTCCAATCTCCTTAGTAGCAACTATTAAAGCTTCTGCATTTTCCTTTATAGTACGCACGCTTCCTCCCCATCATCGGTATAAAACACAAGCTGGTGTGTACCATTTAATTTCAAGCCATCCTTGTTTACCGGAACCCTCCTAATGACAAAGTTGAAAAGCAATGGCGATAGAGCATCTCCCTGTTTCAAACCATTCCTAATAGGAAACATGTCAGACAAATTCTTGCCTACCTGGACTCTGCTATGCGTTTCAGTCAGACACATTTTTATTAGCCTTACCAGTTTCTTGGGGATCCCAAACTCAATGAGAATATTATATAAAACCTCCCTCCTAACTGATTCATAAGCTTTCTTGAATTATATAAAGAGCTGATGCACTGCTTCATTGTATTCCCATTTTTTCTCAAGTATTTGACGAATGCAGAATATATGATCAGTAGTCGACCTGTTGCGTCGGAATCCACATTGACGATCCCCAGTAACTTCCTCTGCATATGGAATTAACCTTGAGAGCAGAATGTTGGACAAAATTTTGTACGGAGTTGGCAATAGCGATATGCCCCTATAGTTATTACAATCTGTTTTATCCCCGTTCTTATAGATAGGTACTATAATCGAATCCTTCCATTCTTCAGGCAGTTCCTCCTTATTCCAAATAGAAATAATAAGTTTATGAATCGCAGAGCGAATTGTCCTACTCCCTGCTTTAATCAGTTCTGCTGGGATTTGATCAATACCCGGTGATTTGTGGCTTTTTAGCTTTTCAATAGCCAACTCAACCTCAAAGACACTTGGCTCAGGCACTAGTGGTTCTGCTGTGTGTATTTCTGCTGCTTAACATCGTCAACCCCTTGTACATTCAATAGCTGAGAGAAATAGTTCCTCCACCTCGCCATAATACTGTGGGAGTCTGCAACCAAATCTTCTTTCTCGTCCTTTACTATAATAGTTCTAGGCTGCTAACCTTCTTAAAGACATTGATGTCCCTATACAAGTCCCTAATATTTTTTATCTTAAAGTTAGTTTCAAGTTCCTCAATTTTAACTTTCAGATATGCCTTATTTAGAAGCCCAAATATTTTTCCCAGTACTCTCTTCTCCGACACCCTTACTCGGTGTTCTTCCCTCGATTTGGGAGATCTATTTCCACGCGCATATAAAATAGCATGCAAAATTATAGCTTCATGCATTATATTCTTTATAGTTTTAGATAGCGGAAGTAAAGAAAATATATTCTGGATTGAATGGCAGCTAGCTTTCCCCGAGTTTAACCTATTCTTAAATGAAATGTAAAATAACCACTATTTCAAGACCTACGTTAAGAATAATCGTAAGTGAAAGCATTATACATGAATTTTTACTGGATTTATTAAGTGATACAATTAGCCAATCTTTTCAAGAGGGGTTATTTCCAGTTAAAAAAAATATTAAGAACGAAAGAGCAAGGGTAAGCTTGTATTCTAACTTTTTCGAGTGTGGTGATACGTATACTGCCGCGCCAGAAAGGAACTACAACACGCTCTGCAGTCCAGCAACTTAACTATCGGCCAAAGCGAAATATTTCGCTTCTCTGTGGACAAAAACGCACAGATATTACCTTGAATTCTGCAACTAGCTCAGGAGTTCTTCAAAAGGGCCGAAAAGTGCAGATGGTGCGTTTGCTTCTTAATGATTTATGTACTGAGGCGTAGATTTCTTCAGGATCCTTAACAAAGAAACTTCATTTAATGCTTTCCATTCCGTTGTGCTCGGTAAAATATATTCGCTTAATACCGTCAAACACAACTATTTAATTAAAATCCTTGTTACGGAAGTCTTATACTACGTTCATTCAGACAACATGTTTCGGTCGTCAAGCGACCATCATCAGGTCTACAAAGAGCTGAAAATGCAACGTGCAAAGTATTTCTTTAGTACGCAATGGGATCCCATTGTGTTTACACTACTGTATAAAACACTGTAAAAATTATAAAAATTATAATATTAAGGTTAACCTGTATTACGTTATGTCTGTCGTGTCCTAGTGACCTTACTGAGCGTGGCTGTGGCTATTTCCTGGATGGGGTGTACCTAGATCATAAGTTCTCGTAAAGTTGATGCCTGCAACTAGTCACTTTCACTTTATTCACTTTTTTTCGCTTTTTTGGCTTATTTTATTGATCGTACCCGGTAAGTGGAAACTGTTAGTGACACTTACGGCTGCACAGTTCACCGTAATTAACGAGCGCCGTCCTTCCGGGTGCTTCCTAGGCCTTTTGATCCCATCAATTGTCGTATTTATTCCCTTTTTGCCGGCAATATCATGCGTGTTTTATTATCCTGGTCCGGTTGCGTTGTTTTACGGGTTCGGACGTAAGCGAAATTGAAGAATTCGGATACTCTCTGTGTTATGGGTTGTTACGTGGCGTGCTGGTCGGAAGTTATTAGCTTAAAGTGTGCTTTTTTCACGTTATCCTGTAACATAATTGTGACAGAGTTTGGACGTATCAGTTTAAGATGATAACGAGGGAAATGTGTATTTTTAATGCTATGTGGAATGCGCCTTGGTACTTACGTTTTTACGGTGCTGTGTGACGTGTTTGGGCAGGCTGCAGTGAGTGACTGGCTGTGGCTTGGATTGCCGAATGAACTACGGATCAGTGAGTACCCTGTAGGGGATCATGAGAACTAATAGCGCCAAAATGGCGTTGGGTTTGATTGTGTTCTTATCGGGTTCTTATCTTTACGGGTTCGGACGTAAGCGAAATTGAAGTATTCGAATACACTCTGTGTTATGGGTTGTTACGTGGCGTGCTGGTCGGAAGTTATTAGCTTAAAGTGCGTTTTTTTTCACGTTATCCTGTAACATAATTGTGACAGAGTTTGGACGTATCAGTTTAAGATGATGACGAGGGAACTGTGTATTTTTAATGTTATGTGGAATGCGCCTTGTTCTTTCTTTAAAACTTTAGCAAGATCAAAGAATACGCTCCCTGATGATGGTGAATGCACCGAAACATGTAGGAGCTGTTTACTGTAAATGTTAATATTCTTTTAAAGCAACTCTCTTGTGCATCAGTTGGTAAATAAAGAATTTGATAGTATCAAGATGCACGGTACGACTGTGGAAAAATAAAATAAAATAAAATACTATTAAAATAATATAAAAGGGCAGAATAGTGAATATTTTCTATTGCTGTTATAATGTAAATTTTAATATTCTTTTAAAGCAACTCTCTTGTGCATCAGTTGGTAAATAAAAACTTTGACAGTATTTTATTTTATATTATTTACAATAAAAATAAAGCTTTCTGTAATTCCATCACGTTACTTGTAATGCGTTTTAGTTGAAATATTTCCATGCAGTTATATCATGTCTCTAAACCAAATTATGCATGTCTAGTAAGGAAAAACTCACAGACAATACAACATTCCGTCGTGTTAATGGGAATGTAAAGGTAAAGACAGTATTTCACACTCGTGGATCACACACATAAAGTGAAACCTTAGATGTTATGAACATGTGAGGTTACTGCATGGCCCTGCCAATATCTCGTGTTACTTTGTGAAATGGGTAGTTTACAAGTGGGTAATAAATTTGGAAACTGTAATGATTCGATTGTGACTTAGGTTCAGGAAATACCCCCTTATTTCTCAGAGTAATCTGAGAAAAACCACGAAAATCCTCCATCGAGTTAGCCATGGTTGAAATTGGGCACCTCCCAAACAAAATTCAGAAACATTACCACTTGAGTCATCTTGCTTCTTGTTCTCCATATGCATGTGAATATACAGTATGTAAGTGCAAATTACGAGTAAATCCTCTAAAGGCAGGATAAACGAATACAATTTAGTGTTGCCAGTCTTGTTAAACATTGCATAAATGCTATTATTGGTCTGTTGCTAGTTTAATACTTGATGTTCACACTGTGAAGATTATGATCTTCTTGCTGCTTCACGTACCGAGCCTGCAAGACGGATGTGAGTTAAAGCAGTAAGATTATTCAGTGTATGTATGGGAGAAGTGTTATGGATCGTACGTATTCTCTGAAACGACCCCTCCGTTGAGTCAGCTTCAGGGTTCCGATTCATATGTTGTCGATTGACCCAGCTTAGGATTTCAACGAAATAGATGGTGTAATCAGTTATGTTTATGAGGCGTGGGAGCAGCAATCCCACGTACTTTACAAAACGAACGCTATTACACGCACATGATAGTGAGAACTAAGGCCACCCCAAGCGGGATTGGGACCTAAACTCGATACGGGTACTTCACGTGGCCAGACCTGGACTAAAGCCTAGGTTAGCTTAGGCATAACACACAGTGACCGATGGTGTATTTCGTAGCTACATGGTAAAGAGTCAAATTTCGGGGGTTACCGTCACACAGCTACTTAGCACAGCATTAAAACCGGTCCGTTTTGGGTTGGAAACGCCGAGGAAACAATACGTGTACGTTCGTGAGGTTATTAAATAAGCAAATGAGCGAGTCGGTTACCCTTAGGAGATAAGAGTGAAATATGCAACATACGAGGCGTGATTGTAAGAAGAAGAAAGGTCCGATATGCGGGAAGAGGCTTAGAAGGGATAAACGTCCTCAAAAGGCAGACATTCCTACAGGTAAAACACAGGAAAGTGACAAAAAACGCCGAATGCTTTGTCCTACTTACGTAGTGTTCCACAATCAGGTCTGGGTTTTGACTACATAAGCTGAAATTTTCAGTTCACATTTCCTTGCTACTGAAGGTCGTCCCTACGAAATGAGTCGGTTGGCTGCATATTTTCCCTAATATAATACTAAACCACCTGCGGGGATGTTTCTCCAAAGCAGAGATTAAATGATAACACGTTAACGATTTAGAATATAGAATTATAAAATGAATATCACGGCAGAAAATTCTTCAGAAATATTTGTTACCACCTGCGAGACTCCACAGAGCATCGCAGCCTCAAATGAACATTTCTGATTTGATTTAATCCCCAATTTTTATATCTATGATTTTTTTGTTTCTTCATTGTTACTTCACCGTCCTGTGTGTTTTCTTACTCTCGTCAAGCATTAAAATGACGAGCCATCCTTACAAAATTTCGTCATATTTAAAACGTATTTCAAAATTCGAAGGAAAAGGCGAACAGAAGGACATGATATTCCCTTACGAGTGCATTTTGCATACCAAACCCCACGCTTTCTCTCTCTTAATCGCGAGTGGTTTTAGATTTGCAAGTAAGTAGGCAACTTTCGTGTCTCATTAAAACCGCATTCTTACCGCTCTACTTCCCCCATCAGTATAATGAAAGTGCGAGGAAATCACCACACTTCTGAAGGTTTTATTGAGTAGAACATTAGAGGTCCACGTCCTTCATTTATGGAGGAAAAAATACGAGTTTCTAATGTGAGGTTGGTGAATGTTAAGTTTCCGTTACTGAACTTTTCTTTACCCTGTTTTTATAAGCCTGTCGTGCAAATACGCACCCAAACGCTTCAGTCGATTTGAGATATTTTCGGTGCCAGAAACAAGTGATGTTTTAGTGCAACAGATTTTTGGACATGTATGACTATTCTTACTCTTGGATAAAATATAGTCAGTTCTCACACGTTCTGACGAACGGTACTTAATGTGTCTTAACATACAAGACATGGCAAAGTACCCTGGCAGCCAGTTCGACTCGTCCAGACCCGATAGCTCTCTCTGTGCTTCTCACTCTCTCTCTCTTTCTCTCTCTCTCTCTCTCTCTGTCTCTCACACACAAACACACACACAGACACACAACGAATAGGTCATAAATGCTCTTTCTGCGCTCTTTATGAAGTAAAAATCTCTTATATGGAAACCATGTCCGCGCATCCGTCCGTCTGTGACATGGCATCAGCGAATAAACATTTTTTTTATTTACATGAATTTTGATATAGGAGTTCTTTACAAAGATTTGTTGAGTAAGCATGAGCTTCGTGAAGGTCGTCTTGTGACGTTCCCATTTTACTGCAGAACGCAGAAGGCTTTTTCCTCTAATTTCCACAATTCTTGACTAGTTTGGGTGGAATTCAATAGAGAAGATACCATTCAGCAATTACCGCGTGAATTTTATGATAATTAGTAGAGTTTAAAAGCACTCTATGTTCTTATACTGTATATTTGTATTTGTCTAGAACATAATAAGGCTAGTCACTTAATTATTTGTTCTTTCTCTTAATAATTTTCAGTCCCACCCTCTTGCTTAAAAAGAAAGAAGTAGTCTTTTGATAACATAATATTGTTTGTGTTTTTGTGTGATTATCCTCCCCTTCAGCTTTTGAACCATTTGGCCGATTTTCACAAACATTTTACGAACATATACCATAGCAGGGCAGCTCACGATCTTAAGTTTCAGTTTCCTAATGTTAGTCGCAATAACACTGCGGACGAGCCAACTTTCCGTTTAAGTCAGGGTGTAGGTATATGGCGATAAAATTTTGAAGATATACAAGTATCTTAAAGTAATATTTTTGTAGAATATAAAATATGGTCTTGTTAATCGCGCGAAGCTCTTCTTTAGTTTTGTATGTGATGGCTGTAACTAAATAACCATTGAAGCTAGACATGTGAAAATTAATACGGAGATCATACATGTGCATTAGAAGCTCAAGTATTGAGTTGCGACAAAAAAATGTCAGTCTTCCGCAATAGAAAGTGGTGTCCAAAACGTTTAAGATTTACAAAATATATGCCTCCGAAATACGCCTAAAACCTAAAATACGCCATTAGCACTGATAGATACTTAAAACCAAAAATCCAGGAGTTAAGAAAGTAGGTTTTGACTACATTCATTACTCTTTGTTTCTTTATTTCATACAATGTTTTTATTCGCTTTTTCTCTTGTGTTTCTTTCTTTAATTATGCACTTTCTTGTAAGTCATTTGTCATGCTGCTGTCTCCCACAGTCTCTCAACAAGTTATTATGATAGCCCAATGATGCAGTCACCGAAGTAGAATATTGAAATAATGCTTTGATTTTCTCCTATTAATTAACAAAAAGATATGAGCTGTTCGGTTTTCGATTGAATGAAACTGAATACCCCAAACATTGTAAAAAACCCCCTGTGCGATCGTACGGCAATAGATCTTTGTTAGCTTTCCAGGAAATTGGTCCATGTTTAAGTCATTTGTGTGTTACTGCCTTGTCATCCCTTTCACTACTGTCGCTGTGAACTGGAGAATTATTATGAAGCAAATCGATTGAAATGCAACTGCAGAATATCATCAACCATGAGGTCAGTGACCTGATAAGACAGTGACAGTTATTCGGGTTGCGAAAAACAGTAAACAACGTAACCCGTTTAAATCTGTGTGCAGTAAATACATATAAAATTATTCTCTTCTTACACCTCAACGAAGGTTTGATGTTTGATGAACGTGAAGAGAATTGGCACAGAAACTGACAATGATGACCATTTTCATTGCGCAATGCGAAAGGTATAAAGACTTTAAAATAAGTAACATTCGGGTTTGATTTAAGCTTGTAATCAGTAAATTGGTTTACTTAGGTAATTCAATAAGTAAGTTACAAATCCAATTTGCGACCTACGTTTTTGAATTAAGTGCGGGAAACTGTCACCGCTAGATAGCAGCACTATTTAGTTTTATTGTGACGCACAACGATCGGTATGCGCATGACTGTACAGACGTAGCAGCTGTTACAAGATGGCGGCGCCCCTGAATACATGTACCACGATAGAACAGCGTGGCGTTGTGTGTTTT
>Ga0209629_10002419_pt1 | contig 12693 bp, 13 predicted proteins | sample TergutCu122P5_FD_187286 | JGI IMG/M metagenome (GOLD analysis project Ga0209629, IMG submission 187286) | Cubitermes ugandensis P5 segment gut microbial communities from Kakamega Forest, Kenya - Cu122 P5 (SPAdes) (version 2) | ecosystem: Host-associated > Arthropoda: Insects > Digestive system... | reverse complement strand
ATTTACGATTTACAATTTAAACTCATAATTCATAATTTATAATTCATAATTCTATTTTTATGCAAACAATAGACAAATTTAATTTTGCCGGACAGAAAGTCTTTATTCGCGTTGATTTCAACGTACCTTTGGATGAAAATTTCAAAATCACGGACGATACCCGTATCCGCGCAGCGATTCCCACATTGAAAAAAATCCTTTCGGATGGCGGATCGGTCATTATCGGCTCCCATTTGGGGCGTCCCACAGGCGTGAACGAAAAGTATTCATTGAAACATATTTTAGGCAGGGTTTCCGAATTGCTGGGCATTCCGGTGGAATTTACCAACGATTGTCTTGGAAAAGAAGCGATTGATAAATCAGCCGCATTGAAACACGGACAAGCTTTGTTGTTGGAAAATCTCCGCTTTTATGCCGCCGAAGAAGGCAAACCGCGCGACTTAGCTGCCGACGCAAGTGAAGAAGTGGTTGCAGCCGCTAAGAAAGCCGAAAAAGAAAACATGAAAGCGATGGCTAAACAATTGGCTTCTTATGCAACGGTTTATGTAAACGACGCTTTCGGAACGGCTCATCGGGCACATGCTTCAACCGCCGTCATTGCCGACTATTTCGACAGCGACCATAAATTGTTCGGATACCTGATGCAAAACGAAATAGACGCGGTTGAAAAAGTATTGAAAGATACCGTTCGTCCGTTTACAGCCATCATGGGAGGCTCGAAAGTTTCAGACAAAATCAGTATTATCGAGAATTTACTGACTAAAGTGGATAACCTGATTATTACCGGCGGAATGGCATATACATTTACTAAAGCTACAGGTGGAAAAATAGGAAAATCCCTTTGTGAAAACGACAAATTGGATTTGGCTTTGAGCTTGATTCAAAAAGCAAAAGACAATAATGTCAATTTAGTATTGGCTAACGATACCAAAGTTGCCGACAGTTTCAGCAACGATGCAAAGACACAGATTGTTCCGGAAGATGAAATTCCCGACGAATGGATGGGATTGGACATTGGTCCCGAAACGATAAAGTTGTTTTCCAAGGTAATTGAAAACTCCAAAACTATCCTTTGGAATGGTCCTACCGGCGTTTTCGAATTTGAAAATTTCACTCAAGGCTCTCGCGCAGTCGGTGAAGCAATCGTCAAAGCAACCGAAAAAGGAGCATTCTCATTGGTAGGCGGCGGCGATTCCGTAGCTTGCGTCAATAAATTCGGTATTGCCGATAAAATGTCATACGTTTCTACCGGCGGCGGCGCATTGCTCGAATTTATCGAAGGAAAAGTGTTGCCGGGAATTAAAGCGATAAGAGGCTATTAAAATCACCGTCATTGCGAGGAGGAACGACGAAGCAATCCAGAATTATTTTACAAAATAGATTGCTTCGGGCTATCGCCCTCGCAATGACGTAAAATATAATTAAATATAAAGATGAAAAAAGTATTTATTCTGCTTTTGAGCCTGTTTGTAAGCGCTCAATTGTTTTCGCAATCCAATGGCGATCAACTCATGGGAAAGTATTATGTTATTAAGGAAGATACAAAATCCGAATCCCGTATTCAGATATATAAGACTTCCAACGGAAAGTACGAAGGAAAAATTTTTTGGCTGAAATATCCAAATCATCCCGACGGTACTCCCAAGTACGATACAAAAAATCCTAATCCCGATTTACGTAAAGTAAAGTCTGATCAAATTGTATTGCTAAAGAATTTCACTTACGACTCTAAAAATAAGGAATGGATCGGAGGTGAAATTTATGATCCCGAAGAAGGAAAAACCTATAAATGTAAATTGAACTTCGAATCAGCTACCAAACTGAAAGTTCGCGGATATATAGGAATTCCCGCATTCGGAAAAACAATGTATTGGACTAAGGAAAATTAAAAATGATTTTTGTCATTGCGGGCTTGACCCGCAATCCCCTGCTAATTTTCAAGGAGATCCCGCGTCAAGCGCGGGATGACAGCACAATAATTCATAACTCATAATTTATTAAGTATCATGAAGAAAATTATTTATTTATTAGCTTGTATGCTTATAGCATCAAATTTATCCGCTCAAAACAAACCGAGCACCCAATGGTTTGAAGATGCGCGTTTCGGTATGTTTATCCATTTCGGCGTGTACAGCGTTTTAGGCGACGGAGAATGGGTGATGAATAATCGTCCGATTAAAGGTTCGGACTACAGGCGTTTGCAAAACATTTTTAATCCGCAGGCATTTGATGCCAAAGAATGGGTTAAAATCGCGAAAGATGCGGGTATGAAATACATTACCCTCACCTCGCGTCACCACGACGGTTTCAGCAATTGGGCAACGAAACAATCGGACTGGAATATTATGAATACGCCTTACGGCAAGGATTTGATTAAGCAGTTAGCCGACGAATGTCATAAACAGGACATTAAACTCGTGTTGTATTATTCGCTGCTGGATTGGATGCGCCCCGATTATCAATACGAAACGGGCCGCACGGGACAAAAAGCGGGCAGAACCGGAAAAAGCGATTGGAATTCATATATTAATTTTATGAAAGCTCAACTTACGGAATTGCTTACCAATTACGGTTCTATCGCCGGCATTTGGTTCGATGGTCATTGGGACCAGACTGCACACGAAAACCGGACTTCGCAGGAAACTCCCGTTGATTGGCATTATCCTGAAATTTACGGATTGATTCACCGACTGCAACCCAATTGTTTAATAGCCAATAATCATCATCTTCCTCCTTTCCCCGGCGAAGATTATCAGATTTTCGAGCGTGACATTCCGGGAGAAAACAAATCGGGATTAAGCGGACAGGAAGTTTCTCATCTTCCGTTGGAAACTTGCGAAACATTGAATAAGAGTTGGGGATTTAATATCACCGACGACAATTTCAAATCACCGAAAGAAATCATTCAATTGTTGGTTAAAACGGTGGGTACGGGAGCAAATCTGCTCTTAAACGTAGGTCCGATGCCGAACGGAAAAATCCAGCCCGAATTTGTAGAGCGCCTTCAAAAAGTCGGTTCATGGATGGATAAATACGGTTATACCCTGTATAAAACCAAGCAAGGTTTTATTTCACCTCAATCTTGGGGAGTAACTACACGTACAGATAAAACACATTATATCCATATTTTAGACAATACAATATCAACGCTTACTTTAAATATCCCCGGATTCCTGTCGGCGAAAGCGCTTAATATTGATCAACCCGTAATTTCAAAGAACAAAAAAACGGGAGACGTTACTTTTACCTTCAAAGGCGCTTTAGACGATATCGATTCGATTATTGAGGTCAAGGTGAAATAAATGCAAGGCAAAATAATCGTAATAGAAGGACTTGACGGTGCGGGGAAATCTACTCAGATAGAACTGTTGAAATCGAAGTTGGAGGCAATCGGGATTGATTACAAATACATTCATTTTCCAATGCTGAATCAGGGACGATACGGGGAACTGATTGCGGAATTTCTGCGTGGCGAATACGGAACGCTTAATGATGTACATCCTAAATTGGTTGCCGTACTGTTTGCAAACGACAGAAAGGAACATATTGAAAAAGTCAATCAATGGTTGCGTGAAGGTTATTTTGTATTGATGGACAGATACGTCAATTCCAATATTGCATTCCAATGCGCCAAAATAGCGGATGAATCCGAAAAAGAAAAACTGAAGCGCTGGATTTTAGATTTTGAATTTAATTACAATCAGTTACCCCTACCCTATCTTTCGTTCTTTCTGAATGTTTCATTGGATTCCATACGTCAATCCCTTTCTAAAGCAAGAAACGGAAATGAAAGAAATTATCTGAACGGAAAGCAGGATATTCACGAAGAATCTTTAACTCTGCAAAGAAAAGTTCATAATGAATACCTGAAAATATTGACGGAACAGAATAATTTCATTGCTGTCGATTGTTGTGATGAAAATAATCAATTACTTAGTCCTGAGCATATAAACACTATGATTCTTAACAAAATAATAACATGCTAATAAAACAATTATCTATTTTTTTGGAAAATAAGAAAGGTCGTTTCACCGAAGTAACGACTATTTTGGGAGATGCAGGCATCAATATGACCGCTTTCACGGTTGCCGAAAACTCCGATTTCGGAATTGTTCGCATTATCGTTGACGATCCGGAAAAAGCAAGAACGGTACTGAAGGAAAATAAATACGCCGTAACCGTTACAGATGTTATCTGCTTACAGACGCCCAATGAACCGGGAGTGCTCTCAAAAATAATGAAAACCGTCGCTCAAGCGGATATTTCAGTCGAATACATGTACGCTTTTTCGTTCGGGAAAGGAGCGATTGTCATTATTCGCCCCAACGATTTAGAGAAAACCGTCTCTGTTTTAACCGAAAACAAAGTGGAATTGTTGGCTCCCGATAAATTATTTCCGTTATAATACTTAACAAATATGAAAACCGTAGTAATCGGCGAACCTTCCGGAGCGACTATGGAACGGATAATGGAAACTTATCCGAGGCATAAAGAAGTTGCAGACCGATTTATCGCAAGAGGCGAAGTAATCGGCATCGGTCCATTTGCAGACGGACACCGCGGCAATATGGCTATTTTCAAAACGCGTGCAGCTGCCGAGCAATTTGTAAAAGAAGATCCTTTCATTCTCGAAGGTTTAGTAAAATCATTTGTAATAAAAGATTGGGCGGATAATTTATTGTAATCATTTTTTCACTTAGGGGAAAATAATACAAAACCGAGTCTTCCCTCCTTCTTCCGTATTGAAGGTAAATTTACATCCGTGATTGAGCAGCACTTCACGGACAAACATCAGTCCAATGCCTTGCCCTCCCGATTTGGTTGTAAAAAACGGAGTAAAAAGTTTTTCCTTTATTTCTTCGCTGATGCCGGGACCATCGTCTTCGATAATAAGTTGAGGATAAAAAGATTGAGTTATTATACGGATTTCCCCGTTTTCCTGTATGGATTCGTAAGCGTTTTTTACCAGATTGAAAAGGACTTGCTCCATTTGGATACCGTCGATTTTCGCCGGAACCGGATTTGTCGATAAAAACAATAATAAATGAATGTTGCGCCGATTGCATTCCGAACTGCACAACGCCTCTACTGTTCTCGCCAATTGATTTAAATCCGTTTTTTGTAACATCGGAGGAGGAATTTTCACCACTTCGGCAAAATTGGTAATAAACCGGCTCAAGTGGATGCACCGTTCATAAGAGGCTTCCACAGCCGGAAGAACATCGGACAGTTCATTATTCTCATGCAGTTTTAGCGTATCGGAAATGACAGACAAAGTCGAACCTACCGCCGCAACGGAATTATTGACTTCGTGCGCCATCATCCGGATAATGCTTTCGTAGGATTTTTTCTCTATTTTCAAAACTTCGTGCGTCAATTCTTCAATCAGAATAAACGGGCGGGAAAATCCCCTGTCGATAAAAGACGAACGAATACAGCGATAAAGGGTTATTCCGGAAATGCGCAGGATAATATCTTCGTCCGGTTTCAAAGATGCCAGCGCTTTTCCGATTTCGATACCGGATTCATCCAAACGCTTTCCGAGAATTGTATTTTCCGAATCCAAATTCAGCAATCGCAATCCCGACGGATTGATCCGGCTTATCCTTTCGTCGAAATCCAGAATTATCAAACCTACCGGCGATGCCTGAATTAGCAAGTCCAAAAAATGATTTTGTTCCCTGACGTGTAATCGCTCATCCTTGAGCTGATTCATCATTTTATTAAAGATTTCAATTAAGTGATCCGTTTCCTTGTGCCCTACGGAGCGGAGACGGGTTGAGAAATCCTGCTGTTTCAATAAATCCATCCCGTCGGTTATAGTTCGGATGGGTTTCAGTAATAAATTATAAAACAAGATAAAAAGTACAATTGCCAATACGGTGATTCCTTCAACAAAGAAAAACAGTTTGATGTTGGATTTAGCAAACAGAAATCCTAAGGTAATCAGTAAACCGAATACCAAGACAAATAATATCCAAAACAGGGCTTTGAGGCGCACGAAAATAATTATGAGTTATGAATTCATAATTATATTGCATGAGCAACTTCTCTTTGTTGCAATACTTTCTCCGCATATTCAAGGAAAGCGTCATGAATCTTGCTTCTTTCTTTCAACTCTTTTTCGACAGTATCTATAATAAACTCTTTTTTATCAGGATACTTTTCTTGAAGATCCTCATATACTTTTATAAAGATTTTAGTATCTTTTCCAACAGCTTCTTTTAACCTGAATATGTCATTATTAAAATTCATATATATTATTTTTTTATTATTCCTTGTTATGGGAATATGCGTTAATACTTTTTCTTCATTAACTCTTCTTCTAACTTGTTATAACGGTTTATTTTATCCAGTTCATCATTTATTTCCCTTTCAAAATTTCTACCTGTTTCCAACATCATGTACCTGAATTTTTCCAATTCACTTTTCGCTTGCATTCGCAAAACCGGAATTCTACGTAATAAGTCTCTTTCTTGTTCTGTCATATTTATAAGGTTTTAGTTTAATGATGCAAAGGTAAGAAACATTTATTTAATTTACAACTCTAATCCCGTATTTCTCCAGCCTTCGGTATAACGCCTGCCTAGTCAATCCAAGCGCTGTCGCTACTTTTGAACAGTTATCGCCATACAATTCCAACGCTTTGAGAATCATCGTCTTTTCCATTTCTTCCAATGGCAGTACGGAATCCGCTTTTCCTATCGAAATCTTTCCCGGACTTTGTTCGTATTGTTTTTCAAAGTCAGTGGACGTCAGCACAGGTTTTCCCGAAACCAGCAGCGTTCGATCGACTAAGTTTTTTAATTCCCGAATATTTCCGGGATAATGTAAACTTTTCAGGAATGCCAAAGCATCCGGAGTTATTTCTATCGGTTCTAAATGATTTTGTTGAATCTGAAACTTTGCAAAATGATTCGCCAACAAAGGGACATCTTCGATTCTTTCGCGCAGGGAAGGCACTCGAATGGTTATTAAATTGATGCGGTAAAACAAATCTTCACGGAAAGCGCTGTTGGTCACCATTTCCTGTAAGTTCCGATTGGTCGCACTGATAATCCGAACATCCACCTGACGGGGCTTACTGTCGCCCAAGACTTCAAAGGTTTGATCTTGAAGCACGCGCAAGAGTTTTACCTGACAACTGAGATCTAATTCTCCGATTTCATCGAGGAAAATAGTTCCTTTGTCAGCCATTTCAAACCGTCCGGTGCGGTCGTATTGCGCATCGGTGAAAGCGCCTTTTTTGTGTCCGAACATCTCGCTCTCAAACAGCGATTGGGAAATGCCTCCCAGATTCACTTTGACAAATGCCTGCTTTTTCCGGTTGCCTACAGCATGAATCGCTTCCGCAATCAATTCCTTGCCTGTGCCGCTTTCTCCCGTAATCAATACCGGTGCATTGGTCGATGCAATCCGTGAAATCGTGTGAAAGATAGGAGTAAGTAATGGCGATTTTCCAATGATTTTTTCGTAACGAAAAGTTTCAGGTTCTTTGTCTTCTTCTTTGTTCAGACTGATAGCGGTTTCTATACTTTTCAGCAGCGCGCGATTATCCCAAGGCTTGGTAACAAAATCAAACGCACCGGCTTGTATGCCTTTTACCGCCAAATGGATTGAGCCCCAAGCGGTAATAAGAATCACAGGCGTCCCGGGACAAAATATTTTGACTTGGCGCAAAAGGGTCAATCCTTCTTCTCCGCTCGTTCCGGCTGTATAGTTCATGTCCATCAATATCAAGTCGGGAGTTTGTTTTCGAACAAAATCAATGGTCTCTCCGGGATTGGAAGTCGCAGCCGTTTCGTATCCGGCTCTGTTAAGAACCAGCGTCAGTGAAGAGCGTACAGCGGGATCGTCGTCGGAGATTAAAATCATAATTACAAAGGTACAAAAATTTATTTCACTATCCCGTCATAGTCGGCAAACAAATCGCGGTTATTCGCAAAATCATGCAAAGTGAGGCTGCGGATTTGATAATAATACGACCAGAGCAGCGACATTTGCTGAATATAATTGCGGCGGGCATCATCTTTGGAAGTCTGGGCATCGTTCAGATTCAGGACGTCGATTTTCCCGAGAACAAAGGCTTCCACGCTGGTTTCGTAACGCTTTTGTGCAATGCGGTCGGTTTCGCCTGCAATCGCCAACTGTTTCGCCTGATTGTTGAAATTCTCCACCAGCAGAAAAATATTTTGATTAAAATCTATTTTATCTTTTTCTATCTGCGATTGCACGACTTCTCGGTTCGATTCCGCCATCTTCACCTGACCTTTCCCTTTTCCCCAATCGAGTATCGGAATCCGTATTCCCAAATTGACTACCTGATTGCCTCTCAGATTATTAAATATATCGGGAATATGATTGTCCTGCCCCGACAAACCGAAAGAGAGGAAAAGACTGATATTGTATCGCGCCGCTTTTGCCTGACTGACATCGCGGGAAGCCGCCAACATCCGCCGGCGGATATCTTGACTTAAAACGCTGTTTTGCTTTGCCAAATCCAACACTTGCGGATAGTTTAACTGCAAGTTAATCAACGAATCGGGAATGACGGGAATGAGCACCGCATTTTCACCGTAACCCAGAAAAGAGCGCAGTTGAAACATACTCGCCTTGAAAGCCGATTGCGCTTCTGTGACGTATCCTTCCGCATTCAGGCAGGAGACTTTCAATTGCATCAAATCATTTTCCGAGATTTGTCCGATGTTCCTTCGGGCTTGCGCAATGGTGTATAGCCGTTCGGTATTTTGATAATTCTGAGCGGCGATTTTCACATTAATTTCACCTAACAGCAAGTTGAAATAATAAGCAATAGCCGTAACCGAAACAGCTTCCAATTGAGATACCAATTGCGTTTTAGCTTCCTGATACTTTACCGGTTCGATTTTCTGATCCCATTTCACCCTGTTGAATCCGAAAATGGGTTGCGTCAAAGTAACGGCGGCAGGCATAAGCATATATTGCGTCATAGCGCCGGAACCGAACTGATCCAAGCGCTGCAAATCGGTTTTAGCAGACAGCGTTCCTCCCGTCCAGGGAATGTTCTGATTAATGGAAATGCTTGCATCCATTTGGCTGAAATCGTTGCTGACGTAGGTATATGTCCCATCCGTATTCTGAAATTGATTGTAGGATTTGGAATACGAAGGAAGCGTCCCGTCGAACACGACCGCCGGCAACAGTTCTGCCTTGTAAGTACGATATTCCCAATAGCTCGCTCGGAATTGATTTTTAGCAACCAAGGCATCCACCGAATGTACGCCGCTTTCGTAAATGACTTGCGACAAGGAAATCGGAATGGTGTCTTGCTGCGCAGATAACTGAATAATTGAATAACTGAATAACTGAATAATTGAAAGAAATGAATAGAATGATTTCATTCCCTTAATTTTCTTTATTGCATTTGTTAATTTTATTGTTTTCATTGCTTTTATTTTTTTATTGTTTTTTTTTATCAATTATTCAGTTATTCAGTTATTATTCATAATGCAACGCTTCTGCCGGTTGAATTTCCGAAGCTTTTTTAGCAGGATACCAGGTACCCAGCCAAATTATCAGGAGCATCGAACCGAAGGTGATTAAATAGGTAATCAGATTTTGCAGAATGACCACCTTGTTGCGGGCGATTTCGGTACCTTCCATGATGGAAACGTCTAAATTCGTCAATATTCCCAACCATTGGATATTCAGCGCAAGAATGGTTGCCGGAATACTTGCCAGCAAAAGCAATACAAAGGTTTCACTGAGCAGCAGTTGCTGAATTTTCAGTTTGCTTGAGCCCATGGCGCAGCGCAGACCGATTTCTCCCCTGCGGGCATTGGCGCGGAAACGGAAAGTGCCGACTATTCCCAGAAATACATTCACCAAAAGGAAGGCTATAACCACCATCATTGTTTCAATTTGTTCCATAGTATCGCGCAAAAAATCTGCACGGCTTTTACTCAACGGAGTGATTGAACTCAGCTCAAAAGGACCAACTTTCAATCGTTCACTCATCTCTTTCCGAAAAGTGTTGATGAAATTTTTATCGGCTTGCGGTCTTACCCGAATGCAAAAATCCGTATATTGAATTTTCTTCAAATCATCCCGACTTATCGGATAAAACAAAATTCGTTGATATGGTTCATATTCACTGCGTTTCATTTTATTTACTACTCCTGTGACTTTCCAAACCGTTTTTGTTTTAATGCCTTCCTCAATTTCTTCTTTTGACTTTCCTTTTGGATTAAATCCGGATTTAAAATCTATATCAATTATTTCTTTCAATGAGTTTATATCTTCATTTTTAAAAAAGGTATTGTCCGCATCCGGAGAAGCCACGACTTGGTTTTTAGACAAAGCCTCATTGGCGTCGAAAGGCTTACCGGATTGGAATTTAATCTTAAATACATCAAAATATTCCGGACTAACCGGACGATATCCATAACTGTAATCAACGGAATCTTTAAATATGCTATTTCCGCTATAACTACCAGAATAAGGCGTAGAATATTGATTGGAAAAACAAGCGTTTTCTATAGCAGGGTACTGTTTAAGCCGTTCCATTATTGTATATCCATCTTTCGGATAATCGTAATCTTTCGGATAATCTTCGATATTTACATTTTTCTGTATATCGAAATTGAGTACATACGTATGATTAATATCCATTCCAGTTGGTTCAAAGAGCTTTTTTCCTCTTTCATACATAAAGCCAGAACAGAACCACAGGATAGTGAATATGACGATTAATTCGGTGAATATCCAAGTGTTGCTTTTGCGTTCCGCCCAAATCATTTTTAAACTATGCTTTAACATGCTTTTGTAATTTTTAAATGTGAGTAAAGAATTATGAATTATGAATTATAAATTATTATTTTTTGTGACCTTTGAATTCATAATTCATAATTCATAATTCATAATTCATAATTAATTTTTAATCGCTTCCACAATATTCAGTTTCGACGCTCTCCAAGCAGGGATTCCCGATGAAAGAAGATTCAACAGGACGCAAGCAAGGAATACATAGAAAAATACCCATGGAGAAATGAAAGCCGATATGGGAATGGTATTTTCACCCAATAAATCGGAACTCATCCAATCGGCATGACCAAATAACCTGTCTTTAACTAAGATGACTGCCATAGATGATAATACCAACCCAATGATTCCGCCAATGATTGACGTCAAAAAATTCTCATACAAAATCTGCATCAGAATTGTTTTTTTATCGGCTCCAAATGCTCTCCGAATACCTATTTCAGACGTGCGGTTGATGATTTTAAACATACTGAATCCCGACAGGTTGATGGCAGGTATCAATAATAAAACGATTATAGTCAGAAAGAATCGAAGGCGTCCTTTCAGATAATCCGGTTCATTCGCATCAGAATTACCCTGTCCTTTTATTAACAACTCTTCGTCGGTAAATGGTCCAAAAAACCAAATTTCCTTTTTATCCGGTTGAAGGTTGTTTGCGATTTCACTTCTTCGTACCTCCGATTTGATTTTTAGAAAATCGGATTTGTTTTTTGCTAAAACAATAGCCTTATATGCATTATAATTTGGATCATTATAACTTGTGGAAGTATAAGGAACCCAAATTTGAGCGTAAGCATATAAACATAACGTAGGTACATCGTTCACAATACCAATCACTTTATACGCTTTTTTATTCAAAATAAATGTCTTGCCAAGTGCGGCATTTGTGTCGTTAAATAGTTTTCGAGCCATACTCTTACTGATAACCGCGAGGGGAACGCCGGATTGAAATTCTCCTTCGGCAAAAGGTTTCCCTGAAATGAAAGAAAAAGAATAAATATTCCAGTAAGCAGCATCTGTGTATTTGATGTCTGCTTTGTAATAAGTGTCGTTTCCTTCTACACAAACACCATCTTGATATTTCATTATAAGCGATATTTTTTCGGGAGTCGACAACAAACTTAGATATTGCTTATAATTATCAACATTTAAAGGATTAATATTTGTATAACCACTCTTTTTGCCTTTCTCTATTACATAGGTAATATACATCGTTCTTTCCCGATTTACTTCCGCTCCGATATTGGTGGTCTTTATCCTTTGCGTCAGTATGATAACCATAATCATGGTGATTGCCAACGCCGTCCCCAATATCGTGATGATGCTGATTACTTTATCTTCTTTCAGCATCTGCCAAGCTTGTTTTAAATATACTTTATACATAATCGTCTTATTCCACTTGTCTTCCATCAAAAAATCGCACAATCCGTTTGGTTTGCTTGGCAATATTTTCATCATGCGTAACCATCACAATGGTAGCGCCTTCACGATTCAAATCAAAGAGCAAGTCCATGATTTCCATTCCCATTTTACTGTCCAAGTTTCCGGTAGGTTCGTCTGCCAGAATGATCTCGGGATTTCCGATAATGGCGCGGGCAATCGCTACGCGCTGGCATTGTCCGCCCGAAAGCTGCGTAGGGAAATGCCTCATCCGGTGGGAAAGTCCCACTTTTTCCAAGACTTCCCTGCTGCGTTGCATCCGGTTGATTGATCCCGAACGGTACAGCAGCGGCAACTGCACGTTATCCAACACGTTCAGCGAATTGACCAAATGAAAGCTCTGAAATACAAAGCCGACGGTTTTGTTCCGAAACATAGCGGCAGTCGTATCTTTCATCGCGGAAGTATTGGTTCCGTTAATCGTTACCCGCCCCTGATTGGGGACATCCAACA
>Ga0209629_10002418_pt1 | contig 12693 bp, 11 predicted proteins | sample TergutCu122P5_FD_187286 | JGI IMG/M metagenome (GOLD analysis project Ga0209629, IMG submission 187286) | Cubitermes ugandensis P5 segment gut microbial communities from Kakamega Forest, Kenya - Cu122 P5 (SPAdes) (version 2) | ecosystem: Host-associated > Arthropoda: Insects > Digestive system... | reverse complement strand
GCCACGGTAAACCGCGGATAACTGAAACCGTGGATACTGAATCCGAAGATATGGGGGTCCACCTGTAATTAAATTACTCATGTATCCAATAACATAAACAGCTTCAATACCACCATATGTTTTGTGCAAACAACATTAGTAAATATGACACTAAACTGATAACAGGCCCAACTGTGTATTATAAATGCTACATACGAATAAATGTAACAGAAAGCAGTTGTAAATTGTCCTTTTGAGAACTATGGCAAACCATGGAAATCCTCCATAAAGATAAGCTAATGTCCAACTAAAATTCCAAAGCAACAAGCAGTGTAATCCACATCATGGTAATTTGGTATGCAACATTATGCTGAATAGTATAATGAGGGATAACTGCTGTGAGAATAATTTGTGTTCACCAAGGAAAAATTTCCTGAATTGTGGCATGGTTAATGATACTTTACCCCCTTACAATATGACTATTCAACTTCCAAAAACAAGGGTTTTAATGTGATACCAAGCTGATTAAAATCTCATACATGTAATGGTGGTATGGTGTTCTAATTTCTGCTTCATCCACCAGCACAATTCTGACTGAAAAAAATAGTACAATTTTTGCAAAATTATGTCACAGTTTGTAAAGATATAATTTGTAAAGCTTCAAGTCTTCTGGGATGTCAGCTAGCAAATAGTTATTCACATTTTTGGAGAAGCACAGTGCATCAGTTTTCACAATAAAATACTATACTCCCCTGAAACACCAGTAATCATTCACCATTCGACAAGACATAACATTCCAGATGACTTGCATTTTCATAAACACTACTGACAGAAAACAAAATCTTCAAGAAGATAGTATATGTGCATTTCAAATGACTATTCTTCTGAACTTGAATACAAAAGACCTAACACAAACCAATATAAAAGCCTATAAATGTCCAAAGAGGATACACTTACACTCACTGACTGACTTTGGTTCCAACTTCCACTAACAGGTCGAGTAAAGGAACTCACAGCTTCCACAAGAACAGGTTCGGGATTCCGTCGGATACCTGACATCTCATCTAAGTTGCAACCCTAAGAATGTAAGTTCAGATTAGTTTACCTTCAAACACAGATGTTCCTACACCGACAAAAATGTGCACAATGGGAACACTGCGGGGAAAAAAGAAGAAAAAGGCTATTCATGTTACTTGTGACATGGCACATTTTACAGTCTCCACAGGTTTAATCAGAATTATTAATGCACGTGCACAAATCATGCCACAATATATATTCTACACACATAAGGACAGGTAGTCAAGAGTTATGAATATCAGTAAACATACCACACTCTAATCATGTTGTTAATTTCTGTCTTCCCAACAAATATCTGACAAATGTTAGATACTTTTCAGAGATCTGTTATCATAATATTATATATTCTGTCAAAAATGTTCAAATGCTAGAACAGAACTAGATAAATAAACTGCTATTATTTTAAAAACTGTTAGAAAATCCATACATGTAGTTGCACTAAATAGTGTCCTTACCACTCGCTCCAAAATAGAATCATTTGCATCCACAATCAAATCAAACTTCTCTTCAAAGTCTCGCCTCAAAATGTTTCCTCTAATATCCTGATGGTGAAGTACCATAGATATACTGTGAAAAACCACAATGGTAGTCTTTATATCTGGGCACACTTCATAGTTTTAACACAATAACAATTAGTTGATTGTGCTCTTAATTTGATGTCATTATGGTCTCAATCATGGCTGTAAGTTATAAATAACAGATGTGTCATAATTGGTTAAATAGGGACACCAGCATATTTCACTTCAGTATAGCATCTTAAAAAAAATAATTCCGTAACAACAGGTAGGGAGGATGAGGTAACAGAAAGAATTTATACAGAGTTCCAGTTTCTCTTCCCACTTATGAAACTTGTTATTTTGCTACAGTGTGTCAAAGTTTGGGAATTTCATTCACCACTAGAACCAACAGTGACAGATCTGAAGATTATTTAATTACTCAGAAAATTACATACAAAATACACGGCCAATTCACGTAATATGAATCTTCACTGCTGTACAGTTTCAAAGAAATATTAAACTAAAGCACAGGTACAGTATTTATGCATGGCAACAAACGTTATCACAATTTGTACAGCCACTAATATGAGTACGTAACTCGAGCTGGACATTTTTACTACATAACTTATTAAATTGTGGGAACTTGTGGAAATAAATGTCATTATAACATTCCACCTTAAACTTACAGCTTCAGTACACGTTCACCTTCGGCATCCATAACCTTCTTAAATGACGGGTAAGTTGTATAGTAATCCCATTTCTGACCGGTAGGTAAGCTATTCGAACTTCTTGTCGCTTCCATAAGGGCCTTAAATCCAGCCTGAAATGTCGTGGCGCTATTAGGTAATTGTCTTCTGGTACAAAAATTTCGATGTGAAATTTCATTACACAAATTATAGCAAAATTTTACAACACATACATGATAAAGAAAAATACAAGTTTAACCCACCTCTCTGAATTCTTCAAAGGTTTTGAAACCTGGAAGGATATCTTCATGATCTGTATTTTCTTCACTGTTTTCTGAGTCTATATTGTCCATATTTATTTCCTTAGCACAACATGCCTCACTACTACCATCCATTTTGAAACTGTGAGAAACATTGTACGTATCACCACGGTTATCTGCCAACCATCACGGATTAGCATGCACTGTCCGCCACCTCCGACAGCTGATGACAAAATCAAAGAGAATCAGCCAGGTGTAAAGGGCCGCTGAGTTAAAGGTACGGGTACGTGAAATGAATTGTAAATATTAGATTATCTTGTTTATATTGGCATTTGTCATGGTCAAGCCTTGCTTGAAAACTTTGGAAGTCTGATTAATAGCCATACGTCCGTTTCCACAGGCCCTACTTTTCAACGCCAGTGCCTGTTAGGAGTCAAGTCTTTGAGTCCTCCGTGTCGGGAACCTCCCATCATAACATTTGTTCTGACGGATGAGCCGTTTGCTTAACAAGGCACACTGTTCAGTTTAGAGGAATGGTCAGCTATTTTGGAAAAAGTTGCCTTTACTAATTTCTAGATGTTTAATACGTCACCGGCACAAAGGTATGAAAAATGTTATGAATACAGACTAGCACATAACTCAAGTGAAGCACAAGTTTCTTAATGTTCTTGATTGGATTGTATTATTTTCATGATCAGCGATGTCGCACCGTCTCAGACATTTATGTCTGCTGCCGTTACAATGGAAACTATGGAAACTGTAGTCGCTGTGGCAATAGGCATTCTTGCTGCTGTATTTGTGGGAGCATTGATCATTCTTGTTGTCATCTGCCGCCGCCAGAAGGACAGGGGAGGTTTTATGAATAAACAGTGTGGGGAGGTGAGGTAAGTGAAAATTAATGGTTTCACATTGTTTTAGAACATTGGTACCAATCCCAGGTGGCTTTCTTAGTCCTTGTTTCATTCACATCCATTAATGTGATAGAATCATGCTATCATGAAAACAGTAGTTGACTTGTAAGTTCAGAGGGTAGTCAGGGCTGCACTAACATGCTGTACACATACAAGGTTGTGGATGTTTTATTAAATAGATTGTTCAAGTTAGCAGTGTAATCACTCTGTTACTGTAGCAGTAATTTCATTAGTTGTGAATCATAAATGTCAACAAGCTGAATTCTGTTCATTCTGTTGTGATCATTTTTAAACAGTAGGAAAGGTGAAGCAGAAAGATGGGAAAATGAGCGTACTATACTCAATTTAGGCAGCGGGCCCAACTGTTTTGTAGGTCTGCATATTGCTGATCCACATGTTTGTAGAAGATTTATTGTGGAAGCCCTTGTGCATCGTTGTGTATTTCCCTTGTTCATTGATGGTTGTGCTTGCGTATAAAACATAGGGGGGGCACATCTGTCAAACTGTGTCAGTAGCTGTGTAGATTCCCTGTAATCCTGGATGAACTTGGACTATATTTTTCACAGTTTTTGGAACTAATTATTGTCATCATGTTTTCTGTGTATCTGGTAAGGCTGATGTATGTGCTGGTGAGGAGTTCAGGGTCACAAGGAAAGGAAACTGAAGTTTGTGTTAGAGAAAGTAGAAGTGTTATATATGTTGAAGAGGGGAATGAGAACTGCTGTGTTTGGATGCTATTATGATGGGGTTTTTTTTTTTAAAGAAAAATTAAGACAAGATCATGGAAGTGCTATGGCCAGTTTTCCATCTGGTGCAAAAATTTCTTTTGTAATTCACCATGACCCTGTCCTAAAAAAGATGTATATGCAGTGTCACACACAATACAAATACTTACTTAAAAGAAAAGATGAAGTGCAAATAAGAAGAAAACAATATGGTTAGCAGGTGGCACTAGAGGAAATGCTGACATTGCTGTCACAGCCAGAACAGTGCACTGAGCCAGCATTATACCTATGGAAGATTTGGAAGCACATTACAATGCAATGCTAACTCAAACAAGAACAGAATAAGCCTTCCTCATAGATCCAAGCCCAGCAGAGAACACTTTCAAGCAAATCACACTACATGAAGTGGCTTCAGTAGTAAAAGTAGCAAGAACAAAGGCAGCAGGACCATTCAGGAAATACAAAGACATACAACCAGGTCAAGAATGAAATGCTGAACCAATCTTAACTGATATTGCAGCCAGCAAAGTTTACAAGTTATCCATCACAGCTACCCTTCATTATTTGGGTCCTACATGTTTTGGTCTACACATTCATCTTCAAGGAGACTACTTTGAATATTACACAGAAGTACTCAAGTCTTTATATTTTTGTAAAATAAGTTAAAACATGTCTTTTTGTGAGATAATAGTTCATGCACATATGTTTGTGGGTCAAAAAAACTTATTAAAATTCCATATTCTATGATTTGATGGAAATTGATTAAAATGATGTAGCATGTTGGATGATGATGATTGTGGCTGTGTGTTTGTATGCACAGTTGTTAATTAACATGTAATTGATGCAACTATACATTATGCAGACTGCTTGTGTTTTCCCACAATCCTAACAAAGCACTACATTTGAGCAGAACAGGGGCGGAGGTAATTGAAAGCATCCTGTATAAAAATACTTAAATCTGTACTTATTATTTTTAACACTTGATGAAAGCTAGGAGAATTCCGAATTCATGGTCTAAAAGATGCATGTGGCAACTGCTGGTACTTATGGATTACACTTTTCCTCTCTTCTTGTTACATTCTGTTGATATGTGCATAGATCTTCTGCATAACTAATTAATATCTATATGAACAGACCAGATGTGCACTTGATTGAAGCAGACCATCCAGAATTGGAATTGGGAGAAGTCTGCCTACATCCATATATTGAACAGATCCTTGCAGATGAGCAGTGGATTGGTGATGCAACAGGTCTTGTACCACACTGTCTGGCTGTTCTTAAAACTTGCCATACACTGACAGAACGGTTGGCTGCAATGGCCATGGGACCTCTGAATCATAGCAAGACTGGCCATGAGATTGTTGAGGTAAGGACAATTATATAATTGTTTCCATACATTCTGTTTCCTATAACACACTCTGCAGTCATAGTGGAGTTGAAGTCTTCCTCATACAAAATATATTCAGAGCAATTTTCTTTGTGCTTTCCTACTGCTCTATAGAGAAGGCCAAATCGAGCTGCTCTTCACCTTTTTGCCACTCTTGTTGCACTACAAGCCTTATTACTCAACACAATCCATGCCCACTGTCCTTTTTTTTTTTTATTTCTATATGCTTCAGACATTGCTACATTTTTTCCATATGGCACCTTAGATGAAATTTCTTTTGGTCAGAAACATTAAGTCATTATTGTGAAAACTTATATCAGAATAAATCCTATAATAAGTTGGGTTCCCAGTGTTTCAGTTCCTTCAAAATAAAAAATATATAGCTTGGTGACCAACTTTCAAACAACAGGTTCCTTGTTAAAGAAGTGAGAGCAGACAGTGCGTTCATTCAGTAGAAACAGATGATACTGGAGTGCATTCAGAAGTATGCCCATGAAAATCTCAGAAACTGGTGTATCAGCTTAATCTGTACACACAGCCACATTTCTTAACACTGGTCTCTTCTGCTTGCAGTTCTATGAAATGCATTTCCACACTTATCTCTCATTTTTTGTTTTACTAAAGGTTGCACGTCGTATTTCTCCACGTGTGGATGATGTAGTGCGCAGTATGTATCCTCCTTTAGATGCCCGGCTGTTGGAGGCACGTACAGCTGCTCTGGCATTGGCTGTCACACATCTTGCCCTTGTCACACGTTATGGTTGTAGTATTGGACGATCATCTCATCGAATGTCATGGATTGACCAGGCACTTATTGATATGGAGCCACATCTGCTGGTAAGACATAGAAAACCAGTCCTCATATTAGAGAGTTCACAGAGGGAGAAGAATAGTAAGGGAAAAACTGGGAACATTCATGCAACTTATGTAGTTTGCTCTTCAACAGCATATTTTATTACTAACATGAATGAGAAACAAATTTTCATCACCTAGTGCAATCCAAGTGCAGAATCAGGGAAAAGCAATTGATACTGAAGAAAAATTAGATGTAAGAAGCCAACTTGAAAGTGAACAAATTGTTGATATATGCCATCATGTTAGACTCGCTCATAGTTAGCACACGTACAGTTTGTGATAATGCTGAAAGTAAGTAAAAGAATGAACCATACCAAAAACTGTAGATGTATCTTTTACTTTTTTTACTGCATTTAATATCAATTAATATATTGTGTAGAATTGCATGTCTACTGTACAGAAATGTATATGTACTGTGTATATAGTACATATATACTCTAGAGCAGTGCTGGCCAACGTGCAGCCCTTGAGGAAAGTACTTGTGGCCCACAGTCACCTGAATAGTTTCAGTAAACAATTTAATAAATATAACATAATTTGGCAGCTTCAATAAATAGCAATAAAACAAGCATTTGTAAATATCCCCCCACTCCCCTTCGATACATGTATGGACAAATGTGACACTCAGTGAGTCTTTGCCAATTATGTGGCCCTTCTGTGGGTTGAAGTAGGCCAGCCCTGCTCTAAGATTAACCCCCATGAAATACACAATTTTAAATGGGAATTTTGTGTTGGGTTTGCATGATGTTTATCACAAACATAACCCGCCTCTGTAGTGTATCAGAGTGATGTTACATGTAAAATATCTGCAACAAAGACGAAAAAAAGAAACTTATTTCTGAGGTGTTTTCAGTTTCAAGCTGACCCTTGTAGATAAAACTTGATCAGAACTGATGCAAATGTATGTTCTTACTCCACTTATTTTCCAATATTGATTTAACTTCATTATTCATCAGTTATTAAATGTGGCTTTTGCTGTGTAACAGTAATTATATTGGGCTTACGCACTTCCCAGTTATGAACCAAGGCATGGAAGTGCATGAAGGTAGTGGTGAAACCTCCAGGCTTACTTCAGATGCACACAGACTTTGAGTCTGACACACCTTAAAACTCCCTCACACAGTCAGGCCTTAGCCCCCCCCCTGCAAAAAGTTCTATCTACATCTCCACAACTACTTGAGTGGCTTCAAAACATCCATATATGTCAGTTTTAAGTGGCTAAGTTAATAGAAACACATTTTACTGATGGCTTGGATGTTGTACCCTAACTTCTTACACACTTGTCAGTGCAGGTATCCTGTTATGTAACAGACACTACTGACATCACATATTTTTCACTTACTAACCTGTAACCTCCTGTTGGGGGCACCTGACTGCATTCCTAGAAGTTCTGTAGCCATTGTAATTACTTTGGAATATAATTTGCCTAATGTAATAAGTAATCCAAAATGCTTTACTTTCTGCTACTAATGAAAGGACAGTGCACACAGTTATAGTCACAGCAGTGTTAATTTGCCAGAACTGAACTATAAGTCTATGACAGTTCTCTTTGAATTCATAGTATATCAACATTTGCCTAATTAGTCATTAAGTTAGCCACCCACTGAATCTAACACAAACATTTTTTCAGTGTTGTATCCCATGTGGATGAAATATTCAGTGCTGTTTTTCTGGTTGTGATCTCTGGCAAGTGATTCTTTCTGTCCTCTAAGGTATATAAATGGTTAACTTTTGTTTCCTTGTACAGGTATTGCGTGAGGCAGCATTGGCACAAGAAGCTTCATGCAGGATCCAAAATGTTATCAGTCAAGGCTCCTTGAGCACACCACTTTAATACTTGGGTATCGATATCGTCTCACAAAGTCTGATATTATTTCTTTATTTCTTATGAATAAGCCAGCACTGTGTAGTCTCTTTTCACTGTCAGTTGAATTCAACAAGTTCAGCAAGTACATAAAATTGTACTTCTGTGATTTCAGAGACTGTTATTGAAGTCATAAGCAAAGTTTTTATGACATGAAACTTTGAAGGTTGATGTGTATGAAGTATGAGATCTGCTTCAACATCCTGCCCCTGGAAAGCCATCAATGCATCATGCAAAGCTTCGCTAATTTGAGCTACATGATGAATTACAGTACAGGAGTACACAAATTTGAAGCACAACATGGAAAATTATTCATTAAAATAACAAATTGTTGAATAACATAATTATTTTAGGGTATATGAAACCCTCACATAAATGAGTGTAACATCTTTCAAAATTACCATTTCCTAGTTCTGAAAGAAGCTAAAGGAACCCAATACATGGGTAAGATATCCACACAACACATTAACAAAGTTATGTCTCTGTTACTGCATGTGATAGACACCATATGGCTGAAATCAGGTATGGGTTTTTGCCTTGAGCACAGAGGGAACATTTCTTACATCTCTGTCAAGGCAAGAAAGTTCGAATTCTGACATTCCTTGTGTGCATTAACAACAGGTACAAGAATAGGATAATCCTGTGGCTAATACAAGCTCAGAGAAGAGTCAGTATCTGATCACAACAATCATATTCTTTGCTTTCAAATATGGAAATGTACTTAAAAGAATAACAAATTTCTTTGTTGGTTGGGGGTGGTAAGGGGCTGACTGACCCTACTTACTTGGTAAGGTAAATATATGTTTTGGAAATTACTGATTTTTTAGTGTATATTTCAGTAATGTTCGTGTATATATACACACACACACATATATACCAGTACATATGACTTAAAATCAATGAGAGATCCGTACTATATCTCTCATACATGTGCCTTATGTACAGTATATTTTCATGTTAACAGTTGCTTCTAGTTTTATGATATTATATACTTACTGCATCACATACAGTGTTACACATTTGATTGGAGAGTTCTGTTTTTTAGCTTCAACACTGATGGAATAAGTGATAAAAAAGTCTTCCACTTGAAATGTAACAGACTTGAACACTAGTTTTACACAAAATAATGATCTGACTTTTATACAATTTGTGTATGAAAGTGGCCTCAGTATTCAGCTTTATCCATTGTTGTTACAAGTTTTATATCTACTGACCAAACGTTTCCTTTGTGATATTTCATATTTGATCACCTAATCAAAGAAGGGAACTAAAACAAGATGAGAGATAATTAGAGAAGTGTGACCAAATGAAAGATTCTTTTTAGAATTTCTATTGTGAGGTGAGAAAGAATCTCAAAAAATATAAATTGCCACACATGCTGGATCAGTTCAAAATTTGTGGAGCTTTAATTTCTGTTTATCTGACAGTAATCATAAATTTGTATGGCATTGAAGTTGCTCAGCCATTCTGTATGTGGTTATGTTATTAAACTTCCTATTGAGATTATTTTTGTCTGTCTCATTATTTTTATGTGCTTTGACTGTGCATTCAATATGAAAGAAAGAACAGTGGAAAAGAGACCAGATTAACCCCTGATGATGATTTTAAGTTGCAGTAATACAGGAAAAACATTCACACACCTCAGAGCTCAGCGATTGCAGATAAACAACAACAAATGTGAAAGGAGAGATGGTCTTGCCAGTCCCTGTAACAGCATCATACACCTCGTTCAATATGCATTCGCAGAAAGATGGAATGAATGATGTCTCTTTAACCTACAACATATCATTCTGGTTTCATTTAAGACATGGAATATAGCTAAGATGCATCTCTACTGAATCTTGACCTCTTTACTTAGGATGTTGCTAGACATAAAATGCAGATGGAGAGGACAAACACAATTTCACAAATCAAAATTTACACACTTACATGTAATAACAACTTTTAATATCATTTCTTGATCATCTTTACCAGCCACATTACAACTTTTAGAGTGCAACATAGAAAGTCAAAATTTCTATCTTCGTGAAGTGTGTTGCAATCTTTAAAGAAAAGAATATACCAAATCTTTATTAAAATTTTGTTTACAAGTAACTGCAACACAGTTATCAGCATGCAAATGAAATAAAGCAATTGATTTGTAGACATTTCTTCATGAAAAGAACATGAAAGACATACATGCGAATTCAGAAGTAACAATTTTTTCCAAACCATGATGAATTCTTTCTCTTTCATTTACTATTTGGTTGCAAATTAGATAGTATTAGTAACCATTGTACACCTGCAGTGCAAGGAGAACTCTGACAACACGCACGCGCGCACACACGCACACACACACACACGCACAATGAAGCATTAAGTTAAATATTTCATAATTAAATAAAACTAAATGAGACACGGTGACTACCAGTTATTTAACAGAAACAGCCACTGGCTGCTACAACAACAGTCCTTGCAGCTAATTAGTAATATCACATTATGATAATAATTACAGTGCAGCCCATTTACAACTACCTCACAATGCTGCCATGTAACAAAACTGCTGTCAACAGAAGAATAAGAGGACTTGCTATGTCAAGGATTCAAACCCACAACTATAAATTTCACCTCATTCCTATAGGTATTCAACCTAGTTGAAGTCATTTCTATGCCTCATCACATATAACAGCATGAAATACAAACATTCATGACCTCAGCCCTGGGACATGAGCAGTCAACTGCACAATGCAGATGCTTTCACTTATAGTATCACAATAGAAATTGCCAAAATGTTTGCAGGACATGAACCTAAATACTTTAAATTATTGCAGCTTTTTTATGTTGCATAGTTCACAACAGAGAAGCAAATGTCAAGTGAAGCATCAATTATGTGCACATAATGTCAACTATCACAATCTGTGTGAATGAAATTCTGGCAGTCATTACTCCCCTGTGGACTTTTGAGACAGGAGGCATAATACTGGCAATGAACAAATGCTGGCTTGACAGTATGGTATTGGGGGCAATGGTAAATGGTCAATCCTCTCACACGTACAGATTAGACAAGGGGCAGTTCCATGCAGAACACACAAAACCTTTGTTAGATTCCTAGTCCTGCAGACCTATTATTGTTATTGTTATGTATTGAAGATCTCTTTAATACGGATTCTGTGTTAAACTATGCTCGATATAACCTAAAGTTTTGCATTGTTGCCACTATTGTAAATGCTGACTTACAAACAATATTTTGTACATAATGTGTACTGTCCACAGACCAGGAGATGATCCCTGCTAGGAATGGGATAGATGCTCATACACAATGTTCCATGGCAAATGGTAAGTTCCTACTTCTCATCCTGAAAGAATCCATTTAGTGCACTCATTCACAAAATACAACTCCAAATGCGTGATGTTTTAAGTCTGTGTCCAGTAGTGGAACCGTCTGTTGCTCCTGCAAGTAGCAGTCCAATAATATCCCCTATAGCCAGAACTCCCATGCATCATACCACACACTGGCACCTACAGGGATCACATTGTGATCTGGTCTGTAGACATGTTCATCATACACCTGTACCAAATTTCATATGTGTATCTCTACTGGTTCATTAGATACTAGAACCAAACCGATAGCGAGCAAAACTTCTGCATAAGCTGCCATGTTAGTGTACAATGGAGAAAAAAATATTGAAACAAAAGTTGTATATCTTTTAAAGACCTATTACCACACATAATTTCAGGAGCCTTATGTGGTGCCAGTGTCATTCCCAATTGAAAAGCTTGTATGTTCATCACATTGTGACTGACTGGGAAGTCAAAAATTACAATGCCATGGCCTACACTACCAGCATTAATGAAAGTCAGTCAACTTGTTCAATATTTGGCAGTGGGGGATACAGACAGCATGACCTCTTCAGCCTACTTTTTTTGTCTTCCCTTTAGCAAAAAAAGTAGCTTTGTCTACAATCCTAAGGGTACTTCATAACATTACAATACAACTCACTGCATTTTCAAATGATTCATGACCATGCACTGATGGTTCATTATGAGAAATATGGCCAACAAGTACATTTACAGATATGTAAATTTACTGTATATAAACAATGTAGCCCCTGACATGTTTCAGCACTATTGTGGCCATCTTCAGAGAGGTGCTCTTTGAAGGAGATATTACACAGAATGTCAAAATAATTTAATTTACAAATATAAAATGTTAAGTTTTAAATACCAAGTTAACAGTTTATATTTGTAAATTAATTTAAGTACTAAATACAACTTAATATTTTATATATGTATATATATATATATTTTTTTTTTTCTCCTGGTGCTACAACCCCCATTGGGGGTTGTATTTTACAGCCGTCTAGTGGGCTTTAGCCTCCTCGCTTACGAGGTTTCTTGATCACACACAACGACGCGCCACATTTGGTAGGACTCCTCTGAACGAATGATCAGTCCGTCGCAGAGACCTCTACC
>Ga0209629_10002417_pt1 | contig 12696 bp, 11 predicted proteins | sample TergutCu122P5_FD_187286 | JGI IMG/M metagenome (GOLD analysis project Ga0209629, IMG submission 187286) | Cubitermes ugandensis P5 segment gut microbial communities from Kakamega Forest, Kenya - Cu122 P5 (SPAdes) (version 2) | ecosystem: Host-associated > Arthropoda: Insects > Digestive system... | reverse complement strand
CTACATGGAGGAAGCGGCTGAAGCGGACCGGGTGGCTGTGATTGATCGGGGCGCGATCATCGAGAACGCCACGCCGGGCGAGCTGAAGCAGAAGTACGCGCGCGACAGCATCCGGCTGTACGGCGCGGACCAAGCGGCCCTCGATCAGCTGCGCGGACAGGGCATCGTGTGGACTGAGGACCACGGCATCGTCAAGGTGGCGGCCGACGGCAATGAGTCGGCGCTGAGGATATTGAACATGGTTGCCCGGTCGGTGTCGTCCTTCGAGGTCCGGCGGGGCACCATGGACGACGTCTTCTTGAGTATCATCGGATCGGAGCCTGAGCATGACGGAACTGATTAGGCGCAACTTGCGCCTCTACCTACGCGACCGCATGACGGTCTTCTTCTCGCTTCTCAGCGTCATCATCGTCGTGCTGCTGTACGTGCTGTTCCTCGCGCAGCTCCAGATCGACAGCATCAAGTCGGCCGTGACCATGCCCCTCAGCGACAGCGACATCTCGTGGCTGATCGACTCGTGGATCGCCGCCGGCATCTTGTCGATCGTCCCGGTCACGAGTTGTCTGGGCAGTCTCGGCATGATGGTGACCGACAAGGAGAAACGGATCGTGAAGGACTTCCGCAGCAGCCCGATGCGGCAGTTCAAGTACCCCCTCGCCGCCGTATGTGCGGCTGGGGTCGTGAGCTGCGCCATGAGCCTGGTGGCGTTCGCGATCTTCGGGGTGTACATCTACCTCAACTCCGGCCACTCGTTCACGTTCGCGCAGTACGGTCGGGCGCTCGCACTCATTCTGTTAACCAGCGTCTTCGCCTGCACCGTGATGGGTCTCATCGCCGCCTTGTTCCGCACGTCGTCGTCCTTCGTGGCCTTGAACATCGTCGTGGGCACGGTGATCGGCTTTGTCAACGGCGTTTACGTGCCGCTGGGCATTCTGCCAGACGCTGTGCAGACAGCGGTCAAGGTGCTGCCCTTCGGCCACAGCACCGTGGCCTTCCGGCAGGTCCTGATGAGCGACGCCCTCAGCACGGTTTTCGCTGGCGCACCGCCGTCGGCGCTCGACCATTACCGGGAGATGTACGGTATTGCATACTGGGTGGGTGGCGCGCAGCTCGGATTCTGGTGGAGCGTGGCCTACCTGGGAGTGATGGCCGCAGTTGCGTTCAGTCTGTTTGTTCTGGTCTATTCACGCCAGAACCGGTCGAACTAAAAAGAAAGGAGCCGACCTTGAGTACAAACCGTAGTGCATTGGAGGACTGCTACCCGCCGGTGGTGGCGCGGACAATCCGGGGGGGCGTCGACGTCGTGTCGGTCTATGACGACGTGACGCGCGAATACCTATGCATCCGCGAGGAGGCAGGAATCATCGACGGGCACGGCTTCTGTCTTCTGCGGGTGACCGGGAGCGACGCGGAGGCCTTCTTGGATGGCCTGGCGACCAAAGATGTGCAGTACCTGACGAGTGGCACGGTCTCGGAGTGCGCGTTTCTCGATGAGGAGGCTAACCTGGTGGGGCTCGTCTTCGTCGAGCGACTGGATGAGTGTTTTGTGGTGCTGTCGCCCGCGGAAACGGGGCACGCGGTGGCCTCCTGGGTGAGTGCGCGGGCGGACGAGTGGGCGGATGTGGTGGTCGAGGACATGACCGACTCGTCGGGGCTTTTCTTCGTGGAAGGCCCCAAGTCGTGGCGCTTGATGCGGGACGTGTTCGCCCTGGAGATCGAGTCACTGGCGTTGCGGGGGGTCGAGGAGGTCCAGCACGAAGGCGTTGCGATGACAGTGTCGCGCCTCGGCCGGTCAGGAGAGTACGGGTACGCCGTCGTGGCACCGAGGGAGGCCCTGGCGACGCTGGCGACGCAGGTGTTGGGCAACACCAGCGATGTCGCGGTCCGCTTCTGCGGCTCCGACGCCATGGATGTCTGCATGCTGGAGATCCGCCAGCCCAACCTGGTGCATGAGACCTCGGCACGCGGCGACATGCTCGAACTGGGGCAGAACTGGCTCGTCCAGTATGACAAGGAGACGTACGTCGGGCACGACGTCCTGATGGCGAAGTTCGGGGGCGAGCGCGTCCTCGGCGCGGTGGGCTTCCTGGCGGCGGGGCGGCGAGGCGAGATCGACGGCGCAACCGTGATGCTCGCCGATGCCGTTGTGGGCCACGTCCTGTACGGTCGCTACAGCGAGAAGGCCCAGGGCACACTCGGCTTGGCTCTGGTCGACAACCAGTGGGCGGTTTCTGGCATCCCACTGGCGGTCAGAGCCGAGGTCGGCGGCGAGACATGGGAGGTCCAGACCATCTCGTGTCCCTTCGTGCGCCCCGTGAGCTGGGACGAGAAGATGGAGTGACCATGGACGCGAGTCGGACACAAGTCGCCGTGACGGCGATCGGGGTGGTGAGTTGTCTCGGCCAGGGCGAGGAGGTGTTCGCCGAGCGGCTGTTCGGCGGCGAGTGCGGTTTGGCGAAGCATAGCTTCATGTACGCGGGACACCTGATCGAGGGGTCGGCCGGGTACCTGCCGTTGGCGGCATCGCATCCGTTCTTCGGGCAACACGACCTACCGTACGACAAGTGCTCGCATCTCGCGATCATTGCGGCGGAGGAGTGCGCGGCCAAGGGGCGGATCGAAGTGAGCGGCTGCGATCCGTCCCGGGTCGGCGTGGTCGTGGGTACCTCCTTGGGCGGCATGCTGAGCGGGGACATCTTCCACACCGCGTGGCTCGAGGACGGGATCGCGCGCGCGGATCCGAACCTGCTTCGGCAATACCCTATCCACGCGATCGCGGACGTTGTCGCCATGAGATTCGGCTACCGTGGCGCGAGGACAGTCGTGTCGACCGCCTGCGCGGCGGGCGGGAGCGCGATCGCCTTCGGCTACGACCTTATCCGTGACGGCGTGTGCGACATGGCGATCGTCGGTGGGGTCGACCCGCTGTCGCGGTTCTCCTTCGCTGGGTTCCGGGCACTGAAGGCGCTCGACCCTGAACCGTGCGCCCCGTACTCGGGCAGCCACGGCATCAACCTGGGCGAGGGAGCCGCCTTCCTCTTGCTCGAGTCCGTTGCGCACGCCCGCGCCCGTCTCCAGCCCGTGCTGGCCGAGCTGCTCTCCTACGGAGCGAGTGAGGACGCCTACCATCGCACGGCTCCCGACCCCGGGGGCAACGGGGCCGTGCGGGCCATGCGGGCCGCGCTGGCGTGGATGGGCGCCAGTCCCACGGACGTCTCGTACGTCAACGGGCACGGCACGGGCACGCCCGCCAACGACGCGGCCGAGCAGAAAGCGTTCCGCACCGCTTTCCGTGATTGTCCGGACGTGCCGATGAGCAGCATCAAGGGGGCCATCGGGCATTGCCTTGGAGCTGCGGGCGCGATCGAGGCCGTCGCCTGCGTCCTGGCGGTGCAAGACGACCGCGTTCCGCCGACCTTGAAGGCGGGCCCGTTGACGCCCGGCGGCCTCAACCTCGTGCCGGAGCGGGCTCAGGAGCGCGCGTGCGACATCGTGCTGTCGAACTCGTTCGCGTTTGGCGGGAACAACCTGTGCCTGGTCCTCGGGAAGCCCGATGGTGCACACCGAGCCCTCCCGCCCGACGACGAGGATCCCATCGTGGTGACCGGGATCGGGTGCCTGGGCGTCGGGGGGCAGGACGCCCGGGAGCTGTGGGACACCCTGGCCGCCTCACGGTCCTGCCTCGTGGAGGCGGAAACCCTTCTGGAGGATGACGATGTGCCGTATTGGGTCGGTGCAATGCCGGACGTCGACTGGAAACGGTTCATTGCGTCGAAGCATCTGCGGACCACCGACACTGTGACACGGCTGACCATGGGCGCAGGACGAGAGGCGCTCTCAGACTCGGGGTTGCGGATCACCCACGACACGATGGACCGCGTCGGGGTGATCTACGCCACGGGGACCGGGCCGCTCGAAACCGTCGAGAAACTCAATCGAGGATTGGTCGTCGAGGGGGCAGACTCGGTCAGCTCGCTCGACTTCCCCAACTCCGTGCTGAACGCAGCCCCAGGCAACTTCTGCATCGACAACTCCTTGAAGGGCCCAAGTACCACGCTTTCGGCGGGCGGCGCATCCTTCCTCGTGGGCTTGGTGCGGGCGGTCGGGCTCCTGCGCAACCGCCTGGCCGAGGCGTTCGTTGTGGTCGGCGCGGACGAATGCAACATCCCGTTGCTCACTGGATACCGAAAGATGGGACTGCTGTCCAGTACGGGGGGTCGCCCATGTTCCGCGGCGGCGAATGGGATGATCCCGTCGCAGGGCGCGGTGGCGATTGTCCTCGAACGGCGCAGCGATGCCCTCGCCCGGGGCGCCCGGGTGTACGCAACGGTCACTGGCTACGGATTGGCCTCAGACAACGTCGCCCTGGGTCATGTGGACGGCCAGGGCATCGCGCTGGCTGAGTCCGTGGGTCGCGCACTGAACTCCGCCCATCTCGACGATGTGGACATCTACATGTCGTGCGCCGGCGGGGTGCCGGAGTTCGACGAGGCAGAGTCTCGGATGGTCGAGCGGGTCTTCGGGCCGGCGACGCGCTCGCTCAACGTGCAGGCGCTGCTCGGTTCATCGGCCGGGACCGTGGGCGGGTACGGGATCCTCGGCGCCCTGTTCGCTTTTGAGCAGGGTTGTCGCACGCTCCCGCATGTGCACGGCCCGGCTGGCGACGACTCCGGGCGCCCCACGACCGCATGCATCGGCGCGATGTCGTTTGGCGGCATCTGCGCGGCCGTGACCCTTGCCAAGGGTTGATGGACCCGCCATGGCCCCTGTCGCCAATGACCGATCTGTCGTCGACTTCCGCGTGCGGAGGGCCGACGTTGATCCGTACGGCATCGTGCACCATCCGAATTACGTCATCTGGATGGAGGAGGCAGGGGCGGCGCACGTGTCCGCCATCGCGGCGACCTGGTGGCCCGATGGGGGTGTGGACGTAAGCCGGTGGCGCCTGGTGGCGGTGGACTGCCGCTACATCCACGCCCTGACATGGGGCGATCATGTACAGGTCACGACGACAACGCAGGCTGTGGACGAACCGGACGGGTCGGTACAGGTCACGCTGCGGCAGACCGCAGTGAACCTGGGCCGCCACGAGCGCTCCTTCGAGGGGCGCCTCGCGATGTCGTTTGATCGGAGGGAGCATGCGCGGTGACGTGAGTTCGCAGGGTGTTGTCGTGGTTGGCCCCGCCTTCTTCAACTGGAGCGAGACGCATCGGATGGTGCTGGTCGGGCGTCAACTCCTTGAGCGCGGCTACCACGTCGTCATGCTCGGATCAGGCCTGTACGAGAAACTGGTGAAGAATGCCGGGTTCGAGCGAATTACGCCGACAGCCGACGAATGGTGGTTCACTGCGTCCCGCATCAAAGACATGATGGATCTCGACCGGGTGGGCAACGCGTACGCCTCCGTCGCTGAGATCGAGGCCATCACGGCTGAAGAGGCTGCCATCATCCGGGAGTGCTCGCCCGTCGCCGTCGTCACCGGGTACCGGACCACGCTGTCGGTGTCCGCCCGTCGGGCGGACGTGCCGCTTGTGTGGTGCCTATCGGCCGTGGTCTCGCCGATGTACTTCGAGCAAGGCCTTGCCACGCCGCCGGAACAACGCGATCTCGGACATTTTCTGACCGATACGGTCCCCGAGAGCATGCGGGCTCGGATGGCCCAGCGGTTCGTAGACCGCTACGCGCTGTCGACTTGCCAGACGTCCGGGGAGTGGAACCAGTGCCTGCGCGCGCATGGGCTGCCGCTGCTGAAGAGCGACATGGACATCTTCCGCGGTGACCTGAACCTCATGACGGACGCCCGGGAGTTGTTTCCCTCGTTCGATGGGGCGCGTGACGACTACGCCTTCTGCGGGCCGATCATGGGTCAGTCGGCGATCGAGCCGCCAGAGTGCCTGCGACGGTACCGCAAGACCGACCGGCCTGTGGTGTTCGTGAGCATGGGGTCGTCGGGTGATCCGGGCGTGCTGCTGGGCACGCTCGCGGCGTTGCGGCGGCTCGACTGCGAGGTCTTCGCATCGACCACGAGCATCGTGGCGCTCGATGCCGCCCGCGATCTCCCGGCCAACTTCCACCTGGCAGAGGCGTTTCCCATGTCTGAGATTCTCGACATAGCCGATGTCTGTGTCATCCATGGCGGTCAGGGGACCCTCTACGCTGTGCTGTCGGCAGGCAAGCCCTTCGTCGGAGTGCCCATGTTCAACGAACAGCAGTACAACCTGGAGAACGTGGTCCGCCATGCGGACTGCGGGATCGTGGTGCGCCGCCAGACCTCGCCGCCGGAGATCGTCTCCGCCGTGGAGCGCGTCGTGGCCGAGCCGAGGTTCGCGGTCGCTGCGGCCGGCCTGCGACGCACCCTGGCCAAGTACCAGGACGACGCGTCCTTGCATGGCGACCGAATCGCGGCCGACCTGATCGTGAAGAGGTTCGGCGGTCGCACACCCGGCAGGCAGGAGGTGCCCTCATGAGGATCTTGGTGATCAACGGCAGCCCCAAGGGTGCCAACAGCAACACGATGCGCGTCACGAGCGCCTTCCTGCGCGGCTACACCCGGGCGCGGTCGAGCGAGGTCACGATCGTGCACGTGGCCGACAAGAGTGTCGCCCACTGCCGTGGCTGCTACTACTGCTGGACGTACACGCCCGGGGTGTGCGTCATTCGGGACGACATGACCGCCGTGCTGAAGGCGTACCTGGAGTCGGACCTGGTCGTCTGGAGCACTCCGGTCCATTCCTTCGGGATATCGTCCCTGGCGAAGATGGTGCTTGACCGGTTGCTGCCGGTTTACCTGCCCATCATCGAGGAGCGCCGGGAGGACGATGGGGCCGCGCACCCGTTCCGCTTCGACCTGAGCTACCAGAAGTACCTCGTCGTCGCCACATGCGGGTTCTACGCCTACGAGAACAACGTCGAGGCGATCCAGAAGCAGTTTGAGGTGATGTACGGGGATCGTGTGGAGTTCATCGTCTGCCCTGAAGGCGACCTGTTCGCGGTGCCACAGCTGGCGTACCGAACGGCGGCCTACCTGAGGACCGCCGAACAGGCGGGCGCTGAATTTGCGACCGCCGGCGCGATTGCCGCCGACACGCGGGACAAGCTCCACGTCAAGCACTACTCGCCCGTCGACTACATGGCCATGGCAAACAGCAACTGGTACGTCTTCGAGAAGGGCATGTCGCGCCAGGATCTGCTGCGGGCGCGCATCCACAACTACATGGTCCAGATGAAGCTGGTCTATGAGCCGCGCGCGATGCAGGCCGACGAGGGCGTCCTCGAGATGCACTTCGACAATGACACGTACACCTGTCAGTTCATCATGAGCCAGGCAGGATGCTCCCTGGTCGAGGAGGAATCCGAGTTCAGGCCGCACACGCTTCGGGTTATCACGTCCTACACGCTGTGGGAGCGCATCTCCCGTGAGGGCATGGCCGTGCAGAACCAGGCGCGCTCCAAGGGGGAACCGGGGCAATCAGACTTCAACTCGCTGGTGAGGCTCGTGTCGTCGCTGGCGCTGCGGCACAAGGCCGAGACATTGCGCCTGTGAGGGAGACAGGGATATGAGCGAAGTGGAGTACGCCCTCTACACCGACCAGGATGCCGGCCGCGTGGTGCAACTGCTCCGCCGCAACCACTTTTACCTGGCGCGGTTTGATCCCGAGCTGGACGAGCGTTCGTTCCGGCGATACCAAGCGATGCGAGGCCTGGTATTCGCCGTCGTTGCGACCAAGGACGACATCGCAATTGCGCACGTGGCAGCCTACCGGACCGGGTGCCAGCGGGTGGCCGAGCCACATCAGGTGTACGTGTCCAGCATGCTCATCGACGCCAACTATCGCATGGCGCTGTTCACCATCCGGACGATGGTGTCGCTGCTGATGCGCGAAGTGATGGCGCGAGGCTACACCGAGATGATCTCCGAGGTGGCCGAGCACAACACCGCCTCATACAGGATGCTGCGCAAGTTCGGTTACCTGCGGTTCTCTGGCGGCTATGACCTGTACGGCAATTGTCAACTCCACAACTACACGCCAGGGCTCGGCAGCGTCTTCGGTTCGGCCGTCGGCACCGACGGGGCAGATCTTTTCAGCAGTCTCGCGGTTGCCCCGGGCAAGTTGAGGGAACTCGACATCCTGGTGCGCGGCATGTACTGCACACAAGACTATGTCTCGTCCATTGGCAAGATCACCGTCACCTTCTGCACGGTCAGCGGGTACCCAGTGGCCGTGATGCACCACAGCACGGGGATCGCGGTCGAGCCCGACTATGAAGCCCAGGACGGTTTCATCCTCAGCAACACGGGAGACCAGCCGCACCGTGTGGAAGTGTCGGTCGGCGCCTCGACCTCGACCATCAGGGATCTGGCCCCCGGCACCAGGCAGAAGGTGCTGGTCGCGCCGGCCGACGCGCTGGCGGTAGCCTGCCCGGATCTCGGCGTCAGGGTGACGCTGTCGCTGGCCCGATGCTTCCCGCGCGCTTGGGCGGAATACCGTTACGACTACACAGAGCCCGGTCGAGGGCGATCCTTGGATCTGACGACCGGTTTCCTCCATCTGGGTTCCCAGGGCCGCTCGCTGGTGAAGGAGATGTGGCCGTGCCTGGCGCCGCCATACATTGCGGGAGGCATGGTCCCAAACTACCGCCTGCCACTGGCAGCGCTTCGCGTCGGGCCCGGGGATCTGGTCGTCACGGAGTCGAGCGACGACTACAGGCTGACGAGGTACTACCATTTCGGATCCGTGGCAGCGTCGATTCGGACGGTGGCTATGGTGCACACGGCGCACGAGCCGGTTCCGGTGTTTCACCTGGCGCTCGACGATCTCGGATTCCGCTGCGTCGTGAAGGCGGGAGACCTGGTGGCCGAGAAGCGTTTCGACCCCGCCTGCACTAACACGTGCACCGAGGAGCTGCTGTACGTCAACTTCGAGAAGGAGCCGTACTCGCAGGAAATCCTTCAGGAGATTCTGATCGACATCGGGGGGATGAAATACGTGGTGTCGACAGACCGGCCCTGCCGATGCTTCGTACACTTCAACTACATCGGGTTGGAGTTCCTGAGCGGGGAGGAACACGAGCAGGGCTGGACGGTGCGCGACGGACGGGTCGACTTCGGTCGCATCCACATTGCGGCCTACGGCGGCGAGCAGGGGGTAGCGTGAGACACCGGCTTCACTACGAGCGCACCTACCTGCACAACCCGTTCGCGGGTTTCGGCCTATTCGTGAGGCTAGACGGGCCCGTCGGCCCAGGCCTAGTCGAGGCGGCGATCCGGCGCGTTTGCGCGTGCATCGAAGTCCTGCACTGTCGCATAGAGCAGGATGCCGACGGCGGGGCGTTCCTGGTCGGCCTGGCGGGTTCGAGCGACACCTGGGCCGACATCCGGATGGCTGACGGCGACGTCAGCGCCGCCGGGCTGTACTACGATGCGATGAGGGAGCCGTTCGACCTTGTGCACGGCCCGCTGATCCGGTTCGTCGTCGGAAGGACGGGCCCGAGCCAGGTCGCAATGCTGGCATACGTGCATCACGCAGTCGCCGACGGGCGGTCGTTGGCCACGGTCGTGGGCGAGGTGCTCCGACTCCTTGACGATCCGACGGCGGCACCGGTGCGCTTCCCGGTATCGGTGCTGGACACGACCGCGTTGCTGGAGGGCGTGGACCTCCCGCGCACCATGCGCGCGATGGTGAAACTGATGGCAGGTGCGGGGCTACCCGCCGTCCCCGTGGCGGATCTACCGGAGCTCCGACGCGATGTCACCGCGTACCTCGCCACGCACGAGGTCGGCGTGGACGTCATGACTCTGGCGTGCGACACCCTTGACGCGCTCCTCATGTCGTGCCGACAGCACGGAGTGTCGCTGACCTCCGCCTTGATGGCCGGTCTCCTCCTCGCTGACACGTGCCTCGAGCAGGTTCACCTGCCGGTGAGCTTGCGGGGCAAGGACGACGTGTGTGTGGGCAACTGGGTGATCGTGGTCGCAGTCCCGAGACCGGCAGTCGCCACCGTCTTCTGGGAGTACTGCCGGGCGATCCACTCGCAGCTGACGGCGATCTTGAGCGACAGGACCGCGATGTACTCGTACACGAAGTTCCTCCTGTCGGTGCCCCCGGGTGCTCTCGACGCCGCCTACGACTCGCACTTCCGCGGTGTGCGTACGAAGGTGGGGGATCAGGTGAGCGCGCTGTTGGGCTACACCCACAACCTGCGCAGCGTCGGGCTGTCGAACATCGGATCCTTCTGGTCGCGGCTCACTCACGTGCGAGTCCGCGAGGTCGTCTTCCTGCCGCCGTTCAACGCCAACCAACGCTACGTGACAGGGATCGTCTCACACGCCGGGGGGTTGACCATCGCGATCATCGGGGGCGGCCGAGATGGGGCGGGTACACTGGCGCGGGTGCGCGACGCGCTGATCGGTGCTCTACGGGACTGAAGTCGGCGCGGACGAACCCGTGGCACGGTTCTCGCCGTCGACGGGTCCGAGTCGCACCGCCGCGAGGAACTGCGCCATCTGCCGGGGTTCCGACACCGAGAACACTCCTTGGCTGCGGTCGATGCTGCGCATCAGCCCAGCCAAGGTCTTGCCGACCCCGACCTCGGCCACCCAGAGCGGCTGCTTGTCGGCCCGCGTGAGCAGCTCCTTCACCCCGACTGCCCACAGCACCGCGTGACAGCACTGCGCGATGAGGTCGTCCACGATGTCGGCGGCTCGGCGGGTGGCGACACCCGAGCAGTTCAGGATGATCGCGCAGCGTGGACCGCCGACGCTAGCCTGACGCACAGCGGAGGTGAACTGGGGGACCATGCTGGCCATGACGGGCGTGTGGAACGCGGTCTCCACCTTCAGGGGTGTGACGCGCAGCGCGCCAGCATCTAGGAAGAGCCGGCCAGCGTGTTCGACGTGCGGCTTCAGCCCACCGACGACGATCTGCGTCGGCGAGTTGTACAGCGCGACGCTCACCTCGAGCCCCACCGCGCAGCAGGCGCGGCACACCTCCTGGACCGCGGGGTAGTCCAGGCCGCTGACGGCGTTGAGCGCCCCTTCCTCCCGCACCTGGCCCATGAGCTGCGCCCGTTGCACGACGAGCGCAAACCCACCGGCGAGGTCCATCGCTCCGGATGCCACGACTGCGGCGTACTGCCCGACGCTGTGGCCCATCACCACGTCGGGTACGATCCCCCGGCCCCGCAGGATCTGGCAGAAGGCCAGACTCATCGCCGTCACTGCCACCTGGGTGTTCTCCGTCAGGAGCAACTCCTGGGCGGACCCACTGCGGCACATCTGGCGGACGTCCTTGCCGGACGCGTCCGAGGCGGCGTCGAACACGTCCTGGATCTCGGCCTCGTACGGCTGGAGAAGACGATACATCCCCGGCACTTGGCTGCCCTGGCCGGGAAACATGAACGCAATCATGACGCCCCGATCCTTTCGCTTTGCAGATACTCCGCCACCCGGCTCTTCACCGTTGGCGCCAAGGACAGAAGAAGCCCTCGTTGATGGGAAACCAGCGCTATCTCGACGGTGGCCTCCGCGAACACGACTGCGGCGCCCTCGTCGATGAGAGACTGGCTGAAGTCGAGGCGGGACAGCGTGGGCGGACGGAGCCGGGTTGAGACCCACAGCGTCGTGCCGAGTCGGGCAGGCTGTCGGACCCGGTACGACAGTCGGTTGACCAGGAACTGGAAGTTCGACTCGCCGTACGCCTCCCGCAGCGCCTCATGGATCCCTGATCGCTCGGCGAGGTCGAAGCGGGCCGCCTCAAAGAACATCAGGACGCGCGACTCATGGGCGAGGCCGTCGGGGCCGAAGTCCGAGAACCGTGTTGTCACCGGGGTCAGGACACCCGGGATCCCGTCGCACCGGTCGATGCATCTCATAGCGACTCCCAGTTCGCGTCGTTCAGGTCGTGCTCGTCCACTACACGCACGGAATGGGCACCAGTCGGCACGGTGGTGCAGATTGCGGCAGCATACCCGGGGCTCGGCTCAAAGTCAGTCAGGTGATAGTCGCCGTCTCGCCACCTCACCAGGGTACCACTCACGGCGAGATCGCCGACGCCGGGCGTGCTCCAGCCCGACGAGGCGCATTTCATGACGGCCTCCTTCCTGACCCACAGGCGCAGCCACCCGTTGGGGTCGTCGCTGCTGCGAATGGCGTCCAGGTCGGAGGCGGAGAAGAAGCCGTCGGGCAACCTTCCCAGGGGCCGGTGCTTTTCGACGTCGACCCCGACGGGGCCTGAGAAGGTGACGACCGCGACGAGTGACCCGCTGTGCGACACGCTCCATCGAATGCCCGCCGGCTCACGCGGCGTTAGGCGGGCGGTGTCGCCGACCGCGTACCGTCGCAGCAGTTCAGAAGCCACTAACTGCACGCGCTTGCTCTCCCGCGCGCACGCGCCGACGCGTCGCCGTCGCTCATCGCAAACCAGCGCGACTCCCGTGTCGTCCAGCCATCGCCGAACCGAGTCGATGTGCACAAGATAGCAGCGAGGGGCTGATGCCTCCGATTCGCCGAGAACACCATGCGTGGTCACGTCGCACACCTTTGCTCGACCCGTCAATATGGTCTACGTCGATCCTAGCAGGCGCCGCGATAGGGTGGTGCTCGGATAGGCAATCCCTGTCGCTGTCCTCCATCAATGGACAATAGGGCCGTCGATGGAGCGTTTGTGCGTGCTCGCTGGTCGAGGCCCTCTGCCGCTG
>Ga0209629_10002416_pt1 | contig 12698 bp, 9 predicted proteins | sample TergutCu122P5_FD_187286 | JGI IMG/M metagenome (GOLD analysis project Ga0209629, IMG submission 187286) | Cubitermes ugandensis P5 segment gut microbial communities from Kakamega Forest, Kenya - Cu122 P5 (SPAdes) (version 2) | ecosystem: Host-associated > Arthropoda: Insects > Digestive system >... | reverse complement strand
GACTGTTTTGCTTGACATTGTGCCAAAAGATTGGTCGCGATAAAGAGCGTTGATTTCAAACTCGTTTGCCCGTTGGTCGCCACTGCCCGTGCGGATAAAAGTATTCTGTACATTATTGAAATACACAGGTTTGACATCTGAAGAGGGAATATAAAATGCCAAAACGTTTTTGCCGTCAATTTTGTATTTCTTTGCTTGTGGCGACAATTTTACATTGAATTTGGTTTTTGAACGAAGCGTTGTAAGCATATCGCTTTCCATTTTTTCTGGGTCTTCAACGCCGACGATTTCAAAAAATTTCTTCTTTTGTGATACGCCAAACACTACCCAACCGCCCGAAGTATTGGCAAACGCACTGACTGTTTCCCAAACATCTTTTGGAATGTCAGTTTGGGCAGTTTTGATTTCAAAATTGTCCCATTCAATATCATGTAAGTGTTGTAATAATTGTTGCTTGTTCATATATTAATCGTTTTTTGCAAAATTACGAAATTAAATAAAAGATAAATACCATCATTTGAACCTGTATGAATTTTTTTATCCGTTTGCTTCAATAACTGAATCAGGATATTTATTACACCAATGCAATACAGAATCACAAAAGAGTACAAAATCTTCATACTTACCATATCCATTCGGCGCATTAAAAGCCTTATACTTTTCGGGATTTTCTTTCAACTTTTTAATACCCTTTTCAAGAAACGGAATCATTTGAGAGACAATAGTTATGCCAATCTCGTCAGGTTTCCATAAAACTTCATATAATCCTACAGCATCAGCCATTTTATTAAGATTATGAGTAATGTTGACATCAGCTAATTTTGCATCATCATAAATGTCTTCAGCTTGTTCTATTTCCTCTTGAATAGTCCGTAGTTTCTCATAAAGATTTGAAATATTATTCCTAACCTCTTGAATATTGATGTCTTTTTTAAAGAAATATAAATTTAAGCCCATATCTTATTTTTTAATCATAAAATTACTCTTTTATTCTTTGCCTATATTAGTTCATCAAATTTTGCCTTCATTGTTGGATTGCCGTATGTCAATTTTTTGATGGTTAAATCTTCGACTTTGTCGTTTGCTAAACGTAATTGGTTAACACTTGCCAATAATGCTTCTTTAACTTTATTCATTTTGGAAATAGAATTATCAATTTCTTTAATCGCATTCTCAAAGTGGTTAGCTGTTAAACGATAGTTATTTGAAAAGCCATCTCTAAATTTGAGCAACTTTTCTTCAAAATTGGTAATATCTATGCTCTGATTTCGCACCAAAGCAAGTTCTGCTTTGTATTGTACAGTGTTCATCGCTGCATTGCGAAGGAGTGTAATAATTGGAATAAAAAATTGAGGTCTAACTACATACATTTTTTTGAATTTATGCGACACATCAACAATTCCGGTATTGTAATATTCGTTTTCTGCTTCCAATAATGAAACAAGGACAGCGTATTCACATTTTTTCTCAGTGCGATCTTTGTCAAGTTCTCTAAAAAAATCTTCATTTTTTTTCTTAGTTGAAGTTTGGTCGGCTTCATTTTTCATTTCAAACATAATAGAAATGATTTCATTTCCATCATTATCCGTTTCTTTATAAATAAAGTCACCTTTGCTACCCGAACTTGCATCATTGTCTTTCTCAAAATAGGCGTTTTGAAATGCTGTGGCACGCAACTTATTAAATTCAATTTCACAATGTTGCTCAAGCGTTTCACCCAACATTTTGGTTGAAAGTTTCAACTTCATATCTTTGACGCGAGCAATCTCTTCGTCCTTATATTTGATTATTGCCTCTTTATTTTGCAATTCGGTAGAAAATTGTTCTTTTAATGATTTTTCAAGAAGTTGTTTTTCCGTTTCCTTGTTTTTGACATCATTAGATAGATCATTGCGTTCTTTTTCAATCTTACTGATAGCCTCAGTAATTGCAAGCTTTTTCGCAACTTCGGCATTATCTACTTTTGCTTTTAGTTGAGTTATTTCAGCATTTTTTTGAGCCAATTGTTTAGATAATTCAATGTCCTTTCGGGCTTCAAGTTCTGTAAGTTTTTTGTCCTTTTCTGCAAGTTGACTTTGCAATGAATTTTTAATATTGGCTTCCGCCAATTTCACAGCGCTTTCTTTTTCTTTGTCAGCAAGGTATAGCCGTTTTTGCAATTCCTCTTCAAATTGGTGGTCGCGAACCTGTTTGAGAATATCAGCAAAACCTGCTTCGTCAATTTTAAAAGCCTTTTTACAATTTGGACAAATAATTTCGTTCATTAATTATATTGTTATGTTATTATGTAAAGTATTCATACTCACCTCTTTTATTATGTAAATCGCCAAACTTCCTAATCTTGACAAGTTTGGCGATTCGGAAGCGATAAAATCGTAATATTCAGCAAATTGTATTTGCTTTCGCTCATTGAGATTTGATATGGATTGAAATAAAAGCATAGTGTTTAATATTTTATTTTTTGAGTTTTCAATTTTTCTTAACCTAAGTAGCAGCAAGTTTTTACGATTCAAAATAATTTTTTCTCTGTATCAAAAAGCATTTCTAAGTTTGTTTATCTCATAAGGTAAAAGCCCTCGTTTTGATAATTCTTCGTCTGTCAACTGATTTATAAATGTTATCAGCGTTTCAGGCGTTTTATCTTGACTTAATAACAGATTTTTCAATTTGTTAATTGCAGAATAAGGGATGTCATATTCCGTCAACGCTGCAAGGTTTGAAGGAAGAAAACCATGCTCCAAACTTGTTGCAAAAAATGAATAGTTACCACAAGAAGTATTGTGTTTCTTGAAAACATATCCTTGCAATTCAGAAACTACTGATAACCATTTTGGTAACTTATAGTCAAACCAATGTCGGGTTACATTTAAGATGAAAAATGAAAGTTTATCAATTCGTTCCTGTTCATTCGGGAACATCTCTCGCCAGTAACTATCATTTATTGTGCTATTGATTAAAGCCGGAACAGATTGGAGATTTGCATATTTAATTGTAAGAACACTAAGTTGTGCTGCACTACGGATGTCTGCTTTATTTTCGCCGGGCTTTAATAAATGTCGCCAACATAAATCGATAACATAACTAAGTTGGTCGTATGAAGGGAAAGCCGTCCAATTTAACAAATTTTTGTTTGTTTGTATATTCGCCTCAATTTCTTGTATTATTTTAGATTGCCCTTCTATATTGATTCCCGAATTCTTTTTAATTACTTCTTGAAGGTCGGAAGGCAAATCGTTAAATTTCTTCAATCTTTCTTTTGCAGTATTTTCTAATTCAGTTTCTTCTAATGAAATCAGAATTTCAAGTGGAGCATTTTCTTGATTGAAAAGTGGAATATCAACAAATAATTCCATTTGGTCGGGTTGTTTTTCAAAACGATAGACATTGCCAATAAAATGTTTTTTCATTCTGCCCGACCTTCCTGCAATGTTTTTGTAATCAAAAAAATCAATTTGTTTTGTCCCTTTATCTTTATCGTAAAGAACTACATTCTTTGCAGAAGTATTTACGCCCTCAATTAAAGTCGATGTGCAAAAAAGCCAACGAATGGAGTTTAGGTTAAAAGCGTCAACGATCGAACTACCAAGATGTCTCGGCAATGCTCCGTGATGAAATGCTGCTCCAAAATTTAATGACTGAATTAGCGACCAACGAGAATTTACATTCTCGGAAATCCAATCAATCATATTTTTGTTGTCAGATACATTCTCTATTTTCGATTTTAAACCGTTTGTTTTTAGAAAATCAATAAATTCAAGACACAGTGCAGTTGCCTTATTAGGAGAGGAGCAATATATTAAAGTCTGTTCTTCTGTTTCAGCAAGCAACTCAAAAAGTTTTCTTTTCTTTAATGCTTTCTTTTCTGTTGCTTTTACTTTATCTACAATTTCTAAACTCTTTTCATCAACAGCAACGGTAGCAAATTCAGTTGGAAACCAAGTCAAATCAAATTTTTGTTTAAATGAAACAGGAATACTTTTTATCATAGGACCTAACAAATAGAATTTGTTGGTGAATTTCAAAAGTATATGAAAAGCCTGATTCAAAGCAATAGCCCTATCATCATCTCTGTCAAGACTTAACTTGTAAAATTCGTCAATAACAAAGAATTCGATTTGAGGAAAATTAGTATATTCAACAACTCGTTCTCCTGTGAATAAAAAAATATTGCCTTTGGTTTCATCGGGAGTTTGATTTGTTGAAACTATGATTTTGTATGATTCACGATATTTTAGAAGTTTTTTTCGTGTTTCATCAAGTAATGCAAGTGTAGGCTGAATAACTACTATCTGCTTATATTTTTTACTTGCAATAAGTTCTTCAATTAAGAGGCTTTTCCCAAAACTTGTAGGAGCACTTACAACAACAGAACGCCCACTTTGTAATTCAATAGATAAGTCTTGTTGTTCTGCGTGCAAATAAATATCTTGTAGAAATGGGGATTTATGATATTCGTATCGTATTACTGCGCTTTTTGAAAGTTCTGTTGAATCAACATAAGGATATAATCCTGCGGCTTCGGTCAATTGATTCCATATAGGTTTTGTATTTTCAGGAATCTTATCCCAAATATTTCTAACACGAATCACAACATCTCTTCCTAAATTTTCTTCCTCTTTATTAGACAAAAGCACAGAGCAATACTTTGACAATTCAAAACTATCATCGTAAGTAATTTCTGAAACGTTATTCAGAAATGATATTGCACTTTTTATATCTGTAAAACTCATATTCTCTGCATTGCTTTAAGTCTTGTGTCGAGTTCTTTGTTCAATTCATCTTTATCAGGGATAGGAAGTAGGAGTAAGATGATTTCTAAATTAGATGAAGTCTTTTTTCTATTAAACTCGTCATATAAAGATTCACATTCTTTCTTGAAATCATCAATGTATTGCTGTGTTTCGTTACAATGATTTACGAACAAATCACTATTATAAGTACAAACCATTGGAATAACAATGCTTGAAAAAATCACATCCAACCTTTGATGTTTGTGTATTAATACTCTCCAATGCTCAATTTCAGGAACTTCTTTTGGTAGTTTTCTATCAATCAAATTAAATTGTTCTCTCAGATAATCTGCATTAAAATGCTTAACAATATCACTTGCAAGGTTAGCTATTCCATCTTCTCCCGATTTATACAGTTTAGATTCGCCTAACCACAATTTTTTTTCATCTCCATTGATAGTTATATGAACTCCATCAAAGCCATGAGCAGGAACATTGGGAGAATCACGAAAGTAAATTGTCGAAATTAGAGGTATAGTGTTGCAGAAATCTCTTAACAAAAGATGTAATATCAATTCTCCAAATTCGCCCCTTGCCTTGTATTTATCTGTTGTATAAACTGTTTTTGCAGCATCTTGCAGTCTATCAACAATTTCAGTAAGTGGAATATTGTTACCTTGATGATAGCCTAATGCGTATTCCGGTATTACATTTCTAATTGTTTCGACTAATGGCACAAGCCTAAATCGATTTTGGTCAAAACCAACGTGGTACGCTCTAAGTGTCGAATCACTTATTCGTTCATCTAATACTAATTCTGATTTAAAGGGTCTTGCCATAATTTTTGACTTTTATTTTTATGCTGTTTCTTTGTCAATATATTTTCCCCAACCGCTTGGAACAACATCTTTTTCTTTCATCCAGTCCAAAGCAACATCTAAGCGGTCTTTGTATTTTATCTTGTTTTTATCCCAAGCCAAGAAATCTTTTTTGAGTAATTCATCTGTGATTTCTTGCTTTTTGATAAGTCTGTTGTTCCATACTGCATAGAGGGTTGAAACAATTTCGCATTGTTCCCAAGTAGAGTTTTTAAACTTAGTCAAAAAACGCTCAATTCTCTCTGCTTCTTTTGCAAAAGTGTCTGTAAATAAAGTGTCCAACTGCGGTGCGGCACTTAATGAAGTATATTCTACTTTTTGATAATCAACATAATCATTTTTCCGAATATTATAAAAATTGTATCGTTGCAACATCTTTTCTACTCCGTTTATCAAATTTCCATCATGCGGACCTGCGGCTTTCCGCACATAATTAGAACCCATATCTATTTTACAATGATATTCTATCAGGTGCAATAATTTTTGAAGTTTTACACGACCAAAATCTTTACTACTTGTTGTGTTAATGATATGACCTGCCAAAATTGCTTTTTCCGCATCGGTACAAATTCTTACATCTTCTTTCTTCTCAAAAGTTTCGTTAAACAATGCTTTGAGCAAATCTTCACTATGCGTGTTTAAGTTTTCTATTTCCATTTGTAGTTGCTTGCATTTGCCAAGCAAGGTTTCTACTTTTTCGACTATGGCTTGTTGTTCTTCTAATGGTGGAATTGCAATAATCAAGTTATCTAACAAATCACCATTCATATGAGGCAATCCTGCCTGTTTCGGATTTTTATTGAAAACCGAATAATAAGATTGAAGAAGTTTAAAAATATAATCAACATTACATTTTAGCACATCAATTTTTACCAATGTAGAACCAACAGCACCTTTTACATTTTTTCCAACAAGCCCCATTCTTGCACCATCCCAAACAAGCAAAATATTTTCAGGTTCGCAAAAAACCGACTTTTTATCATTTGTATAGTTTGAAACCATATTTTTCTCAAACGCTGCAATATCAATATAAGGAATTGTAAAATTATTATCTGATTTTGGCTGCAGTAAATCAGGTTTTTTACCTTTTCTATATGTAACTAAATCTAAAAACCTACACCACACCCAACCTTTCGGCAATTCAAAAGGAATTTCATTTTCGGAAATTTCAGCCAAAGGTTTTTCTTTTTTGATTTTCTTTTCCTTAATCAGTTTTTCTTTTTCGGCTTTTATGCGTTTGAGTAATTTTTCGGCGGGTTCGGTATTTGGATTTTGCTCTCGCCATTTTGCTGTGAGTTTTCCTTGAATAGCTTCTTGGAGAATGGATTGGCGGAGTTGAGAAATAAGTTGAGATTGATTTTTATTCTCATTTCCAAATGATTCAAGATTTTTCTTAAACGATTTAATTTTGTCTAAAATTGTTTCTTGTTCTCTTTTTTCTGGGAGCCAAACAGATTGATTAAAAAACTTATCTTTTTGTAATCTTATTCTTTGTGTTGTTCCATCACTTCCTTTCTTGCAAATTTCATCGAACCAAGTTGTTGCAGTTAGTTCAAGAAATAATTCCTTTAAAATTATATTTTCATCAATTTCAAAATACCAAAAATCGTTGGTTACAATAGCGTTATCTAAATCTTGAGAAATAATACCAAATGCACCATTACGAGCATCTATGCCTGACAAAATAAAATCGCCTGTTTTGACTAAATACATATTCGATTTTATTTCGCAACCTTTTTTTAATTCTCGTAAAGTCACGCCATTATGGTTCATTTTGACTGTAACCAATTTATATTCAACTTCGTTTTGAAGTTCAATTGGGCGTTTTATTCTTTTCAAGAAATCAGATATTAAATATTCTTTTGCCATTATTTCAACGCCTTTTCAAGTTCATCAATTATGGATTTTGATTTATCAATCGACAATTTCAAATTAACAATCGCCTCTGTTGTTGTCATTACAACTTCTTCCGTTGTTGCATTGGCATTTTTTATATCCAAATCCCAATTATTCAAATTCTTAACCTTTACCTTCCACGCCACATCGTTTTCTTGTCGGTTGTTCCACCACACAATAAGAGGTTTAAATTCATCAAATTGTATCGGTTTGGTTTTTGAATATGATTTTTGATTTTCAGGTAAGCGGTGTTCATAATACCAAATTTCTTTGGTTGGTTCGCCTTTTTCAAAAAACAACAAATTGGTGCTTACAGTTGCAGGAAAAAATGTGCTTTGCGGTAGGCGCACAATCGTATGCAAATTACAATCAGTCAAGAGTTTTTCGCGAATACGGGCTTTTACGCCTTCGCCTGTAATGGAGCCGTCGGGCAACACTATGGCACATTTGCCGTTTGGTTTGAGCAACTGCAACATCAATACCACAAACAAATCGGCACTTTCTTTGCAACGATAGGTTTGCGGAAAGTTGGTTTCTACACCATCGGCAATGCTTGCGCCAAAGGGCGGATTAGCAAGAATTACATCTACTTGGTCTTTTCTGCCTATGCTGTTGTATTCTTTTTTCAAACTATCAATGTAATGATAATCGGGTATGTCAATTTCGTGCAAAATCAGGTTTGTCAAACCCAACACATACGCCACAGGTTTGAGTTCCCAACCGCTAACGGAATTTTGCAAAACGCTTTCGTCATCAACGGTTTTTACATAGTGCGCTCTGATATGGTCAATGGCAGCGGTTAAAAATCCGCCCGTTCCCGCTGCGGGGTCAAGCACTTTATCGCCCAATTTGGGGTCGGTCATTTGTGTCATCAGTTGCGTTACGGCACGAGGCGTATAGTATTCGCCTTTGTTGCCTGCATCGCGTAATTCCTGCAAAATGCTTTCATAAATAGTGCCGAAAATGTGCTTGTCTTCCGATTTTGTAAAGTCAATTTCATTGAGTTTATTAATAACTTTACGCATTTCGTAGCCGCTTTTCATATAGTTGTTTGAGCCGTCAAACACCTCTTTTACTATCATGGCGCGTTTGGGATTTGCCGCGTTGCTAATGTTACGTAACGTGGCAAAAAGCCCTTTGTTGGTGGGTTCGTTGCTGTCAATGAAATTTTTCAATTCGTCTCCGGTAATTCCTTCGGGGTCTGATGCCCAATTTCTCCATTGAAATTTTTCGGGAATTACTGACACATAGTTATCTTTTGTTACTTCCGACTCTTGGTCTTTGTCATCCATAATTTTAAGAAACAGCATCCAACCCAATTGTTCTAATCGTTGTGCATCACCGGAAATACCACGGTCTTGCCTCATTATATTTCTTATGCTATTGATTACAGCGCCTACATTTGCCATATTTTATGCTACTTTATAAAGTTCTGTTTCTAATTCTTTTAACATTTTCAAGTAATTGTTCTTTCCACTAAAAATTTTTATAATTTCCAATGGCGCTCCATATTGATTTATTGGTGATAATTTCAATACCTCTAAACTTTCAATGGAGAAAATATCACTGTCGGCATATTTGTCTAATAAACTTTGAATAACCGCTTGGGCTTTTTCGCCATATTTGGAAAAATAGTTTCGTTTTTTCACGTTGTTTGCTCGCTCTTTTCTTGTCAATGGTTTGGCATCAAATGCGATATGGCAAATTAGGTCAAAGGGGTCGTAATCAGTTCCAATTTCATTTTCTAAAGCGTCAAAGAAAATTCCTTGATTCTCTAATTCATTTACAATTACTTTTTTCTTTTCCACATTATTCCAAGACTTTAAAAAGCTATCAAGAGTAGCGTATTGTGAAAGTACATTCTTCTTTGTATAATCTTTAAGTGTTTCTGTTATTATCTTTCCGTCATTGTCTAAGTATTGTACTCTCTCATTCACTATTTTTACAACAACACCATCCACTCTAACTTTTTCTCGAGGATTTGGTTCTGCAACAATCCAACCACCACCTTCCAAATCTACAGGATAAGGTTTTGTAAAATGGACATCTTCGCCATCTAATATATCAATAATAGGTTCTTCAGGAATTTCTTCGTCAGCGATGGAAATATCATCATCTTGTGTTAAATCTTTTATCATTACAGGGTCACCATCAAAACTCGGGTCAGCAAAAAGATTTGTAACATTCCGGAAATCCATAATGGTAAAATAGGTTTTCCCATATTCTTCGTTAATTCTTGTTCCTCTACCGATTATTTGTTTGAACTCCGTCATAGAGCCGATATTGCTATCAAGCACAATGAGTTTGCAGGTTTGAGCATCAATGCCGGTAGTCATCAATTTAGAAGTTGTTGCAATAACAGGATAGCGTTCCATCGGATTGGTAAAATTATCCAACTCTCTTTTCCCTTCTTCATTGTCTCCGGTAATTTGCATTACATATTTGCTATTTTGTGCTATCAAATCACCGTTGGAGTTAGCCAATGCAGTTCGCATACCTTCAGCGTGTTCAATATCAATGCAAAATACAATTGTTTTGGCAAAACGGTCATTGCCTTTCAGAAACTCGGTTATTTTTTCGGCAACCAATTCCCGGCGTTCTTTAATTACTAAATTTTTGTCAAAGTCGGTTCTATTGTATATTCTGTCTTCAACCGGAATACCATCTTTGTCTAAAAAACCTTTTGGTGGTCTCCAGCCTTCGGCATCCACATCAAGTGTAATTTTAATCACTTTATATGGAGCAAGAAAGCCATCATCTATGCCCTGTCTCAATGAATAAGTATAAATCGGTTCTCCAAAATATTCAATATTTGAAACTTCAGTAGTTTCTTTGGGTGTAGCTGTCAGTCCAATATGTGTGGCATTCTTAAAATATTCTAATATTTCACGCCATTTGCTATCTTCTTTTGCGCTTCCCCTATGACATTCGTCAATAATCACTAAATCAAAGAAATCGGGACTGAATTGTTTGTAAGCATCTTCTGCATTATTATCTGATAATCCTTGATAAAGAGCCAAATAAATGTTGTATGCTTTATCTATATTTTTGTGTTTTATGATGGTCATCGCTTCTTTAAAATGCTTGAAATCACCTCGAGCTGTTTGGTCTATTAATGCGGTTCTGTCTGCCAAAAATAGAATACGTTTTTTTGCTCCACTCTTCCAGAGTCTATATATAATTTGAAACGCAGTATATGTTTTACCTGTACCTGTTGCCATTACCAACAGTATTCTATTTTGTCTTTTGGCAACTGCTTCCACCGTTCTGTTTATGGCAATTTGCTGATAATATCTTGGCGAACGACCCGATCCATCTAAAAAATAGTCGGTTGATACAACATTTTCAACCTCTTTATTTTCAATCCCTTTATATTTCTTATACTTCTCCCAAAGTTGTTCCGGGCTTGGAAAATCATCAAGCGAAATTTCGTTTTCAATTTGTCCGTTGGTTATGGTCTTGTCGTGAAAATAAAAACCGTCTCCGTTGCTACTAAATACAAAAGGAATATCCAAAGTATTTGAATATCCTAAAGCTTGTTGAATACCTGCTTGTACGGAATGGTTGTTGTTTTTTGCCTCAATAATAGCAATAGGAACATTTGGTTTGTAAAACAAAATATAATCGGCATATTTTCGTTTCCCTCTTGTTGTAATTCTCCCTTTTACATAAATACGCCCATCCGTAAAAAATATTTCACGACCAATTTGAGTATATTCGTTCCACCCTGATTTTATCAAAGCCGGAGTAATGAATTTCTCTTTTATATCTGCTTCCGATAAATCTTTTTTATTCATACTCTATACTTTTCTTCTGTTTAGAGTCTCTCTCTTTCATTCTTATGTGCAAAGATACTTCTTTTTCTTGATATGTTAATGTTAATCAACTTATTCTCCTCTGTTTCTTCTTTTTCTTAGGCTTCCGTAACTGCTCCTCATTCTCAACCTCAACATTATTACCCATTGGGAAAATAGAAAATAATCCTCCGACACTATCGGAATCGAATGACTGATTGGTTGATTCGCTAATTGGTTGGCTTGCTGATTTATTGATTGGCTGTTGTGCTGAAGTACTGTCGTGCTGTCGTAAATCCTCTTTTATTTCCTTCTCCTGCATTTTCAGTTTATCCACTATACTACCGTTTTTCATAGTATTACAATAAACAAAAGTATCCTGCAAATCACGTTGATAACCAAAGAGTTTATCAAATCCCGATTCGACTTGTTGGAATAGGTTTTTCCGGTCGAATCCACCTTGTATTGCTCCTTTCTTTGTATTCCGATGATTAGTTATCGGACTGATTTTCTTTTTATTGGTTTGGTCTTTTCGACTGACAATCAAATGACAGTGCATAAAAGAGGCTTTTTCGGAACGTTCCCTTTCAAAATGGATTTTTCCGTAAAACAAAATATCGTTAGCGTCCAATCCTTTATTGAAATTCTTGGCGTATTCAGGGATAAATACTTCGCGGATATAGCGCTTCATTGCTTCGGATTGTTCCTGTTCCGTTTTTCCCATTTGCGTTAATTCTTTAGCCGATGGACTTACATGAATGGCATAAAATTTAGCATCGGTCTTCATCAGTTGCCCGATATTTCCGTCAATCCGTTGAATTACTTCCGATTTGTAGATATTATCATCTGTAAGATTGAAAAAACCTTCCGCAGGTAAACCATGTTCAATCCGTTTCATATCTTCATGCTCCATGTAATTGACTAATTGGCGACTGCTTCCTGCATTGTTGTAGATGCCTGTCGATGTCGGCGGGAAATCTATATTCATTGATTGGAATTGATTAGATTTGTTATTTCTTCTTTCAAACGTTCTTTCTTTTTAGATTCAGTCATTCCGCAAGCGGCTAATTCAGCATACAGGGTTATCAAGTTAGAAAGTTGATTCATCTTATCTTTATGAAAATGATACAGCAGATTCATTTTTTCGGATATTTTCTGTATCAGTTCTTCCTGTTTATTAAATCCATTTTCCATTTTTGCACTAATGGTTTGCATATTCTCTTTGGAAACGGCAATCTCGGAATCAATTTTCGTTTCCAAATTTTTTGCCGTTGCATCGAACCGTAAGGATATGGCATGAGTTGCTTTGACCATCGGGTTTAATTGATCTTCTTCAAAATGGCGGATAAAGCGAATCAAATCATCTTGCCGTTTGTTAATTTTTGCCAGTTCGGATTTTA
>Ga0209629_10002415_pt1 | contig 12699 bp, 10 predicted proteins | sample TergutCu122P5_FD_187286 | JGI IMG/M metagenome (GOLD analysis project Ga0209629, IMG submission 187286) | Cubitermes ugandensis P5 segment gut microbial communities from Kakamega Forest, Kenya - Cu122 P5 (SPAdes) (version 2) | ecosystem: Host-associated > Arthropoda: Insects > Digestive system... | reverse complement strand
TTCCATGATGGTCGCCGGCGGCGAGGATATGGCGGTGCTGCCGCGTGATGCCATTTACAGCGCCGTTATGCTGATCTGCACCGGCGTCGTCGGCATGTGCCTTTTGCTGGGTGGGCTGGCGCACGGCGAGCAGACCTTTCGGGTCGAGGGCGCCGGCGCCGGACTGGCCGCCTTGATCGCCATGGCCATGTCGGCGCTGGTGTTGCCGGCCTTTACCGCCAGTTCACCGACCGGCGGCTACAATACGTCGCAGCTTATTTTCATGGCCATGACTTCGACGACGCTGTGGGCCATCTTTGTCTTCGTGCAGATGGTGCGCCATCGCGATTATTTCATTCCCACCGTCGGCGCCGCCGACATCGACGCGCACGCACCGCCGCCAACGGTCAGACAGGCGTGGGCCAGTTTCGGCTGGCTGTTGCTGTCGCTGGTGACGGTGGTCGGTTTGGCCAAGATGCTTTCCCCCAGCATCGAGCACGCGGTGATAGCGGCGAGCGCGCCCAAGGCGGTGGTCGGAATAGTCATCGCAGCCCTAGTGCTGCTGCCGGAAACCTGGGCGGCGATACGGGCGGCGCGCGCCAACCGTTTGCAGACGAGCATGAATCTGGCAATCGGCTCGGCGCTGGCCTGCATCGGTCTGACCATCCCGGTTGTGGTGGTGGCGGCCATCAGCTTCAATTTGCCGCTGACTTTGGCCCTGCCGCCGAAAGAGATGGCCCTCATGGCCGTCACTTTCCTCGTCAGCGCCGTCACGCTCGGCACCGGCCGCACCTATATGATGCAGGGAGCGGTGCATCTGGTGCTGTTCGCCGACTATCTCTTTTTAGCCTTGGTACCGTGAAACCATCTTGATTAAATGGGCGGGGCGATGGTCACCAGCACCCGCATGTCGCTTGTCGCCCGGACACCGTGCGGCTCGGCGATATCCGAGATGAGAACATCCCCCGTCTTGGCCGGGATGGCGCTGTCTTTCGACAGGAACTCCCCCTCGCCGGCCAGGACGACGATGGAAAGCTGCCCGGCAATATCGTGAGAATGCACCGGCAGGGACTGCCCGGCCTTGAAGTTGAAGTTGATCACCTTGAAGTGCTCCGAATCGTGCACGAGAAAACTCTGCATACTGGCGTCACTGAACCCGGCCTCGGTAAACACGGAAACTTTCTTCATCATGGGATTTCCTCCATCCGTAAACATTCCCGGTTATGCTGTCGTTCTCCTCGCCCCAGCGGCGGGGAGTTCGTTCGTTTGTTCATTTGATGAAATAGCCAACCGTCACCCGTCTGGCGACACATGCCAATATCGGTTAAATAATAACGGCATACCGACAAATCAATCGCTTGTTTGAAAAAAGGAGCAATATGTCCAGCGTCTTAGGCACCCTCTTCAAAATCAGTAGCTTCGGCGAGTCACATGGCCAGGCGGTTGGCGTCGTCATTGACGGCTGCCCGCCCGGCCTGGCCCTGACCGAGGCCGACATCCAGCCGCAACTCGACCGGCGGCGTCCCGGCCAGAGCGCCCTGACCACCGGGCGCAAAGAAGGCGACGAGGTGAAGATCCTCTCCGGCACCGAACAGGGCCGCACGCTCGGCACGCCAATCGCCCTTTTGGTCCACAACGCCGATCAGCGCCCCGGCGATTACGGCGCCATGGCCGCTCTTTTCCGCCCGTCGCACGCCGATTTCACCTATCAGATGAAATATGGCCTCCGCGCCGCCTCGGGCGGTGGCCGCGCCAGTGCCCGTGAGACCATCGCCTCGGTGGCCGCCGGCGCCGTGGCCGCCAAGATTCTGCGGGAGCGTTACGGCGTCGACATCGTCGCCTGGGTCAGCGCCGTCGGCGACATCGACTGCCCGCCCGTCGATATGGCCACTATCAGCCAGGCCGAGGTCGATGCCAATGCCGTCCGCTGTCCCGATGCGACAACGGCCATGGCCATGGCCGCTTTGATTGGCGCCGTGAAAGCGGAAAAGGATTCGGTCGGCGGTATCGTTTCCTGTGTCGTTCGTGGCGTCCCCGCCGGTTGGGGCGAACCGGTCTACGACAAGCTCGAGGCACGGTTGGCCCAGGCGATGCTGGCCATCCCGGCCACCAAAGGTTTTGAGATCGGTTCCGGTTTCGCCGGCAGCCGGATGCGCGGTTCCGGGCACAACGATCCTTTTATCATCAAGGATGGCCGCATTGGCACGGCGACAAATTTTTCCGGCGGCGTCCAGGGCGGTATCTCAAACGGTGAGATAATTTATTTCCGCGTCGCCTTCAAACCGACCGCCACCATCGGCCGCGAGCAGCGGACCGTCGATGGCGCCGGCAATCCGGCGCTCCTTGCCGCCAAAGGCCGCCACGACCCCTGCGTGGTGCCGAGGGCGACACCGATTATCGAGGCGCTTGCCGCCCTGGTGCTCGTCGATTTGGCCTTGCGCCAGGAGGCGCGGCAGGTGTTTATGGGATAGATAATGGGGCCGGCGGCAGCGTAAATATACGCAAATTTCCACTCGCAGCCGTTTGGCACGGAAGGACGGAGTCGGAGAGGTCAACACCGGCGAATTCGGACCGTGCGGCCAAATCGAGGTTTAGCCTGGAACCTCAGCCGGACTCGACGCTTTTTCACATTTTCAGGGGTTAACAAGCTGCCAGTGTTTCCGAGGGGTTTTCCCCGATTTCCCTGACGCGGCTGGGTTGCTTTGGGGGTGATGCGTATCAGGAGCCACCTTTTGAAAGCCATGGCGCTCTAAAAGTCTGTAGACGACAGACGCCTGCACGGAGCGGCCCAAATGTTTTGCAAGCGCGGCCCTGATGACAGAGACAACCAGTATGCCGCCGTCTTTTGCTTGCCGCGCCCACGGTTCCAGAAATTTTTTTTCTTCGTCGAATGTCATTAACTCTCGACGGCGGCCGCCCCAGTTACGGGGGAGTTTTTCTTCTGTTTGCATACTTTGCCGGAACCGAGCCTGCAAACGGGGGACCGAAGCTCGTGAAACGCCAAGCATCGCTGCCGTCTGCTCAAGAGTTGCCCCCAGAACGGCAGGGAGCAAAACTGCTTGCGCACAGCGCAGTTCAGCTATGTCTTTGGGACTAGTGACGGCGTGCTGTGCTTTCGTCACCAATTCTTCGTCGATTCGTCGTGGTCTGGCCATGCCATGAATATACCACGATTAATCGCAATTTGGAAGCGGATTTGAAGAAGCAAATAGGTTGACGACAATACGGCCTGGCGCCTCCCCAGCCCCTCCTGTTCTCTGTCCTTTGCTCGCTTGACCCCAGCCCGTTTTTCCGGTATTGAATGCGCGGCGGCTTCCGGGCACAAAAAAAGGGATATGGCAAGCCATATCCCTTGTGTCATTCTGGAGGCGGCGAGCGGATTTGAACCGCTGAATGACGGTTTTGCAGACCGTTGCCTTAGCCACTTGGCTACGCCGCCCGGCAAAGCCGCACCTTTATACCATAGAAAATCCGTTTGACAAGGAGAAATCACCTGTATGGCAAGTGTGTTGGAGGGCCTGATTGCCGCCAACAAAGAGCGGTTGAGCGCTCTCGAAGGGCGGCTGGGCTACCGTTTCATTGATCTGCGCTGGCTGCAACGCGCCCTGGTGCATTCGTCGTTCGCCTTTGAGCGCGGCAAGGCCGCCGAGCATAACGAAATCCTTGAATTCCTCGGTGATGCCGTACTTGATCTGCTGGTTGGGCATCTTTTGACCCGGTGTTATCCCGAACTGCGGGAAGGCGATCTGACCAGGTTGCGGGCGGCCCTCGTCAACGAAACGCATCTGGCGCATCTGGCGCGGGAAATTGACCTCGGCGCCTATCTGTGCCTCGGCAAGGGAGAAGAGACGACGCTGGGGCGGGATAAACCGTCGATTCTTGCCAGCGCCTTTGAGGCGGTGTTTGGCGCCGTCTTTGAGGATGGCGGCTTTCAGGCGGCGCAAACGCTGGCCGAGGCGCTGTTCACGCCGGGTCTTGACGATGAGCGCCAGCAATTTTTGATCAGCGACAGCAAGTCGCAGCTCCAGGAAGCCTTGCAGGAAAAGTACAACGAGCAGCCGCTCTATCGCTTGGAAAAGGAAGACGGCCCGGCCCATCACCGGCAGTATACAGTGTCGGTGCTGTTCCACGGCCAGGTGCTTGGCACCGGCGAGGCCGGCTCGAAAAAAGAGGCGGAAAAAAAGGCCGCCGCCGAGAGCCTCGAACGTTTACGCCACGCCGCTGGTCAATGCCACTGATTATCCCCATCTTTATCAGTCATCGCGGTTGCCCGCACCGTTGCCTGTTTTGCCACAAACAGATGATTGGCGGCGACGATTCTTGCCCGGATGTAACGGCGGAGATTGAAACATGGCTGGCCCGTTCACCAAAGCGTCCGGCGCAACTGGCCTTCTACGGCGGCTCCTTCACCTGCCTGCCCTGGGAAGAACAGGAAAAGCTGCTGGCCCCGGCGCGGCCTTACCTGCATGATGGCCGGATCGCCGCCATCCGTCTGTCGACGCGACCGGATTGCTGCCGTGAAGAACATCTGGCCCGCTTGCGCGATTACGGCGTGACCGAAATCGAGTTGGGTGTGCAATCGATGGATGACCAGGTGCTGCAACAAGCGCGGCGCGGCCATACGGCTAACGACAGCCGTGAAGCCATCGCCGCCGTCAAAAGACTGGGGTTTGCCTGCGGCGTGCAACTGCTGCCCGGTTTGCCGGGTGAAAGCTGGCCTTCGTTTCTTGCCACGGTCAAAGAGATCATCGCCCTGCGCCCGGCCATGGCACGGCTCTATCCGGCTCTGGTTCTGGCTGGCACCGGCCTCGCCGATTTATATGCCGCCGGCTGTTATCGGCCCCTCTCCCTGACCAGAACCATCGCCTGGCTGGCACGGGCGAGACGGCTGTTCGCCGCCGCCCATATCCCGGTGATTCGCTATGGCTTGCCGCCGTCGCCGCAATTGGCGCGGGAAATCCTCGCCGGGCCGTATCATCCGGCTTTGGGCGAAATGGTCACCCAGCACCTATGGTTTCTCGACCTGCGCCGCCGCCTTAAGGCGTTGGCCGTCGGGCAAACTCTGACAATTTTTATTTCACCCCGAGACCTGTCGCAGCTCAGCGGCCAGCGGCGCGGCAACCTGGTCCGGCTCGAACAACTCGGTCTGCGCCACCGCCTGAATATCGTCACCGATGGCCGGCGCTCGAAAGGAAGTGTTGAATATGCTGTCGATTAATGGTCTCGATATACGTTTTGGCGACAAACATCTGTTCAAAAATATTTCCGTCCAGATCTACGAAGGCAACCGCATTGGTCTCGTCGGCGTCAACGGCGCCGGTAAATCGACGCTGATGAAAATCATGGCCGGCCTCACCTTAACCGACGATGGTGTGGTCAGCCGCGCCAAAAGCTGGACTGTTGCCTATCTGCCACAGGAATCAAACGAACTGCTTTCCGGCAAAACCCTCTACGAAGAGGCGCAAACGGCCTTTGCCGGTCTCATCGCCCTGCAAAAGGAGACAGAAGCGCTGCATGAGCGCCTGTCGGTCCTGCCCGAAGACAGCCCGGAATTCGCGGCGGCTCTGGCGCGCCAAGGCGAGGCACAGCATATCCTTGACGCTTCCGGCATCTACACGATGACGGCGCGCATCGAAAAGGTGCTCTTGGGCCTGGGCTTTGCCGCTACCGACATGGCCAGGCCGGTGACGGAGTTTTCCGGCGGCTGGCTGATGCGCTTAAAACTCGCCAAAATGCTGCTCGAAGCGCCGACGCTCTTGCTCCTCGATGAGCCGACCAACCATCTCGATCTGGCATCCCTGACTTGGCTCGAAGGCTTTCTCCGCGACTATCCGGGAGCGATGGTCATCATCTCGCACGACCGCGCCTTCCTCGACAAGGTGACCAGCCAGACCTGGGAGCTGAGCCTCGGCAAGCTCACCGTCTACAAGGGGAATTATTCTTTCTACGTCGGTGACAAGGCCGAGCGCCGGGCGATTGAAAAAGGGGCGTATGACAACCAGCAAGCCAAGATCCGCCAGACCATGCGCTTCGTCGAACGCTTCCGTTCGAAGGCGACCAAGGCGCGGCAGGCCCAGAGCCGCCTCAAGCAGCTTGAGAAGATGGAGATCATCGAGATCGAGGAGGACGAAAAGCAGATTCATTTCCGTTTCCCGCCGTCACCGCCGTCCGGCCGCGATGTGCTGATGGCGCGGGAATTGCGCAAAAGCTACGGCGGCCAGCAGGTTTTCGCTGGTGCCAGTCTGAGTTTGCAGCGCGGCGATAAGGTGGCCGTGGTCGGCGTCAACGGCGCCGGCAAATCGACGCTCGTGAAGATCCTCGCCGGGCTGATCAAGGCCGACGGCGGCGCCATCCGCTTCGGCACCGGTGTCAGGCTGTCGTACTTTGGCCAGCATCAGGCGCAGGAGCTGTCGCCGGAACTGACGGTTTTGCAAACCATGGCCCTGGCCGGCGAGGATCTGACGGTGACAAGCATCCGTTCGCTCTTGGGCGCCTTCCTCTTCCGCGGCGAAGAGGTGGAAAAGATGGTGGCGGTGCTCTCCGGCGGCGAAAAGAGCCGCCTGGCCCTGGCCAAGATGATCGCGAGCCCAGCCAACCTGATGCTCCTCGATGAGCCGACCAACCACCTCGATATGAGCTCGCAAGAAATTCTGCGCCAGGCGATGGCCAGCTACGACGGCACCATCGTCGTCGTCTCGCATAACCGCTACTTTCTCGACGGCTTCGTCAACAAGGTGCTAGAGGTAAAAGATGGGCAGATCACCCTCTACGACGGCAATGTCGAGGAGTACCTGCGCAAAATTGAAGAGATGACGGCAAACTCCGCCGACAAAGCGGCTAAAAACCAGCCGTCGAAAAGCCAGGAAGAGACGGCCACCGCGCCCGGCAACCCGTCGAGCCAGGACCGCCGCGACCAGAAAAAGCGCGAAGCGGAACGCCGTCAGGAGCGCAGCCGCCTGGCCGCGCCCTGGCAGAAGCAGGCGAGCGAGGCCGAGGCGGCCATCGAGCCGCTTGAGACCGAGAAGATCGAACTCGAAGCCCTCATGGCCGACCCGGCCCTCTACGCCGACAACAAGGCGTGGACGGAAACCTCAAAACAATACGACAACTGCAAGAGGCGGCTCGAACGCTGGTATGGCCGCTGGGAAGAAGCGCAGGAAAAACTTGAGGAAATCAACCGGCGCTTCGCCGACTGACGCGGGCATGACTGACACAGCATTGGCACCAACTGAAGGACATGGTATAATCTCACATATCCGTTCGCGCGGAGAAGAAAAAACAGATGCCTTTTATATCACTCTCGTCTCTCTCGCTACTTCTATGATTATTCTCAATAAATGTATGATTATTTACGGATAAACACTTAAACTTTTCGGTTTTGTTTATAATTTCGAGAAATGTTTTATTTTTTTCTGACATTACCGGTTTTGGCGGCTTTTATGTACGCGGTGGCGAATTTGATGGATCATTTGACGGTTTCCACCGACAAAGCGCAAACGCAGCCCGGCGCCCTAATGCCGATGACAGGTGTTGTTTCAATAATTGGCGCCCTCATTTTTGGATTTCTTGGCGGATTTAACGCGGCAATTCCTGTGTGGGCTTTTGTCGGACTTTTTACGAACGGAATTCTTTTTATTGCCTATTTGTACATAATGTTGAAAGTTTTGTCAAACAAAGAAACAGAAACCAGTAACGCGATCGTTTGGTTTAATTTATCGCCACTTTTTGGCTTGATTTTGGGTGGAAGTTTCTTAGGACAGTTTTTTTCTCCGCTTGGAATTTTTGGGATTTTACTTTTGGCTGGCGGTGGAATTTTCATAGATTACACAAGCGATGGAAAATTTCTGCGAAACAAAAATACTTGGCTCATGATTTTGACGGCGCTGCTGGCGACGATTAATGATGTAGCGATTGTTTATTTTGCTGAAAGTTTTGACGTTGCTGGAAATTGGTTTCAATCGTCAATTCCTGTTCTTTATGTTGATTATTTAGGGAAAACTTTTTTCGCGCTTTTGTTTCTTCTGGGTAGTGAAAACAGACGCGGATTTTTGCTCGGTCTTACAACTTCAATCAAAGGTTTGGAGAAATTTACGTTTTTCGGAACTGTTTTTTTCCTGACGTTTGCGAATGATTTGTTGACAATATTTAGCGCCACGCTTGTGAATTGGTCAGTGCTCAATATCAATGTCGCGCTTGCGCAAAGTATGGCGACATTTCAGCCGATGTTTGTGTTTTTAATTGCGTTTTTCCTGACTCGCTGGAAAAAACTGCCGGAGCATTTTCGGCAATCTCTCTCCGAAGAAAAGGGCGACAAGCAAGATTTGAAGTTAAAAATTTTGGGAATAATTCTAATGATTTTTGGCGCGATGATTTTTTGTTTTCTGGGGGAGTGAATTATCTTACGGGAACACTTCAATCTGTAATTCCAATTCAACATAGACAGACAGTACATTGTACCGTCATCGCGAGGCGCGGTAGTTTGCGCCGTGGCGATCCAGTTTCCTTCCCTGGATTGCCGCGCCGCGAAAATCACGCGGCTCGCAATGACGATACCTATCAAATAATTTTCTATTCCTCCACCGTCACCGATTCGCCCTGCCGGGGTACCGTCACCGCATAGCCCAGATCCTGCAAACGCTTCTGGAAGGGGAAAATCTGCTCTTCCTCGCCGTGCACCAGGGCGATTTTCTTCACATGCAGGTTCGACTGGCCAATCACGCGCAAAAGCTCCTCATAGTCGCCGTGGGCGCTGAAACCGCCGAGCGTCACCACATGCGCCCGCAAAGGATATTCCTTGTTGTAAAAGCGCACCATCGGCGCCTGGCCTTGGCGCCCGCCTTCCTCATATTCGGCGGCCTTGGCCTGCAACAGGTGGCCGAAGGTGTTTTGGCCCATGTAGCCGACGATGAGAATCGTGTTCCGGTCGTCATGAATCCTAAAACGCAGGTGATGCAGCACGCGACCCCCCTCGCACATGCCGGAACCGGCGATGACGATGTGGCTCTTCTGCTCGCGGTTGATGGCCATCGACTCCTCGACCGATTCGACGAAGTGCAGGTGCTCAAAGGCGAAGGGATTGATGCCTTTTTTCAGGAACTCCTGCTGCGTGTCGCTGTCGAAATTCTCCTGATGCCTGCCGAAGACATTGGTGATATTGGTGGCCAGCGGGCTATCGATATAAACCGGCACCGGCCGCACCGCGTTCTCCATATACAGTTCGTGCAGGAAATAGATCAGCTCCTGGGTGCGGCCATAGGCAAAGGCCGGGATGATCACCGAGCCGCCACGGTCAAATGTCTCGGTCAGCGCCTGCCGCAGCATCTCCTTCAGGTTGCCGTCGTCTTCATGATGGCGGTCGCCGTAGGTGCTTTCCATGATCATCAGGTCGATTTCACGGTGCTCCTCGGCAAAGTCGAGCGTCGGGTCGAGGACGATCGGTTTGCCGAAGCGGCCGACATCGCCGGAAAAGAGGATGTTTTTCCGGCTATCGCCGCTGGTTACCGTCAGGATGGTTATCGCCGAACCGAGAATATGCCCGGCGTCGTAGAGGGTACAGCTCACGTCCTCGGCGACGGCAAAGGGCTGGCGGTAGGCAAAACCGGTGAAACAGGGCAGGCAGGCTTCGACATCCTCGATGCTGTACAAGGGCTCGATCCGCTCCAAATGATGCTGCTCCTGCAAGCGGGCGATGACCTCCTCGTTCAACCGGGCCTCCGACGACTTCAATACCGCCTTGACCTCGCGGCGCTTGGCGTCGGACATCTTCGGCCCGTCCTTGGTGACGCCGCCGAGAAAATTGCGAACGGTTTTATAGTTGAGATAGGCGGCGTCGTTCTCCTGGATTTTCGCCGAATCCTTGAGCAGATAGGCGCAGGCGTCGGCCGTGGTGGTGGTGGTGAAGATCTGGCCGGCGAAGCCGCCGCCCTTGCACAGCATCGGGATGCGGCCGGAGTGGTCGAGGTGGGCGTGCGACAGCACACAATTGGTGAGAATCGCCGGATCGATGGGCAGGGCGCGGTTCTTCGCCTCGGCCTCCTTGCGGCGTCCCTGGAACAGGCCGCAGTCGAGCAGGATGCGGCTTTTATCGGTATGAAGCACATGGAATGAGCCAGTCACCTCGCGGGCGGCCCCGAAAATCTGCGCGAACATGGTCATGGGATTTCCTCGTCAACGTTGTGGATGAAAAAGTAACAACCGCCAAGAGCGTACTCCGCCCGTCGATTGGTGCAAGGAATTTTCAACCGAAGCTTGCTATTTGAGGCGGACATCGAGGCAATAACGGAAACGCGACCGGCCGCAGTGGCCGCAGCGGACGGCGGTAAGTGAAATCGCCTCGCGCCCGGCAGCGGTGAGGATGGTGGCAATCTCGCTGGCCGGCGGTGGCTGGCTGGCATCGTGAAAGATATAGACATGGAGAATTCCGCCGGGCCTGATGAAGGGCAGGCAGTGCGGCAGCGCCGTGCCGGCAATCTCTGGCATGGCCACGATGACCCGGTCGAACAGGCCAAAATCGGCCGGAGTCAGGTCGCGGTAATCGGCAAGCTGTGGCCTCACCTTGTGGCTGTGGCGGCGGTTCAGGTGTAGGTTTTCCAGAGCCAGCATATGGGCATCGGGATTTTTCTCGATGCCCATAATTTCCGCGGCCAGGCCATGGGCGGCAAGCGTCAGCGGCAGGGGCGCGACGCCGGAACCAACCACCAGCACCCGTTCATCCGCTTGGCACAGCCGGGCCAGCCGCAGGCGTTCACCGGCCAGGCGGGCGGAAAAGTAGACTTTGTCGACATCGACGGCAAAGCGCAGACCGTTTTCCCTGTGTGTCGTCGATAAAGGCGGCGCGCCGGCGATGATCTCGAAGCCGCCCAGCCGGAATTCACCGCCGATGGGCTGGCGGCGGCGGGCAACGAGCCGCACATGGGCCTCGCCCGTCAAAAGCGCGGCACCGATTTGTTCTTGGTAGGGCAAAAGCTTATCCGGCAAGGTGACGAGGGCGATATCGCCGATGCGTTCATAGGCGCCGCAAACCTCCTGATGCAAAGTTTCCGGCAGGATGGCCTTCAGCGTTTGGCGCGGGCTGGACATGGTTCGTTGATATTTTTCGCCATCGTCGGGAATTTTCTTTCCGTTTCGGCGAGCATTTTGCCTAGCCGCGCCGCCGCCGCGCCGTCCTCGCAATAATTCTGGCGCCAGCCAATCAGTGTGTACCCAACCGATTGATACAAAGCCTGCGCCGCCGCGTTATCCTCCCGAACCTCGAGCGTCATGCCCTTCAGGTTACGGCGCCGGCTTTCTTCTTCGGCATAGGCCAAGAACCGTCGGGCAAGACCGCGACGCCGCGCCCAGGGCGCCACGGCCAGCGAATAAATGCGTGTCCGGCCGCTGTTCCGGCGAAAGAGCAGCACCAAATAGCCAGCCAGGGCGCCGCCGTCTGCCGGGTCGCCATCAACGGCCTTTACGACCAGCGCCCGCCCTTTCGTTAACAGATAGCGGAACTGGCGGCGGCTGATGCGGTCGCTGGCAAAGACGGCATTTTCGAGAGCCGCGAGCCGTGGCAGGTCAGCGAGGGTGGCGGGACAAATAATCATAGTCAGGCAGCGCGATGCTTTTTATTCAGCCGCGTCAGGAATTCCCGCAGGACAATGCGGTACAACTCGTTACCGAGGACGATATCCTCGATGCCGTGGTCAATCGACGGGTTATCGTTGACCTCGATGATCATCGGGTTGCCATTGACGCACTTTATATCGACGCCATAAAGGCCTTGGCCAATGGCCTGGGACACGCGCAGAGCCAGACGGACCACCTGTTTCGGCGCCTGATGCACCGGGATGGTCTCGACGCGGCCACTCCGCGTATGGCCGACGGATTTGTGGTGGTAAACCTGCCAGTGGCCCTTGGCCATGAAGTATTTGCAGGCGAAAATACATTCCCCGGCCAGAACACCTATCCGCCAATCGAATTCTGTGGGGACGAACTCCTGGGCCAAAAGAATAGAAGAGCGCTGAAAGAGTTCGTCAAGAACGCCGGCGTATTCATCTGGGCTGGAAATCCGCGACATACCGACGGAAAAGGAGCCATCGGGAATTTTGACGACCATGGTGTCGCCGAGATAATCGCTTAGGTCCTGCCAGGAACAGGGACTGCTGCGGAAGAGGAGCTTTGATTTCGGCGCCGGGATCATTTCACGGTCGAAAAGTTCCTTCAAAAACACCTTGTTGGCGCAGCGGATGATCGAGGCCGGGTCGTCGATGACCACGAGATCGGCCTGCCACGCCCGCCTGGCCAATTGATAGGTGATGTGGTTGACGGCGGTGGTCTGCCGGATGAACAGGGCGTCGAATTCCATCAGCCGCGCCGAGTCTTCCTCGGTGATCAACTCGGCGTTGATGTTCATCTTTTTCGCCTCGGACAAAAAGGTATTCAGCGCCGTTTTGTTGCTCGGCGGAAACGCCTCCTCCGGGTCGTGCAGGATAGCCAGATCGTAGCGGTACTGCCTTCTGCCGCGAGGCTGCCGCCAGACCTTGGTCGAGAACTGGTCGAGACTTTCGGCGAAAAAAGTCTGCTCCTGGTCGTTGAGAGCATCCAGCGCCAGCGTCGTAATGCTAGTCAGACAAGTGGCCGTGGACAGGTCGATCGACGCCCTGAGCAGCGGGAAAGGATAGTGCTCGAAAATGAAACCCGCGACCCGCGCCAGCCGCTCGTCCTGGCAGCGTCCGAGGAAAA
>Ga0209629_10002414_pt1 | contig 12699 bp, 11 predicted proteins | sample TergutCu122P5_FD_187286 | JGI IMG/M metagenome (GOLD analysis project Ga0209629, IMG submission 187286) | Cubitermes ugandensis P5 segment gut microbial communities from Kakamega Forest, Kenya - Cu122 P5 (SPAdes) (version 2) | ecosystem: Host-associated > Arthropoda: Insects > Digestive system... | reverse complement strand
CAGTTTCAATATGTATTTGGTAATCAATAAGTGTGTAACAGCTGTCAAAGTTTCAAACTTCTCTGGCCATTATCTCCATAACCGTTCAACTTTGGATATAGGTGTTTTGGGTTATATCGGTATAGTTTAACATAAGGAACACTCTCCCGAAGTATTGCACATTCCTCCTGGGACACCCTGTATATTGGTACTAGAGATGAGTGGGACATATATGGTTTAACAGATCTAAACATATAGGAAACAGAGCCTAATTTATTCACTGTTCCTTCTATATGAGTACTCGAGGATAATGTGCAATCTAATAGCTGGGACAAGAAATTTAATATGAGAGACGTTTGAGATTATATTCATTCATTCATTCATTCGCTTTATTTCCGTATATCCATATACAGGTGAAAACCAAGGATGTGGAAATTGTCATAGTTGTAGTTATAAAAATTAGGCTAAAATTGTTACCATATATAATCTTACCATCAATTTGCATAGCATTTTTTGTTCTAAATTGAACACATTGTGTTTTTGCATAATTTGATGAGAGTAAGTTGGCTTTGAACCATTTATTTATCACTTTAAAGGTATTATGCATATTTGTATTTAGACTGTCAGTCTTATGGTGAGTAAATAATATGCTGGTGTCATCAGCAAATAAAACAGGGACAGAAGTATTATTTATGATCTTAGGTAAATCATTTATTATAGGTATTCAGCCCTTGGGCCGGTTTGGGCAGAGACCAGAGCTCAGTCAGGCGACTGGTATGGCTCTGGTATGCTGCTAAATCATTTATACATAATAAGAACAACACAGGACCCAGGACAGAGTCCTGTGGCACACCGTGATGCGTTTCAGACCATTTGGAACATAGCAAATTATGAGCTTTATTGTTATTTAAGAGTACTCATTGATATCTGTCTGTCAAATATTGTGTATAAAGTTTTTTTTCTTTACCAGTTATTCCTTAAAACTCCATTCTGAGTATTCACTGAATGATAAACACCAACCATTGCACTTCACATTCAACAATATATTAGTCTAGAATGCCGATTTCAATGTTAAAATACATAAAAATACATAAAACACTCCGACATGTTTCGATCTCAACAGATCATCATCAGGGAGTATGTGTGTACCTCATTAAAGTTACTGAATTATTTAAAAAACACTGAATTTAAAATCCTGAAAATCATTCCCGGTGTTGTGGCAGCAAAACGTGTAGCAGGTATACGTGGTGATCCGTGTGGTGCTGTGCATAGGACTGAGTGCCTGATGATGATCTGTTGAGATCGAAACATGTCGGGGTGTTTTTATGTATTTTTATGTATTTTAACATTGAAATCGGCATTCTAGACTAATATATATTGTTGAATGTGAAGTGCATTGGTTGGTGTTTATTATTCAGTGAACTGAAAAAATGCACGGTGAAACGTTAAAATTTGTAAAATTTCCATTCTGAGTAATAGTACATTATGGTTAACACAGTCAAATGCTTATTCTATATCACAGAATATGCCTCCTGCTATTGATTTGTTATTCATAGCTGTTAAAATCTCGTTTGTTAGTGTGTAAGTGGCATTTTCTGTTGTCAGATTTTTCCTAAAACCATATTGTTCTGAACTAAAAATATTGTATTTAGTTAGATGACTCTTGAGTCTAGTTTGCATTATTTTTTCAAGTATTTTTGAGAAGGATGTTAACAATTAGATCGTCTGTAGTCTGGCATTTCTTGTTTTTTACCATTTTTATGTAAAGGTTTTACCGTAAGAGTAAATCCAACCCCTCATCCATATCTCAGGGTTATGTGGATTTGTACTGTACTTTACCCTGGGTCATGTGGGAGGCGGTAACAGGTGTGGAGGGGATACCCTGTTGAGGGTTACTGCGATACATGCTGGCTAACAGGGCTCTGGTTTGCCCAAGCCAACGTATCGTGGTGAAGGCTGCATGGCTCTGGGGTAGTGATAGCAGAATCATAAACAATCCCCCTGGGGAACCAGGCAGCACCCCATTGTATGTATGCCCTCTGTCCATGTGGAGCTCCGTGAAGGGTGATCGTATGTTTTCCCCAGTTTTGTGGGAGGACTCCTTAACTGGGGACTCTGACGGATATAAATGAATGAATAAACCATTGGCTCTGGAGACTGAGCATCTCTCTCTCCATAGGGACCCTACTGGGGAACATGGAGTGGGGCTCCTTTACCAGGGACTTTGAGGGAAAGGTGAAGGATTTTACGAATCTAAGTATGGGGGCCATCTGGAACTTTGGTAAAGGAACAGGGCTCCTTTAACCTAGTGTCAGAGTATGGGACACAAAGGGCCTGTTTTAAGGACGAGGTGCAATGGGGCAGCAAGGGCTCAAACCCTGATACTATTCTTTTCTATTCCACTGTAATAGTATTTTAATCTACCTAGGAATTTGCATGTAGAAAGAATTCTATTACATTCAAAATTCATTGGTGAACTGATCAAGGGAGACCTTAATTTCAGAATCCACATGGAAATTTTATCATATCCACGAGAGTCCTTTGCTTTAAGTGAGTGGATTATATTTTCTATTTCTTGTGCTGTAGATGGTTACTATATATAGGTGGATAATTTTTAGAATAAGCCTGGGACATAAGAAACATAAAATTATTGTTATTGGTGTTGGGGGAGTTATCTGTGTTATCATTATGTACCTTATTGTTCATAGTGTCAGCTGTTGTTAAGAAATGATCAGTTAACATTTCAGCAATATTTTGTTTTTTGTGACTAATACTGCACCATCTCTCTTCCTGTTTGTGAATGGATCATCTGCCATGTAGTTTTTAGTGTGTTATATCAGCTGCTAATTTGTTTATTTGTTGGTCTTTTTGCTGCCCTTATCACCCTTGATAAAATTTTACAGTAGTGTTTGTAATGTGTTTTCAAGGATGGATCTTTTGCTCTTCTTACTAGCTATATATACGTCTCTTATGTTTACATGAAATTCTAATTCTGCAAGTAATCCAGGGAATCTTTGGAGCTGTCTTTTTTTTTTTAATTAGGGGAGAAACTTGAATAAAAAATTCTTAAATAGATGTTTAAAAATGAGTTAAAATTTGATTAACTTCATCCCCTTCGAAAACTGTATCCTAGGTTTCGTAGCTCAGGTGGAGTTGAAAATCAGCAATTGTATATTTTGATAGTTTTTAAAGAGACCTGATGCAGTATCTGTTGTTAAAATTTGAGCCTCATCATCCAATAATCCATTGTGCAGAGGTTTCACTTGTAATTATCATGTTTAGAAATATCAAGAAAAATATCATCTATGGCAGTACTGGAATTTTCCCTGATTCTTGTTGGTCACTATGTGCCTTTCTTCTTCCTCTTCATTGGTTTTTTGTGCAGTTGTCTCTGCATTGCAGTGGGATAGGAAATGGCTGCTATACATTCTCTAGCAATGTTATCTTTTTCCCTATTAATTTAGCCATTCATGTTTAGGTGTAGTCCATGTTTTATGAAATCACTCCAATAGTTTCTAATATATCTGAATGTTACATCAATTTGAACATTTTCTTTAGCTTGTGGTTATGTGCTTGTATTTCTTTATTAATGCAAGGTATTCATTTAGGTCATATCTGTGCTGAGCAGTCATTATTAGAATATTAGTAGTTGTGCAAGATGGGACAATTAGCACCACTGCAGACAATTACTGTATCTCCTTTACTTAGGTTGCTAATTTCTTTATCAGCCAATGATGTAATAGTTTTGTTTCTGGCTCCAGGCATTGCTGTGCCAGTGACTTCATACTATTTTCCCATTAAATTTGCTATTTCAGTGGCGCAGCCCTGGGCATGGCTATTGTCAGTTAACAATAATTTTTTACTTTTTTTGTTTAACATGCAAGGAGCATGTGGTTTCTATCTTGTACTGTTGTTCAGGGAGTTGTATATTAGTATCACTTATGAGGTTATCCAGTATAGCATAGCAGTTTGTTATCACTGGAACAGGTTTATGTTACTGCATTATTAGTTTTTTACTGAAATTGAATTTTGAATTATCCAGGGGTACCTGTTTCTATGTTGTAGCAGCATTTGACACTTGTGCTGATATTCCTTCCAAGTTTTTATGACACATAGCAGCATTCAGTTCATCATTGCATATGCTCCATGCACCTGAGGAAGTACGTTCCAACGGTCTGTCTGTTGAGTTCCTGAAGTTGAATTGTAATAATTTCCTTTGCAGATTTTAGTTCTGATGCAGCTTCAGATAGGTCTGGTTGCAGTTTTGTACAACACTGACACACACTGGCACACCACTGAATTTTCTTTATATGTTGTAGAGTCACCTTCACTATGCATGTCAGTAGCCACAGTGCAGGGACAATTCCACGTATTCCTAGTAGTTGCCACCAGACAGAAATGAGCAGTCAGCTTTATTCCCAGCTGCTTCATTGAAGGGTAAAGAGTCCCCAGCACTCAACTGAGTAGGAGGTCGGACCCCCAGAACTGTTCAGGGTATTTGCAAGAACAGACTAACCTCTAGCTGGTGCCAGGAATCGAAACACTGTTCCTTAGTTGTCTAGTCCTAGCCTATTCACTGTACCAACAGTGCCATCCCAGTGTAGAAAAACTATAATATATACTTTGCTTATTTCTGTTGCATTATGTTATACTAGTAATTGTCTGAGTAACTTCAGCAGATGCAAGAAAAGTACTGTGTATTGAAAAGGAATGCCATTAGAATAATGGTGGGCACCTTTTAGGAAACATTTAGACGCTACTGGTGCTAAGCCAATGACTTGCTCATAACCAGTTTAGGTAAAGGAGGAGATGTTTCGTTGCATTGTACTGCATGACTTGTCCAGATGTTAGGACTGGAGATTTTAAGTTAATTAATGCTTATTAGAAATTGCTTGCATTATACTAAGAAACATGTTTCTGTTTTAAGCATGCAGTTGTTGTATAAATTCATTTTCTGTTAGTCTTCAAGATGCTGGTGGAATGTGAAATGTACAACACAGCAAAGAGATGCGTGGTGGAAAGTGTGCATGTTACTGCTTATCACTGTGAATTGTTATGTGTATAGCACATAATACTTCCCCTCACCCTGCTGTTTCTGAGAGCTAGAAGACAGCCTGATTTTGCATATAATCTAATCAAATTTTAATTGTATGTAGTAGTTTGGCACTCTGAATGAAGTCACTCTGCTGACCTCTTATCACAGAGTGGCCGTCTTTGATCCCATGCCAGTCATTGTGAAATGTGTGGTGGACAAAGTGGCACTGGGACAGCTTTTTATTCAAGTACTTAGGTTTACTGCTGTCAGTATCATTCCACCAATGCTGCAAACTCATTCGTCTGCTACCAATGCTACACAGTGACAGCAAATGACAGTATTGGTAAATAACATAACAAAAGATTCTATGTCACATATGTAAATTCTGTGGCATCTTGGAACCACAGTTAGCATGCTGCTGGGTGTGAATCCTACTGCTTGTTGGATGTGATGATATAGTCGCTGTTAACCCACAGACATAAAAAATGATGTGATTTGTGCAAACATCTTTTCCTTGCACATATGTATTGTTGATCAATAAATAGTCCTTCAGAATGTAGTCATGTGCATGATGTCTCAGCAGTTTATTATTTGCATAAATAAAAAGCTTAGCTGGTATTGTACAGATGGGAGAGCAACTTCAAAAGGTTTTTGCGTGTAACAGCTTACTTTCTTCCGTGCCATGGAGGATAGCACCTTATTCAGATACATTTTGTAGTCTGTAACTCCCAGACATATCAGGTGACTTCTGTCATTAGATATGTTCATGTTCATGACTGCCATTGCTATTTGTGATCGTTGCTTATTTTGGCTTTAACGATGAGATGTGTTTTTAGTGTGTATAAAAAGAGTTATCATTGTTTTTGTGGTGCAAAATGATCAAGATCACACTGTATTTAAAAAATTATTTTTTTTTCCATTTGTGTTTTTGTGCATGCGTGCGTGCGTGCGCGTGTGAGAGAGCACGTGCGCGCGCAACAGTTTCTTGCTGTGGGAAGCACACTGTTAGCACATACAAGTGTTTGGAAATAATGTGCCAGGGAAAATACTGTTCCATAAGAAGGCTGAAGTACATCAGGAGTTTAGGGTGTTCACAAAATAAGAAGCTGTGTGTTTTATACAGAATTTTGATGAGGATCCTCTTGGAAAATCCAGCTGTATTTAATATTAATTAAAACTGGTATAGTGAGGATTAGGCAGGATGTCGCTGAGGATGGGATGTCCAAGGGAATGCTGTACTCTGAGGCATAATAAACATGATGCCTAGTTTGTTGGCAGACCTGCTCTAAGTGCTGTTAAATCTCTGGCTGTGTTGTCACATGCTGTATTTTTTTTTTTTCTCCTGGCGCTACAACCCCCATTGGGGGTTGTATTTTACAGCCCTCTATCACATGCTGTATTATTTGCTACAAATTCATTGCAGTCCTCTTCTTGGGCTACCCAGAAGATGGAGCTAGCAGGCTCCTCCAAAACATAATAACTCTTCACCAATTGCCATGGTGTCATACTTCAGGAGACCTGAATTGGTTGTGTAGGACACTGCATTTGTCAGGCTCTGAAATTTTTAAATGTGTTGTTTAGCAGTGCTGTCAACTGCTAAGATCATATAATGTTTATGCTAGATGAATGGATGAGTATGGTGGATTGGTGGAATGACAGTGACAATGGACAGCTGAAGTACTGGGAGGAAAGCCTGTCCAATTGCCACTTTGTTGACTGTATGTATATTTGACATGGATTGACTTGGGATATAAAGTGTGCCTGTCTGAGTCATGGCATGGCCATTCTAAACTTAGTTTTAAGTAACTTTAACTTTGTTAGGATTTGTCTCACTAAAACATTTTTTGAAGTTATTGTGCCTTTGATTGATCAGTACGTCTTTTACAGACTCTGCAGGTTGCAACAAATGTGACTGAACAGAAGCACCATGTGTCTCGGGATAAGAGAGGTCAAATTCTGGGGAACCTGCGAGGTTTCCGGGGATGTACCGTGTGGTTCACAGGTTTGTTAAAGTAGCTGATCCAGAAAAACGTTTAATTGTAATTGCATGTTGTGGAAGTGTGTGGGATTTGTAAAGTGAAAATTTGTTGTGGTCCTTAAGTACTTGTAGCACAAAATACAAATAGATAACAGGTTCAAATGACCTTGGTTCAGAGATAGGCATACATAAACAACTGGTCTTGTTTGAAGGCAAATTCTGCAAAGTATTCATGACACATGTTAAAATGTAATACATCCTTTGTTTGTCAGCAATTTATGTATTTGTAGTTCAAGGTCAATTTCGAAAGTAACTGAACCCCTCAGAGTGTCTGTTTAGCCTGGAATATGCTGGTCCCTGTCACCAGGTCATGGTGTCTCATCATGTTGCGAATGTAGGGGGTGACCGGATATGGAGGGAAGCAGCTTATATTAAACAAGATAGCTGTTGAAAGATGTTCCTTCAGCTGGGGTTGGGCAGGAAGTTGAAGTCTCCTTGCCATAAAAAATCATTGTGTTACAAAATGTAACACAGGACCACAATTTTTAGGAAATGCATACAAGATTTTGGCATGGCAATGTGAAGGAAACTTGGAAGACTTAGGCATGAATGGGAGGATACTATTAAAATGGACCTTCAAGAAATTATTTGGGAGGGCATGGACTGGATTGATCTAGCTCAGGATATGGACAGGCCGGAGGCTCTTTTGAACTTGGTATTGAATCTTCGGGTTCCATGAAATGTGGGAAATTTCGTGGCTGGCAAAGGAATGGTCAAGCACTTAAAGAAGGATTCTGTTGCATGGAGTCAGTCAGTCAACCAGTTGGTTAATTAGTTAGTTAGTTAGTTAATATGGTTTGTAAGACCTAGATAGTGGGAGGATAATATTAAAATGAATGTTGAAGAAGTAGGATGGCAGGGCATTTAGTGGATCATTGTGGCTCAGGACAGGGGCAAGTGGGAAGCTGAGGAACTATTAGCTACATTAGAAGGATTTGCACATTGGTAGGCAGTTAGGTATATCTCATTAATTTTTAGATGCCTCTTAGCAGGTGCATTAATTGGAAGTCAAGCTGCAGTTAAACACTTAAGTACAGAAACTGTAACTGAGCGACACCACCTGTACCAGCTGTGACTACTGTTTTTCTGTTGCAGTTTACAGTTGACAGTTCTGCCTTCCCCTTCCCTTTTCACCTTGTTACTGTACACAATGTATGCTTTGTGTTGGAATAACAAAAGTCTGTAAGCTGCTTGGTTATAAAATAAATTCATCTGTTGTTGATGATGATGATGAATGAATACTGGATCAGAAAGATGTAGGAGGTAGTGATTGTAGCCTAATTTTAAGTGTGTGGTCTTTATTAATGGGTTCACACACTTTAAATTGGCGCCATCAGTACCAGCCATGTTTTTCTGATGTTTCCAGTGGGGTGCCATTGAGGGCAACATAGAGCTGTGCTTAGTTGGCACATTACAGCCTCTGTCTCATGTGATTGTTTTATACAGACAGCTGTTATTGGTTACTTGCCATCAGCTCACTTAACTTACAAAACCCTCGACATGCAATGAACAGTGTGTTTGTTAGATGTGATGCACGTCTGCGAGCTGAAGGAAAACATTTCTGGCACTTTCTTTAACCCTTATCCTGCTAACATGTAGAATATGGTGAGCTCCTAATAATGCCAGCAGATGGCAGATGGGATTTAACTGGGTGTTTAAAGGGTTAAATATGATTGGTTAAATGCATTACACTGAACTAAAATGTGTGTATCCAAACTCATGGCAGACTGAAATAGCTGTGAGGACTGCACTGCCTGCTGTTATGTGAAACAGTCTGAGTGAAGTACTGATGCCAGTTGTCATACAATAATTTTTCTTTTTTCACTTTCATTCTTTAATTATAATCTGACTTACTTTGTTTTCCTAATAAACCTTTCGTATGTAGGTTTGTCTGGAGCTGGGAAAACATCGATAGCATTCGAGTTAGAAGCTTTCTTGGTCTCACGTGGTATCCCTGCGTATGGACTGGATGGAGATAATGTCAGAAGAGGCCTCAATAAAAATCTGGGCTTCTCAAAGGAAGACCGAGAAGAAAATATTAGACGAGTCGCAGAGGTTGCCAAACTGTTTGCTGACAGTGGTGTTGTGTGTCTGTGTAGTTTCGTGTCTCCATTTGCAGAGGTAAAATGACACAAAAGTTATTCAAATAATTTCCACAAGAGAACTGTTGTTTCCTTTAAATCATTTAGTTAAAGATGCTGCCAGTTCGTAAGATTGTATGTATGAGTATAGAGTACTGGGGGAATGATGCGGACAGATGAAAAATGTGGTCGTCAGAGAAAAACCTCTTACCATGACAGTCTGCCACAAATCCTGCATGAACTGTCCTGGGATTGAACCCAGGCCCCTACAGTGAGAGGCTGATCACTAACAGCCTGATCCATGGCACAGCATAAGAGTTATATTGTTGAAGACTGTCAGTATCTGTTCTGCATGTGACTGAGCTGCAGCAGTATTGGTAAGTGCCTCAGTGCATTGTTAAGCTTTCTTTGTAGTAACTGATAAAGACTTGATTATTGTAACAAATTGTGCGGCCCAAATTAATAATTTAGAGATTCTTGTCAGTGATGTCTTGATGAGACTATACGGTTTTTTGCTGTTAAAGTCAAAGTTCTGCGCTGAATGATGTCAGTACAGTACCCATAATTTATTTGTCTGATGAGGCTAAACTGGCCCTGGTGCTTGAAGGTGTCTGCTATGATGGCGTATGGGAGAGAAGGGGTATTGCTCCACACATTCTTTTCTTAAGTTTGTTATTTAATGATGCCATCAGTTGCTAATATTATATAGCATTACTTATAGATGAATGGATGTGTATGGAGCATTGGTGGAATGATACTGTCAGGGGAAAACTGAAGTACTGGGAAACAAACTGTACCACTGCCACTTTGCCCACCACAAATTCTGCACATACTGGCCTGGCTTTGAACCTGGGCCTCCACAGTGACAGGCAAGCAGTTGAGAACTGCTGAGTCGTGGTAAGGCCATCCCACCAATTCTTATTTTTAGATGGAGGTGAGAGGTCAGCTTCATGCCTCAGCCAGTTACTGCTGGTGCGTATGTATGACGCAGGAGGCTACTATAATAGTCCACACTGTTTCAGAATGCAGCTGTGTGGCTTAATGACAAATAATTATATAATTTAAAGGAATTAAGAGCGATGAAGTTGCAAGGACGGTAGGGAACTGGTGCATGTGAAAAGTAATGAGACACACCACAAAGGGTTATCGACATATTGGCTCCATGAACTGGGTCACAACCACTGGCATTGAGTTGGGGCTTGTAAATTCATGTACAATAAAGACAGCATTAAGTGAAAACAGCAAAATGAAACGTATAAATACGTCAATATTTATTGTTTTTTTACTACTGAAATTTAGTGTTCTGAGTTAGTATGAAATTTGCCAGCTGATCTAGGTGAGAACCCATGTGTTTTGGATGAGAGTTTAAAATATATATATTGACAGTGTTTGTGTCAGTTTATGAGGTAAAAGAAAGGGTGTTTGGAGACGATAGCATGAATTTCCAAGGAAAGTAACACTGCCCGCTTTCTTGTTGCATAAATTTATAGTTGTGCATATCTGTTAGAAGACCATAGAAGAACTCAGAGACACAGTCCAGTTTTAAGCAGGTGAAGACATTGCAGGTTGCTGTAATGAGAGTTGACCCGGTGTGCTGCAGTGCAGGTGGGATGATACTGGCTGTAGTGTCTCGTTACCAAAGGAGCCCACATTGAGCACCTGTAGCCATGTGTGGAAAAACTTGGATACTTTGTAGCAAATAGTGTTTATGTGTTACTTTTTGTCCCATTGTCATGCCATTAATGAAAAATTATGAATTTAAGCATACACAGGAGGAAATTTTGAATAGTGGGAGCCACATTTGTAGTAAAAGTTGTTCTGTATGTGCTCAGTATGAAGTTATAGGTCCTCCAAATCACCCTGTCTTATTGCCCTTATTTTGTTTTGTTTTTGTTAAGAACTTAGTAACACTGAAACACCCAAATCCAGTTTGTGTTTAGTGCACATGTGGATATGTTCATCACTTTCAGCGACTCCACAGCTCCCTTCGGGTTTGCAGCCCACAGTTGCAGTACCTCTACACTGACCTATACTTAATGAATAAACAGTAAAGTTTTTCTCTTCACTGTTGTTAGATATGCTAAAAGAAAATTAAATATGCATGTACATCCTCAAAGAGAAGGATTAGCAGTGGGCATTCCCTGTTCTACTATTTTTGTTAATACATTATTTAGCAGTGCTGTCAGTTGCTAAGTTTGTTAGCATTGTTGGTGACTGGATGAGTGTTGAGCATGCATGGAGTGATACTGGCAAAGGAGAACTGAAGTACTCAGAAATACCTGTATCAGTGCCATTCTGTTTTACGACAGATTGCTGGCCTGGGAATGGTCCTCAGCCCCCATGTTAAGGGAGCCAGGGCAGCGTAGCCAGTGTAGCGACTATGCTGCAGCCATAGTGAATAATCTACGGGCTGGATGGTCTGGGGTTCGATTCTCAATAGGGCCAAGAAATTGTTCTGTTCGCCAAAAATGGCCAGGCAGGCTTTGGGACCCACCCAGCCTTCTGTTCTGTGGGTACCAGGGTTCTTTCCTGGGGCTAAAGTGTCCGGAGCTTGACGTTAGCCACTCACCTCTATCTGTTGCCAAGGTTAAGAATGAGTGGAGCTGTACATTTAATCCCCATATATTCCTTCATGGCATGAAGAGGGAAATTTTACGTTTACTTTTACCCCCTTGTTGAGAGGCCAGCAAGTAATGACCTGAGCTGTTGCATGGCCCAAACTGTTATTATTTCACCTTTGTTCCTTTCAAGATAATTGAACAGAATGAAGTGAATGTTTCAGGATTGTTATGTTGTGTATACATTATGTAAATTGTTGTGCATCACAAGAAGAATCTGTAGACACAGTATGAGGGGGTGTAATTTTGGGAACCTGACTGCAGGATTTGTGTCCTAATGATACAGCCTGTTTGTATCATAATCTAATCACAGAGCTGTGGATATCACATATTGCCATGGGTTGTGCCTGCATTGTATGTAGTGGCATACATTGTGACCTTCTGCTTAGAGAGTCTGCCAGAACTGCCATTGCTCACTCATGTGGCAGTGGTGGCACAGGTTGGATGTCAGGTCATTAGATATTGTGACCAGTAACTGATGTATTACGGCTAAAATTACATTGGGCTGAAGTGCAGTTGCGTCTTGTGTGTGTGAATTAATTCTGTTATTTATGTCTTCTGTCTGGTTAGAGCTGTGCGTAAATTTCACTTCATGCTTACTGTGAACGAACACCTAACAAGTGATGATCACTGGATGGTGACAGATATAGTGATAGATACTTCTGTTTTTGATGGGACCTGTCTGTTTCCTCCACAATGTTAGAAGGGACCCTGCCCACACCATCAAGGTCAGAGGTGTTCTGGTCAGTAGAGGACAGTAAGTCCTTAAATTCTGTTCAACATGTAACATCTGCCAATGTAATTGTTTCTAACTGAATCTCATTTTTGGTGCATGTGTGGTGGGACAGCCCTGAGCCAAGTGAATTTGAGGTTGAGTTGGCTATTGAAAAGCTTAAAAGCCACAAATCACCAGGTATTGATCAAATCCCAGCGGAATTGATTAAAGCA
>Ga0209629_10002413_pt1 | contig 12699 bp, 11 predicted proteins | sample TergutCu122P5_FD_187286 | JGI IMG/M metagenome (GOLD analysis project Ga0209629, IMG submission 187286) | Cubitermes ugandensis P5 segment gut microbial communities from Kakamega Forest, Kenya - Cu122 P5 (SPAdes) (version 2) | ecosystem: Host-associated > Arthropoda: Insects > Digestive system... | reverse complement strand
AAACGTAGGTCCATATATATATGACGTTAGCATTTCTGGCTTTACTAGGAGCTCCATATATATACGAAATTAGTAGCCTAAGGGTTAATTATATTAAATGGCAAGTGAAATTTAATCCAGTAGCCTAAGGGGTAATGAACACATTACAGCTGATAAACAGCAGGTAATACTTTATACTTCTCCATAATAACATGTCTGAAAGTTTTTGATCGTGCCCACATTTATGTCATGTTTGTGCAGTGTGCTGCACCCCACAAATTATGTGAACTTCAAGGAGATGCTGATTTCGACCCCTGCTTTTGGAAATAATAAATTCCAGTTCTGCCAGAACACTGCCTCTTACCTTCTGGCTCTTCAGCTTGCAGTTTGTACAGCTGTCCAAGCTGCAGTGGGCACAGCAACCAGCAGCTGACAGCAGAACAACACAATAGAGGTTTACATTCATGTTACCGTGCATCGTAATGGATTTCTTTTCAAATAACCAACCAGACACACTAATTATCCAAATTTATTCTTTTATAAAACTCTACATGTTTCAGGCATCCTCTGTGCCCATCATCAGGAGTTCTCTACTGTACATTCGGCACTTCCATGCAGGTTTTTGATAACCTTTATCAAGCAGATTCCGGATGGAATTCCATCCTGACTCTGCTTGGAAACATGTAGATTTTACAACAGAATAAATTTGGATAATTAGTGCATCTGGTTGGTTATTTAAAAAGGAACAGTAGAGGTTATCCGAACTGCAAAAACAAGGGCATCTGATCCCTACCACATGTCTTAGATTAGCCAAGCTTGATACAGAACACACACACACACATTATGTTGTTATGTGCAGATGTACTTTTCACCTGTTTTGGTTAAATCAAGAAGATGTAAGGTGTGTGTGTGTGTGTGGCGTGCAGGACAACAACAATTGGGGAGGTGTGGTGTGCATACAACATGGTAGCTGAAGAACTTTGTTGGGAGATCTGACTGCGGTGGTGCCGGTATATGTGTAGCGGTATGCTAAAACTGATCTTGATACTGCAGTGTGTTTTCTACCAGTGATTGTTTTAATATTTGTATTTTTTTATCTGTATGTGCCAGAGAAACAGTTGCTTGTATCTTGTATGATGGGACTGTTGATTTAACATCATTTGTGCCCATAAAGTATATATTGCCTTCTGTGTCTGTTTTGTGTTTAGTGAACTGAACTGTAATTTTTTGTTGCCTTGCAACATAATTGACAGGTTTAAAAAATTGTTTTTGGCCTGATGAAAGATTCACACACTAAATGTGCTGCCACAGATATGTGCTGGGACAGACAGCATACTCCTTTCAAAATACCAACTTAATGCACAATTCGTTTATTCTTCAACAATATATATGTTACACTACGCTTCTCAACATGTTTCAAGCAGCACGCCGCTCATCATGAGGAGGACCAATTGTATCACCTTGTGGCGCAATTGCTTTTCTTACTCTATTTAGGGATTTATTTCCCGTTTGCTGTTTAACATCAGATAAACCTTGACGGTGATATAACGATTGTGGACACTTGAATATCGGACCGATAGGTTGTCCCGAAATGTCGGTACGTAATTACCACTACTCGCTACGTAACCGCCCATAAGAACGCAGCTCTCATCTGCTTAGCTCTGGAATTCTGAAGTCACGCATTGACCTCTTTGATGTTTTCCATTACATTGTGAATAAGATAAGTTAGCCAATAAAAAGCCCGTGTAATGCAACTTTGGTTGTTTATTACATACTTTGCAGTGGTAAATTTAACTACCCCTTTATTGATGATTCGTGGTTGAGGCGAAATACAATTATTTCCCTATCTCGGTGCAAAGGTAGGAGGACCTTTTGAGTCCACGAAGTTCATGGATAAGCGAGAAGCACAGTTCATAAATGATGCGAGAAGGCATTTAGAAACGTTATCATCATATGTAAATTAAAGTTGATTGGCATTGGCAGAGTGTTCCATTGAATTGGATACGGCTTAGCATCCGGGACACAAGTTGTGGCTTTCCGACACATGTGTCTCTGCTGCAATACTGTTCCGTTTCACGTTTTGCATGTAACCAGTAACATACATCTATGCCGCTTACCTTCGTCTCCCCGTTATTCATGAAACATTCATAATTCCATATGCAAGACGCTTCCGGTAGGGCGGTTACGAATCATTGCTTGTGCATGTGTATTGTATCCCTCGCGTGGTTCCAAAGAAAATTTGGTTGATCATATGAAGGAGGTAGTTGCGGGGGGAGCAGAATGTGCCGAATTTTTCCCACGGACGTCGGATACTGTGTGCGGACGGTGCCCGAACAGGGGCCCATCCACGTGATGCCACTGCCGTGGTCCCTGTCATACGTCCGCAACCAGGTACGGCCTCCCAAAATAGTGATCATCTTCAGGATAGAGTTTGGAGCTAGTTTTTTTTTTATAGCCTGTCGTTACTGATCATGTCTTCCAACAACTTCCATTTCCCTCCCTCTTTACCATATTCGCCATGGGCACCACGCCCCTCTACTGGCCGCGCGCTTTTGTCGTCTGCTACTGTGCCGCTACCGTGACGTCACGCTACCCCAAACGCTCACGGATATAATGCTGTCGCTGATGACTTGAGCTCGCCGCCATCTTGTGTCCCGTTTGCCAGGATTGCTTCCAGTGACTGTTTTTATTCACTTTGTTGTTTTATAACCCGATTTTTGAGGTAGGTATCACGTTTAACAATGTTCAGTTTCAATCGGGAAACATACGAGTAGAATATAGTTAAATTTATTTATACGCGTTACATTCGTTTTTGTACTCGGATGTAGGACCCCTATTATGCGCTCGAGTCGTACTGTAATATGATACAAGTTGAAGTACGTTTACAACGTCCATAAACACAGTCATATACGTGGAATAGTTTAGAGTCTGTTGTTGCTGATTTGAAATACGTGTTTTTTGCCGCTGTTCTAGTCATCTTTTTAGAATTCCGTATTTTCTTCTACTGACTACATCCCTACGTATTTTTTGGTCGTGTGCATCGGATCATTTCAGGCTTTTCCATCTTTAACGAGCTGGATCCAATTTCTCAGTGTTAACATCTTTTAAAGAATATTGTATCATGTAGACCAAAATTATTGAAAGGTATTCTACAGAGTTTGATGAGCCAAGAGATACTTAAATGCTGGCAAAATAAGTCTTTATGTCATGGTTTAAGGTATTAATGTTAAATGGAGGAGTACTGTATAACTTCGCAGGTCATGTTTATATCTTATATTTGTACTGCGTAATTGTGGGCAACAATTTTGTTGAAATGGTTTCATGTCCACAACGAAATACAGTGCAGTAAAAGGTAAGGTAAAGTTATCCCTGTACACACATGAAGCCTTGGACAGAGAGCAGAATTATAGTTTATTCATCCTTAGCACTGGCTGTAGGTGGAAGTGAGTGGTCAGCTTCATGCCTTGGCAGCTTTACCCCTGGGAAAGAACCGCGTTACCCATTGAGAGACTGGGTGGGCCCCAGAACCAGTCTTTATGGTTTTGGATGAGAGGAATCCTCTTACCTCTGCTGGTATTCAAAATTCTGGACCATCCAGCCTGTAATTAGTCACTACACTGACTACTGGCTCCCAGAACAGTACAGTACTGTGAATATTTTATTCACATGCAAGGGGAAATGTGTTAAATTTCTTAAATTCCCTACAAGTGGCTGTGTGTACCGGTGATTGTGTGTACCAGTGATTAAACTGATATTTTTCTTTTATGTAGTGAATACTTTATTTTTTGCTGTTATTGTAAGTTTTTAATAAAGACAGTGCCACAAGTCATAAACAAGTGGAAATATTGAAAATAAACTAATTTAAGCATCTCTTGTCGTCAGTGATGTGTTTGCTCACATTGCAAAACATACTCAACTGAGTTTGGTGATAAGATATGGTTTACCTGTATCATGTCCCTGGCTACAGCAGCTTTAACACACAGAATTCCAGTGATGTGCATTTTTTTTTTTCCAGCTTCACACAGCATTTAAATTAGTGCCTGAAATTGACCGGTGTTGCCCACCACAATCAGAAGCAATCTGACGTTTAGCAAGTGATGCTGTTTCTTCAGAACACGCATTAGGGCGTTCCTTATGTCATTGACTTCCGCTTTTGTTTTCTATGACTTTTACAGTAAATGCCTTTGTCATCCATATTCCTGCTGTGCTGTCGCTGTGTTACTGTACAAAAATACTTCATGGCACTTCTTGTTAGGATTCTTCTAAACATTTCAAACATTCTAATTATTACTCACTGAAGTAGTTAAGGTTTTTCCTGTATACTTTAGATATGGGGATTTTACTTTCATTGTAACAGATGTTGGGGAACTGATTTTGTGTGGTCAAACAAAGTGACAGTATATACAAATGCACAGTTAATTTTCCCATTGTGTCTTTAGAAATAAAAATATAAGTTTCCATAAAGTATGGTTTGTTGAAATTACTTAATTACTTACTTACTTACTTACTCCATGGAGCAGAGTCCTTGTTGAGAAGCTAACTGGTTCTGCAGCCAGTCAAGCATTTCCCCACATTTTTGGAACCCGAAGGTTCATCACCGTTATGTTGAAATGACACTTACAATAAGTGTGATTTCTGTCAGGACAAGGGCAAATATTCCAAGTTAGATACATCCTGTCAGACATTTTGAATACATGTAACTGAAATTCTTGTCAGCCACATTCATAAGAACACAGTCATATGTGACACTGTAACCAGGGGCGAATTAAGTTATTTGGCGCCCCTAGGCAGTGAAAGCATTTCTGCCCTTATTTCAAGCAGTGTTTCTTTGGGGGGGATTACCCCCAGACTGAGTCTAACAAATATTTTATTTTATATATTGAATTTTGCGTCAATAATAAAATTTAAAATGTAACTTTTCTTTAATATTTTACCACAACAAGAAACAAAAATAAAAGATTGTGGCACTTTACCATCAATTAAAATTCCCATCTACATTCATTGAATGTGGCTCTGTAAGTGAATGGAAGGGGGTGGTAGTAATTAGTAACTTTGACAGCTTAGAAGCCACCCCTTCAAATCCACCGCCCTAGGCAGCTGCCTAGGCCTAAATACACCCCTGACTGTAACCTTACAAAGCAATATGCAGTTCTTTCCAACAAGGCTGCCAATAATTGTATTACAGAGGGGTTGAAGAACAAATTCCTGCTGTGAGAGAAATCATGGTGAGTGCTGTGTGCCTGTGGGCAGACAGAAGAATTATGTCATCTTATTTTGAGGACTTTTATTGCCCAAAGAACAAAATGTTTTCCAGGAATCTTATGCTACCTTTCTTTTTGTGTGTTCTCAGATTTTAAGGATGATTTCTTATATCTGTAGGGTGGAATGTGTTTCGTAGCTTTAGTAGCATTAGCATGATCATTTATAGCATGCTGGTAATTATTGGTCATGTAAGAGAGAGAAGACATATGTACTAATTTGATTTGCCTACATCGGAGGATTTTTTGAAAGTTATTGTTATATAAATACTGTGGACTGGGTTTGTTTGGCCACTGAAGGGAAGGTGTAGAGAGCTCCTCTGAACATGGTACTCTCTCTTTAGGTTGTGTAAGAAGCAGGTAACTGCATGACTAATGGCACAACAATTACCAGTATATTGCGAAAAAAAAGATTTCTTTGAATTTGGAAGTTGCAGCGAAGTAAATCTGTAGGATGGAGTTAACATTTTGGTGCTGCGTAAAATGGTTATAATAGATCCCTGATTAATGTCATGAGAGGGCACAGGTGTGATTAGTGTGGTGGTTTTACAGAACAGCATGGATTTACTGAAAGGTGAACTTAGTTCAACTAGTGAGACATGTGTAACATCTACTTATGATGGAAATGAGAATGGTATAGAAGCTGAAAGGGTCTCTGATGTAAAAAAAGAAGAGGCTCTAGAGCCAACAAAAATTCCACTAATAAAGACGGAACCCAAGGTAAGTTGCATGTCTGTGGTAAGTGTTACGCACATTTCATATATGCTGTATCCAGAATTGCCTGCCCAAATATCAGTCTGTCCTTGCGAAACAGAAATTTGACTCTAAAGAATGGATTTTGGGCGGTTTTTAAGAAAATAAATCTGTATTTTATGACTCACTGCTGTGCAGTGCCACTTGCAATGCAATGTGTCGTCCATCAATAAATCAAACGTTCCTTTCACTTTTATGGGTGTGAAATGTGACTTCCTACATTGAAGGAACAATGTGTTTAGTGGAACTGTGAGGAAAAATTATCAGTAGGCTGTCTGATATATAGTGAGAGTCTATAACAAAGACACAGAAAATTATATAATGAGGTTCATTATTGGAACTGTTCATAATGTTAGTGTGATTGGATCAATGAAGATGAAATAAATGTGTCATGTAGTATGCGTGTAAGGGGTAAGTAATGTATAAAGGGGTTCCTCTATAAAACCAGAAAGGATGTGACCTCTTGAGAGATATGTACATAGGCAGGGGGTAAAGGTACAATACTTTTGTCCCATTCTATGCCATGGAGGTAAACATGTTGAGTGGAGGTATAGCTCCATTGATTTTTAAACTTGGCTCTATATGCATGTGAGTGGTCAGACAGTCTGCACTGGCCACTTTACTGCAGAGAAAAGGCTGTGGTTTTCATTGAGTTGGGGGCTGGAGCTGGTCTGGATATTTTAGAGAAGAGATAGTTCTATTGCTTCTGTGGAGATTTGAATCCCTGATCTTCCAGCGTATATATCCTGCTCACTGTACTGACTGTGCTGCCCCATACTGATTTGAAGGTAATACAGAAGTCCGTATTTATAAAATGAGATGGGAGGTTTGGATTGAATATGTTTGATTCATGACAGGAATTCCTGGAAGGTTTCTCTGAACACAGTATTTTCCCTTGAAGTTCTGTAAAAGGAATTTCTTGTGATGAGTCATGCCTAACATCTTTACATGGTGGAAATAAGATGACTGGTTTTAAAGCTTAAGATGTCTCATGTCACTGATGTAGCAGGGAAAGAGATTCAAGAGCCAATGGCAGATGAAGTAATAACCAAGGAACCCAACTTAGGTTTATGTATTTTTGTTGAGTGTTGTTCACATTTAACTAATATTCAGAAATTCTGGCTTCTCTGGTAATCTGTATTCATGAAACAGTTGGACTGTGGAGAATGAATTTTGAGCAGCATTTATGGTAGATTCTCGAGCAACTTGCATTTTGTGTAACATTGCTTGTGCAGTACCGCTGTCACTTTGTTGTAAGTCTGGCTTAAGATATGTTAAATCCTGACAAAATTTAAGAAGCACCGTGACCTTGGTAAATAAAAATGATCAGGATAGGTTCAGGCAATACGTGCTACAGTTCCATTCAGAATGTTGCATGTACTGAGCTATATAACTGACATTGTTACTGTCAGTTTGTGTGGGTGTGAAATTTGGGGTCTTACATCAAGAGACGAACACATACTGGGGGTTTGTAAGAGCAGGGTGGTGAGGGGAATATTTGGTGTGGGAGGGAGATAGGAATAGAGGGGTACGGAAGATAGTGTTGTGAGCTTCAAGTCTGTTACTCTTCACCAGATATTATTAATATAATCATAGCAAGGAAGATACTACATGTGTGGCATGTAGCATGCGTGTAGTAAAGAAGAAGGGAATAACAAAGTTTGCTTAGAAAACCTGAAGAGGAGGAAACACTTGGAAGACTTGGTAGGATAATGGAAAGTTCAGTTTTTAAAGAAATAGGATTGGAGGATTGGATTATTTTGTTAGGCTGATGATAAGAGTGAGTGGAAGTTTCTTCTGTACAGCGTAATCTCCAACACAGAACACAGACAGTTTTGTTGGTACATTAGAACTGAATAGAATAGAAAAATGAATGTGGTACGGGCCCCTCTGGGCCCGATGCACCTCGGCCTTAAAATAGGCCCTCTGTGCCCCCAATACTGTACCAGGTTATAGGAGCCCTGTCCCTTTAGCAAAGTTCCAGATGACCCCCCATCCACAGCACCCTAATATCCTCCGGGTCCAAAAAAAAGGACCCCAGATGTGCATGCCTGAGTGAGGCTAAGGCCTCACACTCGTATAAAATGTGCCGAGGTTTTCCTCCTCGGTGTCACACTTCCAACAGGTGGGGTTATCGTTGAGCCCCATCACATGTAGATGTCTTCACAGGGTGTTATGTCTGGTATGCAGACCAATAACAGCCCTGGTTTGTGTCCTATTAAAGGACAGTAGTCAGGCCACTGTGGCCAGATCAGGGCCAGAGATCAACTCCCGAGCCTGCCTCTGTGCACTTACAGGGACCTCGCCACAATGCCAGATGCTGATTCCTCATCCAGCGTTTCATCTTCTTTCTTATATTCTGCTTGGAGAGCCTAAAGCAGGGCTCGGGCCCAATAAACCGCTGACCAGAACCGCTCCTTACAAGCCGTCAGCAATTTCATTCCTTCCCACTCCGGCATGACCTGGGTCACAATATAGTCTCACAGCATGCCGGGCAGAGATATCATTCAATGTTGTTGGTACATTGATACAATGAATATTGTGTTCACATTTTTATATGCAGTCTTTTATAATTGTCATCGTCCTGTAGGTTTTCTAAAGGGCAAGGATTTTCTTGACTATTATAGCAGCCATAATCGTGAGGAAGAATAGTTCTTCATGGAGGTTGTTTGTTAGTCGTGTTTTTAAATTGTTTATATATAAAACCCAAACAAACAGCTGCTGTCAGTTCTGTGCAGTGTGAAATGCTTAGAGTAGATGTGTGCTGTTTCATATAATGAGAGAGGGCAACCATGAATTGTGTGGTGTTGTTACAGAACTGCATGTGTTGTGTGGAAGGTGAAACTGGTTCCTGTAGTGAGACTTGTGTAACGTGTGATGTTGATGGAATTGAAAAAGTCAGTATTAAAGTTGAAGAGTCCATAGATATAAAGGAAGGAAGCAGTATTGAAGATGAAGATGCCATCAATATAAAGGATGAATTTCCAGAGGTAAGTGTCGTTAATGTGCACATACTATAGAACAGAATGAAGTCCAAGTAGGGCAGGCCTGGTAGTGATTTATGCACTTCGCCGATACTTAATCATTTTTTGAACCCCTTACATTCTTGCATTTAGCAGCCCACATTTTGAACAAAGGTCAGTGTCCTGCTAACAGATTTCACGTAAGTGACCCGGTTTCATAAGATATTGATACAGGTGCTGAACCTTTTGTGGATGGATTGATATCTGAGTTGTACCTCACCACTGTTGTTACAAACTCAAAGCCTCCTGAAGAAGCTGTGACACAGTATTTGGGAATTTTCTGCTGGTGAGGATAGTGCATACCCCTTTTGAGTCCGTCTGTGACTTGGTCTACAATCAGGCAGCACAGCAGTAGTAATAAAATGCCCCTCTGCAGACAGCAATTTGCCACAGACCCCTCCAGTATTTCTCCTGTGAGTGTAGCTGTAATTTTTCTGCCACCCAGCATGGAGCCAGTCCATCACTAGAGTGTGTCTCCAAGCCTGTGCCATTTGGGGTCTTTGTTATGTAATGTGAAGTGCTATCAGAAGCTCCCACAATATATAGGGAAGTTCAAGTTAACTCCCTGTTTTCCACTGCTTCCTATCTATGTGTGACCACATTGTGCATTGTGGTTTCTGTGGACTTACCTGGTTTATAGGCAGATTGTTATAGATGTAGGAGACCTGCTCCAATGTTTCATCCTTGATATTCCTGGTCATCAATTTTTGCATCTATTCTGCATGAAGGACAGTAGACTAATAGGATGATATCCCTTAGCCTCAGTGAAGTTGGCCTTCTTAGGTACAGGTATAAACGTCATCTTGACCTGCCTCCAGGCTCTGGGTGTATATATGTTTCCTAGGCAGGCTTTATTGTGCACTTCTTCTGATATCACGCAACAGATTTTGACCCACTGAGAAATTCATGTTTATTTGTTTCCGTAGTAGCAGTCTGGATTTCTATGTGTACGGCCATAATTGAGATATTTTCAAATGTTGTGCACTAGGACACCCAGGAAATGTCTAAAATTCAGGTTGTGAACTTCCTTTATGTCACTCTTCTGACACATCTGTTTTGAAATGGCTTTAAGTGTTTTGGAAAATCTGTGGACCCCAGCCACAGTGTGTACATGTAATTCAACCTTTCAGAAGAAACTGTGAAGGCAACATGGAGTCTTTTATGGTGTGTTGATTATTTGCTGTGATCAAAATATTTGAAACCTTTAACTATATTTCGACCCCACAAGAATTCGTTTTTCAGCAGTTGGCATATTTCTTGGAATTATAACCAGACAGTTCACATACCTTTTGCTACATTCCTCCCCTTTTGTTAGATGTCATTGACATTTTCTTAGAACTGAATGTATTAGAGATAACAGAAGAAACGTGTAGTTGTGTTCCTTCAGGATGCTTTTCTACCCTGCGCCATCCCTTTAGATGGTATTATGAATGGGTACGTAGTATGAGTTCAGTGCAATAAATGCTTTCAGTGAATAACTTATTTCTGAAGCAACAAGTTAGTTTCAATATATCAGTTTTTATTTTTCATATTTTCAAGTGGTTTTATGCATTCAACAAGAAAGAAATGAGTTACGAAGATTGTGTTCATAGAATTATGAGACTTCTTCATGCTGTAGAAGAGGAGGAAGAAACATTAGGGGGTGAAAACAGTGAAAGTGAAGATGAACTAGAAATCTGTGATTACCAGAGTCATACTGAACAAAGTGGAGATGAAAGTGAAGACGAACTTCCCCTTTACGATAGGTTATGTACCACATTGGGAAAGACGGTACATCTAAGTGGAAAACTATTCCACCACCACAGAATTCTAGAACTCGCATTCACAATATTGTAACACACTTGCCAAGCGTCAAATCTGCCGCTAAGCATGCCACAACAGCTATTGAAGCATGGGAGACTTTCTTTACTGAAGAGATGCAGCAGCTCATTGTTGAATACACCAATTTAGAGATTCAGCATATAAAAGGAACCTATTCTTGGGAGTGAAATGCAAATCCTACTAATATAGTTGATTTGAAAGCTCCAATTGGATTGCTGTTTCTTGCAGGATTACTGAGATCCTCTCATGTCAATACAGCAAACTTATGGGCAACGGATGGAACAGGGGCAGAAATATTTCCATGTTTATTGTTGGAGCAGAGATTCAAGTTTCTTCTTAGGTGCTTGAGATTTGACAACAAGAGTGATAGGGAGGAAGGGAAGAAGATTGATCATCTGGCACCGATCTGGGGAATTTTTTAGATGTTTTTGGAGAACTGCAGAAACAACTACAGTATCAGTGGATATTGTAGGATTGATGAGCGTCTTGTACCTTTCTGAGGAAGGTCTCCATTTCAGCAGTTTATGCAGAATAAACCTGCTAAATATGGAATTAAATTGTTCTGCCTGGTTGATTCTAGGATGTTTTATACTTCACAAATGGAAATATATGCCGGAAAGTAACCGGAAGGTCCATACAAACTGAGTAATTCTCCAGCAAATGTAGTAAAAAGACTTATTCAACCTATTTCACTTACAGGCAGAAACGTTACATTTGATAACTGGTACACAAGTGTAACATTAGCTGAGGAGATATTGATAGAGCACAAAATTACCATTGGAACTATAAAAAAACAAGAGGGAAATACCTCCAGAATTCAACACTAAAGAAAGAAAAGAAAAATCCAGCAAGCTTGCATTCAGACAAGGAACTCTTGTATCATATATATATATCCCTAAGAAGGGAAAAGTATTTCTTGCACTCTTAACAGTGATCACAACAATGATATTGATGCTGGTACAGGGCATGCTCAGAAACCAGAGATAATCACCTTTTATAACGCAACAAAAGGTGGAGTGGACACAGTTGACAAGATGTGTGGAACTTACTTTGTTGCTAATAAAAGTAACCGTTAGCCTCTAACTTTATTCTATTTGCTACTCAATGTTAGTGGAATCAAACTTTAAAAATGTCGGGTGGGCAGCCGTAGGCAGTCTTTGTAGCGTGTGTGGCCATGTAGGGTGTGCGGGCCACAGGTTGGTCACCCCTGTATATGCCGGAATATTTTAGCGAGGGGTGACGGATGTTGGGCTCCACCGCTTCGCAGGGGCGTAAATTGGGGTGGAGAGGCGGGAAAAAATCCTAGGGTACGTAGCGCGAGGAGCGGAATCCGAAAATGGTGTTGAGCCCCGGGGGCCGCGGGAAAGGGCCCAAAAAATTTTTTTGAAAGGGAGTGCCTTGGTAAAATCACGATAAAGTAAGAAATAAGTTGTGTAGAGACGGTGGTTAAGGCCGGAGACTTTATGGGATGAAGATGGTTGTGTAGGGTGACGTTGGAGGTTTGGGCGTAGGGGTGACGGTGGTTAGGCTCCACCGCTTCGCCGAGGGCGTAAATGGGTGTGGAGGTGGGAAAAATCCTAGGGTACGTAGCGCTGGGAGAGGAATTTGAAAATGTGGGCGTCGAGCTCCGGGGGCCCTCGGAAAGGGCCCAAAAATTTTTTTGAAAGATTGTTTTTTGAAAAAAGTATGTGAGAATACGTACGTGGGTGCCGCCGTGAAGATTGGTATAGTTGATTGCACGACGACAGAGACTCCGCCGCTTCTCGGTAGCGTGTGAGGAAGACGTAACCTGACCTAACCTAAGAAGCGTAGTGGAGGTAAGGGTGTAGGGGTGACGGTGGAGGTTATGCTCCACAGCTTCAGGC
>Ga0209629_10002411_pt1 | contig 12701 bp, 11 predicted proteins | sample TergutCu122P5_FD_187286 | JGI IMG/M metagenome (GOLD analysis project Ga0209629, IMG submission 187286) | Cubitermes ugandensis P5 segment gut microbial communities from Kakamega Forest, Kenya - Cu122 P5 (SPAdes) (version 2) | ecosystem: Host-associated > Arthropoda: Insects > Digestive system... | reverse complement strand
GGCGCAGCTTGCAACGCCGAGTTCCATACAGTGTCCCGACGGGTCAAGAGGCGTGGTGGTCGGTTCAGCCGCGTCAGGCAGCCGCTCCGTAACCTGTCCGTCCAAGTATGAAGCGACGGAGACAAGGCTTCTGGAAGGCAACCTGTTGCAGGTGTTTGACACATATATACAGGACATACCGGGCAGAAACATGATGGGGGCATTCTCTTACCAGCTTTCCACGCCCATGAAAGTGGCCGTACAAATATTTAAGCCGGGCACCTATATAACAAATTACCAGACGGGCCAGGTAAGCAACGGCGCGAAGAGTTATATATTGTGCCAGGAAACCCCGGCCCAGAGCGTGCCGCGCTGCACCGCGGCGCAGCTTACGCCGCCCAACTACGGCTGCGCTGCCGGCGAGGTCGGGAACGTGGCGGGCGTATCGCCCAACAGGACGATAAGCTGCACGGTGCCGGACACCTTTGTGTCGACCGAACGCCAGCTTTTGGTTAAAGCCATAACCGGCATGAGAACGCCCGGAACCTCCATCACCGAGCCGTGGGACGGCAAAGACTACGCCATGCAGGACGTGCCGGACGGCATTTATCCGTTCAGAATAGTCACGGCGCTGCAAAATAATTCAAGCCACATAGACTCCTTCTACGGCGACATTGACGACACGGGTTACGTGGCCGACTGGACCACTTACGGCAACTTTGTCGGCGAATTTGTGGTAGCCAGGGGCGACGGGCAGTTTGTGTGCCCGGACTGGAAGAATACGGTCATATTCTTCCCCAATCCTTTAAGGGCGCCCGTCGGCAAATTTGAGGTGACAAAGACGCCGGTGCCGGGCCAGATGTCCATCAAAATTTACAACATAGCCGGCGACCTTGTGAGGGAGAGAGGTTACCGCTGCGTGGACCAGAACGACAACGCCGTTACGATGGGCGACAGCCTTGCCATACAGCCTGACAATAATTTGACCAGCGTACTCCAGCCGGGCGTTAATACAAACTTAGCGTCCGTGCCGGAACCCAACCTGCGCAACGCGGCCGTCCGCTGCGAGTGGGATAAAAAGAACGACCACGGCAAAACCGTGGCGAGGGGCGTGTATCTCGGTTTGGTTGACTTTAAGGCGACGGGCGGAGGAAAGGAGCACTGCCAGAAAGTCGTCAAGATTCTGATACCATAGGTTAGATTATGAACAAACACTTGAAAATATTAACGCTTCTGGCTTTGGCCGCTCTGGCCGCCCCGCGCGTTTTTGCCGACGGGGACGTTAACGCCGGCACCAGCGCGAGCGCGTTTTTGAAAATACCGGCGGGCTCCCCGCGCGCGCAGGCTTTGGGCAACGCTTACGTCTCACTGGCCGAAGGGCCGGACGCGCTTTACTGGAACCCGGCCGGCGTCTCCACCAACACTAACAAAGAAGTGCACGTGTCATATTTGCAGTGGATAGGGGATTTTAAAGCCAGAACGCTTGCCTATGTCCAGCCTTTCGGCAGGACGATTTTGGCAATAACCGGCAATTATATGGACATGGGCGATATTCCGAGGATGGATTTGCAGGGCGTGCCGCAGTCCCAGGGCAATAATATTGACGTAAGGGATTTTGTGGGCACCGTTTCTCTGGCGAGAGGTTTTTTTGACAATGTTTTCCAGGTGGGCGGCACGTTCAAATATATAAATGAAAATTTGGACAGCAACAACTATAATAATATAGCTTTTGACCTGGGCGGCAAACTTGATTTCGGCCTGCTGGGCCTTGGCGCGGCGATAGTCAACTGGGGGGACACGGCGCAGGTCCCGACGGGCATACGCGGCGGCGCGCACATTAAGACGAAATATTATACGATAGTCGGCGAGGCCGTTAAGTACGTCGACTACCGTCTCCAGTACGGCGTGGGCCTTGAAATACACATACCGGAAGATTTATTGCAGGTGGCGCGGTTTGACCTGCGCGCGGGCTGGTACTCGCGCGACCAGGCGGGCACCAACGATAGTACGCATTTTCTTTCAAACATAGGATTGGATAAGACGACGAACGTGTCGTTCGGTTTCGGCTTGTACAGCGACGAGGTTTTCGGCTACGGCACCAGGCTGGATTTTGCAATGACGCCTTTCGGCGCGCTGGGCACGGTTTACAACGCGGCAATAGGCATACAATTTTAGTTTTGCGCCCGCGGCGCAAAACTAACCCCGCCGCGGCCGGGCCCAGGCGGGCGCAGAGGGACACATGAGAAGTCTGAAAAATAAAAAAGGGCAGACTACCGTTGAATATATTCTTACGACGTTAATGCTGTTCGGCATATTTCTTATTTTTTATATTTCGTATTCAAGAATAGTTCCTTTGGAATTTGAGCAGGGCGCAAAAGTGATTTTAACGGTGTACGACGCAAAAAATTGAGACCTTTAAAAAACGGAGGACGTAAAAATGAAATACTTTGTAAAAATGCAGATGGCTTTAGACGGGCTTAAAGCGCGCGTAATGAACAAAAGAGGCCAGGGCACGGTGGAATATCTGATGATGCTTCTCGTTATAATCATAGTGGTTGTGGCGGCCGGCGCGGCTTTTAAAGCGTTCATGCCTGATTTGTTTGACAAAGTCAAACAGAAAATTTTTGGCGGCATGCAGGCGGGTCTTTAATTTCGGCCATATGATACGCGGGCGCGGCGGGCAGACCGTTGTTGAGCTTTTGATGATATTGCCTTTTTTCCTGCTGATGCTTTTTGCGGTGCTGGAACTGGGCAACATAGCTTATCACACCATCATAGCCCACCACGCCGCGTATGAAATGGCCAGGGTTGCCGGCATGGTCGGCGTAAGAACCGCCGGCGGCCGCACGGACAAGAGCAGGATAGAAAGCAAACTGCGGGACCAGGCGGACCTTATGTTCGCGGGCCGTCCGGACAAGATAACTTTTACGACGAGCCTTGAGACGACCAGCGTTGACCCGCAGAGCGCCGGCCACGTTAACGAGGACGTTATAGTAAACGTGACTTATCCGATACGTTTGATTTTTCCGGGCACAAGCTGGCTGTTGGCGGACCCGCCTAAATATTTAGGCATGAAGTACATAACCGCCACCGTGAGAATGCCGGTGGAAAGGGCGCTGATAAACTGAGTTTGAAGTCGTCGTGAACCGTAACGCCGAGCGCAGGTTGCGGACGGGTACAAATTTTATTTTTTAAATATAGTCTCAAATTTTTTTACAGGAGCTCAAAATGAAGAAGAGCGTGTTGATTCCCCTTTTTGTCGCCATAGTCGCGGCGGTAATGTATATGCTGATTTTATCCTCCAACCAAAGCAAGTTCCAGGAAAACAGCCAGCCAAAGATGGTCGTGGTGGCCATGCGCGATCTGGCGGAGAGAAAAGTCATAGGCAGGAACGACCTTACAAAAGTCCCTATACCGGCCCAGTTTTTGCAGAAAGATTATATTCCCGTTGAAAAAGATTCCGATATAACCAAACTTGAGAACAACTGGGTTACCAGAATCGCCATACCGCGCGGCAACCAGGTTACAAAATCCATGCTTACCACTTTAAGCCCGGACGCGGGCCTCAGTTCCCGCGTAATGCCCGGCTGGAGGGGTTATGTGTTGACGGACGTGCAGTCCGCCGTGGCAGGCATGTTAAAGCCGGACGATTTGGTTGACGTGCTTCTCACTTTTGACGCCGTTATGAAAAACACGGGGCAGAAAGAAAAGATAACCGCGACTATTTTGCAGAAAGTAAGAATTTTGGGCGTCGGCGGCGACCTGGGACAGGGCATCAGCGAAGACCAGGCCAAAGCCGCGGCAAACCAGGTAAGCGCAAGCACTTTTAACGACAACACGGCGGTCAGCCTCGCCCTTGCTCCGAAGGACGCGCAGTATCTCGCGCTTGCTAAGGAAACGGGGACGGTTACGCTGATAGTCAGGCGGCGCGACGACCTGCAGGCCGGCTCCATACAAGTGGCCAATATTGCGGAACTGTTCAGATAAACAAACGGAAAATTATGATGACAAAAATAAAATTTAAGACAAAAATTTTAATATTTTTCCTGCTCGCCGCGACGCTTGCGCCTTCGGCGCACGCGCGTAAGACGGACATGGTTTCCGTCAGCGCGGACATTGTGGAAATCAGCGGCACGCTGCAAAGCACCACGGGGTTTTCATGGTACAACCTTATAGACTTTGCGGAAGGCAGCATACCCGGCATACTTTCCATAGGTGAGTTCCAGAGGAAAACGGCGCTCAGCACCCGTCTCAGCCTGATGGAAACGGAAGGCAAGGCGCAGATACTTTCAAATCCGAAAATAGTGACCAAAACCGGCACAAGCGCGAACATCACCGTCGGCGGCCAGATACCGCTGCCGGAGGTTAACAACCAGGGCGTCGGCACCAGCATGAACGACTACGGCATAATTTTAAGCGTTATGCCCACTATTATAAGGGAGCGCGGCAACATAATAAATTTGCAGGTGAGCCTTGAAGTTTCCGCGCCGGACTATACGCACGTCGTCATAGTCGGCACAACGACGGTGCCTTCTTTTACCAAAAGAAAAATAGAAACGCAGGTTGAGCTTAACAGCGGCGAGACGCTGGTTATAGGCGGGCTGAAAAGTTCGCAGCGCAACGTGGCCATAGGCAGGATTCCTTTCATAGGCAAGCTGCCGCTGATAGGCGGCCTCTTCAGAAGCAAGGACGTGGTGGAGGAAGAGCGTTCGCTTTTCCTGTTTGTCACCGTCGAGATAGTGGAATAAATTTTTTATGGACGAAAAACCGGCTGAAGGAAAAATAATAGCTTTCTCCGGCCCGAAAGAGGGCGCGGGGCGCACCACCCTTCTCTTAAATCTAGCGGTTTTGTGGGCCGGGCAGCAGAAGCGGCCCGTGCTCATAGTGCCTTTGGACCCGCTTGCCAGGCAGGAACACACTTTTTATTTAGACATAAGAACGCCGGTTACCGTTGCGGATATTGTTAAAAGCCTGGGGTCAACCTCCATTGCCGTGGCGGGCGGTCTTTTGCGCGGCAAAATTTCAATGTCCCAGTACGGCGTGGGCGTTATGCCGCTGGGCGGCAACAGGGCGCAGGTTTCCGCCATAAGCCCGAAACTGCTGGTGCCGATATTATCCCGCCTGGCGCAGACTTTTGACATATTTTTGGACATTGACTCTTCTTTTCCCATGCAGTCCTTCGCTTTTGACATAGCGGACAGAATTTTCTGGGTCACCCAGGCCACGCGCAACCATTTAAACACGACGGTAAAAATGTTTAATGACTATAAAGACATGAGTTTCCCCATGGAGCGCGTGGAAGTAGTGTGCAACATGTACGACATGCCGGGCTCCATACCTTATGAAGAGGTGGACAAATTTTTTATAAGCCTCGGCAAAGAAGTGTCCGTTTTCCTTCCTTGGGACGACAGCGTGATGGCGGCCTCCAACCGCCGCGAAATTGAGGCGCTCAGCAACCCGCAGTCCCAGTGGGTGTCGGAAGGGCTTAAAGTTTTGATGGACAGAATCGCGAACGTCACGCCGTCCATGAGGGACTGGATGACCAGCGTTTCCGACGAGGAATTTACGCAGGCTTCAAAAGAAGTCTGGACCGCGGTGGTGGGCGGCGGCGCGGGCGGCATGCCGGCGGTCAGGCACGAAGCGTCCGAAGAAGACAACGCCAAAATTTCTTTCTGGGACGAACTTAAGCAGAAAGTTCACAAAGACGTCATTAAAACTCTTGAGATGGAGCGCATAGTCATAAGCGACGAGTCCAACAGCGAGCAGACCAGAAAAAGAGTTTCCGAAATCATTGAAGAAATTTTGCAGCGCCAGCCCAATTTGCAGTTCTCGCGCGACCAGAGGATAAGATTTTCAACCGAACTGCTGGACGAAATTTTGGGCCTGGGCCCGTTAGAGGGTTTGATGAGGGACCCGGGCGTGACGGAAATCATGGTCAACGCTTTTGACAAAATTTTTATAGAGCAGAAAGGCAAACTGACTTTAACAAAATACCGTTTCAGAAACAATGAGCAGGTTGTGCAGGTGATAAAACGCATAGTCGCGCCGCTGGGCAGGAGAATAGACGAATCAGTGCCGTTGGTTGACGCGCGTCTTAAAGACGGCTCCCGCGTTAACGCCATTATTTCTCCGCTTGCCATTTCCGGCCCCACGCTGACCATAAGGCGTTTCTCGCAAAAGCCTTTCGGTCCGGAAGATTATTACAGGTTCGGCACCATTTCAAGAGAGTGCATGGAATTTTTGGAGCAGTGCGTCAGGATAAGAAAAAACATAATAGTTTCCGGCGGCACGGGCACCGGCAAAACAACTTTTTTAAACGCGCTGTCAAGCTATATTCCGCACGCGGAGCGCATTGTAACCGTGGAAGACACGGCGGAGTTGAGGCTTCAGCAGACGCACTGGGTTTCGCTTGAAAGCCGCCCGGCGAACATTGAAGGCAAAGGCGAAATCACAATCAGGGATTTGGTAAGAAACTGCCTGCGCATGAGGCCGGACCGCATTGTGGTCGGCGAGTGCCGCGGCTCCGAAGCGCTGGACATGTTGCAGGCCATGAACACGGGCCACGACGGCTCTCTTACGACGATACACGCCAACAACCCCAGGGACAGCCTGACCCGTCTTGAAGCCATGTGCATGATGGCCAGCGCGGACCTGCCCATCTGGGCCATACGCGAGATGGTGTCGTCTGCGGTGAACGTGATAGTGCAGCTTTCAAGGTTTTCCGACGGCACCAGAAAAGTCACGTATATAACCGAAATCGCCGGGCGGAAAGACAATGATATTATAATCAACGACATTTTCCGCTACACGCAGACGGGCATTGACGAGGAAAGCGGCAAAGTGAACGGCTTTTTCGCGGCCACCGGCAGGCTGCCGTCGTTCTTCGACGAATTTAAATCAAAGGGCATTAAGCTGCCTGAAAATATTTTTGCGCCGGTCGGGCCTAAGCCGCCGCAGCAGGAAGGCAAGAAATGAGAAAGTTTTTTCTTGTGCTTTTCCTTTCATTCTCAGCCGCCTCCGCTTTCGCGGAGCCTTTCAGCGAGGGCGAGAAGCAGCTTGTAACCTGCGCCATGGAGCGTGTCAGAATACTGTGGAATTTTACCGACGTTAACACAGTGGGCATTCCGGGCAAGTTATCCGCCGCGTGTTCGGCTTCAGGCAAGGAAGAAACGGTGACGGCGCCGCAGTGGCTGCTGGACGAACTGCCTAAAATGGCCCAGCGTCCCGTGGTGTTTGACCCGGTAAGCAAACAGACCATAACGGAGGCCACCGTCTGGCACACGGCGTTTGCCAATATTTACCAGTTTTTAAAAAACGCGCAGGACATGTACAGCGGCTCTATGTCCGGGGCGGACACAAGCGCGCTGTCCACGAATTTCGTCACGATAAAAGTAAATTTTTTAATTTCTCTTGACCGTCTTAACACGCCCATTCCCATGGGCGACAGGGTTTACAGCGCGCGGGACAGTTTCGGCGGCAGGGCCAGGAGCCTGCTCCCGACTTTTGACCTTATCAACAGCGAGATGGAAAGCGCGATAGCCTCTTTCAGCGGCGCTGCTTACGAGAGGGAGGACAAGTTCAGAAAATCGGCCGACGGCGTGGCCATGCTGTCAAGCGGCTTTTACGCGCAGTTTTTTAAGGACCCCGTGCCTTTTATGGCCAGCGACAAAAGCCTTAAAACGTTAGGGCAGCCGAACAGCATAGCGTGGGTGCTGATTTTTGCCGGCACTTTCGTGGTTTTTATCGGCGTGTTTTTGTCCGTGGTGGAACTGGAGGAGAGTATTGCGGACTCCTTTGCCAGATACGTTAAAAAAAGCAATGACTGGGCCGAGGATTTTAACCGCCAGTTTTTAACCGTTAACGTCAAACATATAGTCGCGGTAACGGCAGGCATCTTTTTGTTTATAGGCGCGCTGCTGGGGTTTTTGATAGGCGGCTTTGTCGGCGTTTTGTTTTTTCTGATTATAGCCGTGGGCGGTTTTTCCGTCGCCAAATGGATTCCGGGTTTTATTCTGAGGTTTTTGAAACGCCGCCGCGGCAAGCGCATTAACGACCAGCTTATGGACGCGCTTATTCTGCTGTCCAACTCCCTTAAGGCCGGCATGGACATAGTGCAGGCTTTTGAAATGGTCAACAAAGACATGCGCCCGCCGATAGCGGACGAGTTTTCCCTCGTCATAAAGAATTACCGCCTGGGCGCCAGTTTTGAAACCGCGCTTTCCGGCATGGAAGACCGCATGGAGAACCGCCTTTTGTCTTATATGATAAAGGCGATAATTTTGCAGCGCCAGGTCGGCGGCAATCTGACTAAAATTTTTGAACGCATAGTCGAAACCATACGCGAGGAAAGCAAGCTTGAGGACAAACTTCAGACCATGACGGCGCAGCAGAGAATACAATCCATAGTCGTCGCCATTTTGCCGTGGCTTATGGTCGGCGTGGTGTTTATGTTCCGTCCGTCGACAATGTGGAATTTTTATACGAGCGGGCTCGGTTTGTTCGTGCTTTTTGCCAGCATAATATGGATAAGCATAGGCCTAAGATGGGTTAATAAGCTGGGGGAGATAAAAGTTTAATATGCCAAGCAGCCTTTCCGCGTTTTCCATGGTAGTGCTTATGATAGGCACCGTAGCCGTATTTTGGGCGATGGTCTCTTTGTTCACGCCCGAAGAGAAAGGCATATCCGTCGCGGACGTGGAAACGCGGAGCGTAAAAGAAACTTCCAGTTTTTCAAAATTTAACCCTAAAACTTTGTGGGGCAGGTTCTGCCTTTATATTTTAGAAGCTTTTAAACTTGATAAATCTTTGGAGAACCAGCATCTCCTCCTCGGCAGCCCGGAAAAGCCGTCGCCGGCGGACATGCTTATCGAGAAAATTCTCTGGGCAATCGTGCTGCCCGCGCTGTTCTTTTTATTGTTTTTCTTTTCCGGTTCGGTGATATTGGCGGTTGTGGGTCTGTTTTTTATTCCCATAGGTTTTTACGTCCCCACTTTTATAATGCATATGAGGATACAAGACCGCCAGAGGGATATGCTGGGCAATTTTTCCACGACGGTGGATTTGACGGCTTTAATCATAGAATCCGGACTTGACTATATGACGGCGTTTGACAGAATCATCAAAATAGCCAGGGAGAAAACTATTTTGGAAGAGGAAATAAGCAAAATGTTAAACGAGGTCAAACTTGGCTATTCCCGCCGCGAGGCGCTTGAGAGGCTGGCGTCAAGAACGGGCGTGCAGGAAATACGCTCTTTCGTAAGCCTTATAGTGCAGTCGGACGAACTGGGCACGAGTCTGGTCGATTTGCTCCGTAATTTTTCCATAGACATGCGCGCGCGCCGTCTTAACAAGGCGGAAAAACTTGCGGCGCAGGCCAGCACGAAAATGCTTATACCATTGTTTATATTTATTTTTCCGACGGTGTTCGTTTTGATTTTGGCGCCGATGATAAAAGACGTCATGGCCGGCGGCGGCTTAGGATTTTAGAGGTTTTTATATGAATAAAAAAATAATATTGGCTGTTTTCGTACTTCTTCTAACCTCCGCGGCTTTTTGCCAGGACCGCTTAAGAACCAAAGGCAAAGAGCCGGGCATGATGCTTGACCTGTCCAAATTCTCCATGGGCACCATGAACAAAGTGGAGGACAAAAAACAATATCTTTCCACCATACAGCTTGAAAAACAAAGAATACAAAATTACACCCTTGGCATAGTCTATGAAAACGCGTATCTTTTTTATAAGCGGGGGGACTTCCAGCGCGCGCAGGAACTCGCCCAGTCGATTTTGACGATAGACCCGGAATTTAAAAACGCCCGTACGCTGGCGGACCAGGCGCACAGCATGGGCACCTACGGCACGGTGAGCGAAGGGGAAATTATAACGGCCAAAAAGTCGGACGCGCAGTCTTTGTATTCCCAGGGCCGTCTTATAGAAGCGCAGCGCAAATACAAGGAAGTGCTTGCAATCCGCCCCAACGACGCCGAAGCCAGGGCCTGGGTGTCCAGGATAGACAAAGAAATAGCGGCGGAGTATGAGCGCCGCGGCGACGCGGCTTACGCCGGCGGGGACCAAAACAAGGCTTTGGATAACTGGTACAACGCGCTGCTGATAAGAAAGGACGACGGCGCGCTGGTCTCCAAAATTACAAAAACGGAACAACAGGTTAAAGACGCGGACCTCCAGCAGGCCATGAAAGAAGGCGCGGAAAATTATACAAACGGCAAACTGCTTGCGTCGTACGCTTCTTTCCAGCAGGCTTTAAAAATCCAGCCCGGCGAGCCTAAGGCCGCGAAATTTTCCGCCCAGCTCAGGAACGAAATAGGGCAGGGCTACGCCGCTTCCGGCAACAAAGCTTATTACGCCGGGCGTTATGACAACGCCATAGACAACTGGAACGAAGCCAAAAATTGGGGTTATGACAGCGCTACGCTTGACGCTTCGATAAAGAGGGCGCGCGCGGCCAAAAACGCGCCTACTCCGGCTTCCGCGGCGGCGGCGACGACAACAACTACTACTACGTCCGGTTCAACCCTAAATCCGGCGCAGCCCTCGGGGCATGACGCTTCTTACACTCCCCCGACGGAGACTTTCCAGCAGACTCTGCCCACGGCAAACACGGGCCGCGTGTCGGAGGAAAACAAACAGCTTTCGCAGGAAGCGTATGAGAGAGGCGTAAAAGCTTTTAACGACGAAGATTATGAAACCGCCCGCAAAGAGTGGACGAACGCCAAACAGCTTGATCCCGGCAACACCGAAGCGGAGCAGGGTCTTAGAAAAGTGCAGGAGATGTTAGAGTGGAGGTAGCTTAAATGAGGCTCAGCTTAAAATGGTTTGTAGCTTACGCGGCGACGGCGCTTTACGTCGCCATAGTGGGCGGCATATTTTTCTTTAACATGTTCAAATTTGTGTTTGACGAAAAGCTCCAGCAGGAAATAGGTGAGGAGGTCCGCTCGCGCGCCCCGGCCATGATTTCCGCGCTTGCCGCCAACAAACCGCGCGTCACGTTTAACGAAGTGGATATGATGAACAACTGGCTCCGCTCCGACGACAGGGTGCAGAGCATAATTTATCTGAACAGGGACGCGTCCATACGCTGGCACAAAAACGGCGACTATATGAATAAAAGTTTCGACGACGCCCGCGCGGCGGACGTTTTTGCCACGAACGCCGTCGCCCAGGCTTTTAACGCGAAAGTTCCCAAAGTCTTCATGTACGGCGACGGCATGTATTATGACATGGCTTTCCCGCTGCGCGCCGCGCAGGACGAGGTCGTCGGCGTTGTAAATATTCAGGTTTCCCGCCAGGCTGCAAAAGCGCTTATAGGCAGCGCGATGGTGCGTTATGCCTCTGCCTGCGCCGTGATATTTATTTTAATGGGCCTTATTCTTTACATTTTTATTTACGCAAAAATAGTAAGCCCGCTGAACGGGCTGGCCGGCGCGGTGGAATCTATATCGCTGAAAGATTTAAAACTTAATTATAAAGACCGCAACGACGAGATTGGCGGCGTGGCGGAAGCGGTGTCCGGCTTTCTTGTCCGCGTTCAAAAAGAGTTCAGCGGCATGGAAGCGCAGAACAAACAGAAAGGGGAAGTGGAGCAGACGTGGTGGAAAGCGCTGCTTGCGGCGGCCATATCAAAAGGCTCCCGCGCGGTCGTGGTGGACAATGACAATAATATTATGTTCGCCAATTTTGAAATCAACGTCAAGAAGGACAGCCCGCTGCACCTGCTGGATATTTTTGACGGCCAGCAGACGGAAGTACTTGCCGTAATAGGCAAAGCCATGGACGCGCCGGGCAAAGTTTTTGCGGGCTCCGCCGAAGTGGCCGGGGCAAAATATATTATAAAAGCCGTCAAGCTTCCTCCGTTGGGCAGCGAAGCCAGAACGATGATAGTCCTTGAGCCGGAAAAATAAAAAAGGTATTATAAAGATAAAGCTTTAGGAGAAAACTATGAGAATAGAAATAAAAAAGATAAGTATAGTGTCGCTGCTGGTTTCCGCGCTGCCCGTGGTTGTTTTTATAATTATGCTTATTAACAGTTTGTCGGCGATTTTTGTTCCGTCGCAACAACCCTTTTTAAACGTACTTGTGCAGGCGGTTTTTCTGGCGATAGCAAAAACGCTGATAACAATGGTCTGCGTCGTGATAGGCTCGTTTGTTTACAACTTTTTATGCGCCGTCGGCCTGAAAGGCGTTAAACTGGATTTGGAAGACGTAAAGTAAAAGGAGAGAGATTAAAAATGAAAAAGTTAAGTGTACTTTTAGCCGTAACGCTCGCGCTCGGCGCGTGCACGTCTAAAAACGGGAAGGCACCGACGGCAGCCGCGCCCAAGCCGTTTGACATGATAATAATTGAGTCAAGCGCCGCGCCGGGCACGGGCGTTGAGGACCCGGGTCTTACCCAGGGTCTTGAAAAGTTTATCCAGGCCAAATTTCCGACAGCAAAAGCCAATGTGCAGAAAATGGACATTGCCGTTGCAAAAGCCAAGCCTGAATTCAACGGCCTTGACATGAGTTATATGCCGCTCTACCTCATCAAGAAAACGGACGACATGATGCAGGTTTTCGGCGAACACATTAAGTTGGGTTATATCCAGACTTACGGCGATTATATAGTTTTTGCCAAACAGACCCGCCAGGGTTTGTACGTCAACAAAACGCCTCAGAAAAACCTGCTTGAACTTTTCGTAATGTCAATGTGCCCTTACGGCACGATGGC
>Ga0209629_10002410_pt1 | contig 12702 bp, 6 predicted proteins | sample TergutCu122P5_FD_187286 | JGI IMG/M metagenome (GOLD analysis project Ga0209629, IMG submission 187286) | Cubitermes ugandensis P5 segment gut microbial communities from Kakamega Forest, Kenya - Cu122 P5 (SPAdes) (version 2) | ecosystem: Host-associated > Arthropoda: Insects > Digestive system >... | reverse complement strand
AGAGGTGCCAGTGAAGATAATGTTGTGACTGCGAAAATTTTGCGATAATTTTGAACTGAGGAAGCAGCATCTGGGATGTCACGACGGCTGGGGGTTTATGGCAGTTGACATTCACTGTAGGATCTTGGGTACAGCACTGTGTTGAAATGATAGGAGTGAGTGGCTGCTGCATCGTTTGGACGTGAAGCTGTACGGGGACCTGGGACATTCATTACCACTGCAGAGCGGCGGTAAGGAGCAGAGCGAGAGTGAACATAAGAAGCACCGAACACTGCAGTGACAGTGACCATAAGGAGCACTGAACACTGCAGTGACAGTGACCATAAACAGCACTAAACACTTCACAGTGACAGTGACCATAAGCAGCACTGAACACTTCACAGTGACAGTCAATGATATGTCACTCAACACACAATGTTATCAGTATGTGTACTGAAAGTTAGTGTCTTGTGAACTGCTGAACTCCCTGTCGGAATGCTCTCAATAGTGTGCCTGTAGAACACTGGTATGCTGCAGGTTCATGCGAGGTGTACAAAACTGCACTAAACAAAGTTCACTACAGTTGTTAAAAAAGGCAATGCCACTAGAGTACATATATATATAGTTGTTAGTGAGGAAATTGCAGATAACACCAGAGTGTTTAAAAAGGGCTGAGTGTGTCTATTAGAATTGTAATAAATCGACAGCATCAAACCATGTACTAGTACTACCAATTTACAGAAGTTCCCTTTTGGTGTGGACTGGTCTTATGTATCATAATAAGCTCAATATTCTATTAGTTAGATATTGCATTCTACTCTCAGTGGATTTAAATAAGAAAGAAATATGGTACTTGACTGCCGACACAAAAGCAACTAGTCTTAAATGTGTGAATATCTCATTTTTAATATTTTGTTTTAGATTTTTGCTTCAAATTTCATATTAAATATTGCCATAAAAGGGAACAATCTGTAAAGTAGGTAACACAATGATAAAATTATTTTAATTGTGTCCTGTTTCTCTGGCTGTCCACTTACTCCATCTGTCCTGTACAATTTATACAATGGACCGCACAGAAACACATACACGGTGTCAGAGTTCTGATAGTGAACAGTTGGTGGTTAATGCAAAACTGTTTAGTGTTATACGCAAAAGGAACATTTCCACAAAAGAAAAAGTAGAGAAGATTAAAAAACTCTTGGGTAAAACTCCTCAACCTGATATCAATGTACAAGATGGTAATGACAATTGGAATACTGCTTTGCACTTGGCGACTAAAAGAAATGAGTTGGAGGTGGTTAATTTTCTGCTTAGTCAAGGAGCAGATACTGCAATTGAAAATGGTGATGGAAAAATGCCTTTACAGTTGTCTGAAGAATGTAATAATGTAGAGATTATTGACATGTTGAAAAGCTGTACTTCACTAGTAGAACAGCCACACACAGAGACAAACAGATTAGCGTCACATATCTCTCAGCCAGTTGCAGTCAATCCCAGTGAGGTGTCGGTATTCCACAGCAACTCATATGCAGCTGTGGCTGGCAAACAAACAACGTCAACGCTTCTGATGCCTTTCTCAGGAAAGTTACGAGTTGACACAGAGCTGAAATTGAGTCATAGTGACTTTAAACAATCAATCGAGAAGTTTTATGCAAACAAACATTTGTCGCCCACTGATCAACTCAAAGCAACGCCCTACTACCCCACGCCCCACATGTTGGCCCAGTTTGCCTCCATGGCATACCATGACTGCAAACATGGAGATCCTAAGCCTCCTAATGGCTGGAAGTTGCTAACGACAGCATCTCATTTTGGGATCAAGAACGGCTATTTTGGAACAGCCTACTGGCATCCGGAACATCAGCAAGTGGTGATTGTTCATCGAAGTACTGATATTAAAAGTGTTGGTGTTAGTGTAGCAGATGTTAAAGGTGTTTTACTTAGCAACTGCTTCGATCAAATGAGTTCCGCCAGCACATTTGCTAATAAGGTGGTCGCAGTTCTGCAAGAAATAGAGCAAGAAAAGACAGTCAGTTTCGAACTATTTTTCACCGGTCACTCGTTAGGGGGATGGCTTGCGCAGATCACTACATTTACCACAGAGTACCTTGAAGATAATGGAGGTATGTTTCTGAAGAAAATGCAAAGGAAATATCTCGATCCACTTGCAAGCAGCACTGTTCAAGATAGTCATGATGGTAGAGAGGGTTGGCTGGCATTTACCACTAAATATCTTAAGGATATAGCAGGTATACCTCTTGAGAAACAGAAAACAAAAGAACACGAACCACTTGCAAAAAACATAGTGCAAGACAGTCATGTCAGACACAGTTATCATCCACACACAGTAGTTTTCGACAGCCCAGGTTGCAAATATATGTTGTCACAAATGGCCGACGAATTTGATGTACGCCTGCACGGGAGTTCCATTGATTTGCAGCACTTAGATATCACCATTTATCTGTCTGCTCCAAATTGCATCAATACCTGTAACTCACATTTAGGGACAGTCTATCGCATCTTTACTGATTTGTCTGATATGGGCAGGAAGGAAAAACATGCTGCATTGTACAACCTAGCAACATATAGTATGGACAAAATTGTGAAAGTTTTTGACCCTGAAACAGGGCAAGTGCATAAAGACGATAAAGGTGAACTAAAAATACGAGAGGTGGTTGATTGGCCTGTTAGTGCATTCTTAAGGGGTGATGCAAAATTGAATAGTTTCTTTAAATGGGCAGAGCAACTTAATAATTACCACCCTGAAGTAATGGACACTTTCTATAGCAAAGTTCCCAAGGGATACCCCCTGCTTCATTATCAAACAAAGGCTTACGACGAATGCACAAAAAGTCTAAGTGTTTTTACTCAGGATGAGCGGGAGTTCCTGGAGTGTTATCGTTGGTTACGTGATTTGAAGGATTTCTTTAAGCCTGGCGATCTGTTTTCTGTAATGAATAATTCTGAGGACAAAAAAGAAGCTAGACAAAAGTTACAGGACTTCAAGCTTGAAAATGAATGTGTTCGCTGTCCAGACGCTAGGACATTGCACAATCTCATTCCTTATGTGAAGCAGTTGGTTAGACTTTTCCCACAAATGAAGGACAAGGTAAAGAATCAATTGTCATCAACCCAAATAAGAAATAGAGTTTATCAATATGAAACTCAGCATTATGTTGAAATGATCCACCAAAGTGCACTTGATTTTAAATCTGTCACTATGGGTTTAAGAGAATTTCTTGATGGTGGCCAGCAAATTTGGCAAATACGAATGATTGACGGAGATGCTTGGACAGGGATAGCCAAGGTTTATCGGGTCCTCCAAAACACATCCTGTATGCACAATTACGCCAGTGAAGGTCACTATACCATACTGGAAACAGAGCGATTGCTAACGGTCAATCGAATGATAAATTTCAATGCACTAATGGCATCAATGGAAACACCGCATCTATTGATGATAGCATGCGGGACCAATCAGAGAGTTAATGATGAGCTAGAAAACATGTTCAAGGAATTGTTCAACATTCTGAAACAGAAGAACAATAAGAAAATTATTCTGACAACGCAATCAGAAAGTTACATCGCTGCTTTTATAAAGCAAATAGCCAGAGAAACACACCATAAAGGGTTCATTACAACAGATGAACAGTTAAATTGGAGTGACTTAACTGCCAGTTCGCAGAGAAAAATGTTAGAGAAGACAGTGATTTTTCAAGGCAGGTCAGTTACCTTAAATCAACTAACATCTGCTGAATCAATGACAGATTCCTTCGCCCTTGTTGACTTGTTACAAGAAAAGGACCTTAGAATTGGTGAAGAACTTGCAACGTCTGCTAGCAGTGGTTACAATGAAAGGTACTATATTGATAGAACTTTCAGTCAAAACATTGTCATTAGGCAGGACATTTCAAATGCTGAAAGACAAGGAAAATTCACAGATTTATTGGCCACTACTGAACTGGAATTCAAACAGCTCTGTCAGGAGAATCCAAAGAGTAATGTGCATTGGCTGGAGAAGGACAAGTCAGGGGAACTCATTTGGCAGCAGTCACAAGGGAACTTACAGACATTACGTAAATATATTGACACCCAGATATCCCACTGTTATGCTCCTAGCGATTTAGAAAATTTGTTGCAGCAAGCAAAGAACCAAAGGGTCATGCTAATTGCTGACAAAGCAGGAATGGGTAAAAGCACAGTATTGACTCATTTGTCTAAAAGAATCAAGCAAAAATACCCAGCCCATTGGATGGTTAGAACTGATTTAAACGAGTATGGAGAACTATTCAAGGCTCAGAAAGGAAAGAAGATGGATAAAGGTAGGGTACTTGAATTTGTATCAAAGGAAGTGCTAAAGCTTGAATCTAATTTAGAGAAGTTGTTGTTTAAGAAGTGCTTCGAAGGAAATGGAATTAGTAAAGTAGTGATAATGGTGGATGGATTTGATGAAATCTGTCCCGAGTACAAAGAGACAGTCAGTGACATGCTGCAAGTTCTGAAGCGGACTTCGTTAGAGCAGCTGTGGGTCACCACCCGACCCCACCTGAGAGAGGATTTGGAGGATAATCTGCAACAGCTGTCCTACAACCTACAGCCCTTCTCCGAAGATGAGCAAGTTGAATTTCTAAAGAAATTCTGGCTTCATACTTCAGATATTGAAGTCAAGAATCAACACCGGTTACAAATTTATGCTAAAGCATTAATCAGAAAATTGGCACAGTCAGTTAGTGATAAGGACAAAGAATTCACCGGCATCCCATTACAAACCCGATTGCTAGCTGACGCGTTTAAAGAGGAATTTAGATCATTTTATCTGTCAGAGAAATCAGAGCCTCAGTTACTGCACAAGCTAAACTTGGTGGACTTATACAGGTGGTTTATTGAAAGAAAATACGGTATATATTACAGAGAAAAGTCTAAAATTCCAGAAGGCAACATGGCTGCAGAATGGGTACAAGAACGCGATTTCAAATACATACAATTGGAGCATCAGCTGTTAGCCTTAGAGGCATTGTTTGCCGAGGATCTGGTGACATTTCTGAAAAATTATCACTATTCTACATTTTCAGATGAACAATTAGTTAGGATTGGGTTAGCGCAGAGAAACCAAGAGGGTAAGTTGCAATTCATCCACCGCACTTTTGCTGACTATTTTGTGGCTGAGTTTCTAGTGAACCAACTGACAAAGAAAACTAAACAGCACGTACAATTGAAGGAACTTTTATTAAATGAAGTTCTATTACGGAAAGACTGTCATGTAATTAGAGCCTTTTTGAATGGACTATTAGAAAATTCTAAGCCATCGACAGAGGCCTTGAAAGAGTACGGAGACCACCTCGATGAACAATGGAAAAAGGCAGTAGTACAAGGACCCCTCTTAGGTGCCACAACAGCACTACATAAAGCAGCGACAGAAGATAACGCTCGTATTCTTGGATTTTTACTGGACAGCCTAAAATCAGGAGAAAATTCAAATGCTTTAAAAGTGATGTTGCTAGCCAAAGACTGTGATGGACGAACAGCTTGGCACATGACAACAGAAAGAGGAGATGTTGAATTATTAGAGAAATTGTGGGATTGTGCTAAAAAGCTGCAGCTGAAAGCAGAGGATTTAAGGAATGAGATGTTGTTGTCAAAAGACAAGTCTGGACAAACAACCTGGCACATCGCAGCAAGCAGAGGCCACGTTGAATTATTACAGAAAATGTGGAATTGTGCTAAAGAACTTCAGCTAAAACCAGATGAGTTAAGGGATGAGGTGTTGTTGTCAAAAGACAAGTATGGAAGAACGGCCTGGCACATCGCAGCAAGCAGAGGGTATGTTGAATTATTACAGAAAATGTGGGATTGTATTAAAGAACTGCAGCTGAAACCAGAGGAGTTAAGGAATGAGGTGTTTTGGTCAAAAGAGAAGTCTGGACAAACGGCCTGGCACATGGCAGCAAGAAGTGGCAAAGTTAAAGTATTAGAAAAATTGTGGGATTGGGCTAAAATATTGCAGCTAAAACCAGAGTGGTTAAGGAAAGAAGTGTTGATGTCCAAAGACAAGTCGGGACAAACGGCCTGTCTCATGGCAGCAAGAAGTGGCAACGTTAAATTATTAGAAAGACTGTGGGGTTGGGCTAAAGCACTGCAGCCAAAACCAGAGGAGTTGAATGAAATGTGGCTGTCAAAAGATAAATTTGGACAAACGGCTTGGCATATGGCAGCAGGAGGGGGCCACGTTAAATTATTAGAAAAACTGTGGGATTGGGCTAAAGAAGGACATATGAAACCAGTGGAGTTAAGGAATGAGGTGTGGTTGTCAAAAGACAATTCTGGACAAACGCCCTGGCACAAAGCAGCACTAAGAGGCAAAATTGAAGTATTAGAGAAACTGTGGAGTTGGGCTAAAAAACTACAGCTAAAACCAGAGGAGTTAAGAGATGGTATGTTTTTTTTAAAAGACACGTCTGGGAAAACGGCCTGGCACATGGCAGCAGGAAGAGGCAAAGTTGATATATTAGAAAAACTGTGGGATTGGGCTAAAGAACTGCAGCTAGAACCAGAGGAGTTAAGGGATGGTGTGTGTTTGTTAAAAGACAGATATGGAAAAACGGCCTGGCATATGGCAGCAGGAAAGGGCAACGTTGAAGTATTAGAGAAACTGTGGGATTGGGCTAAAGAACTGCAGCTGAAACCAGAGGAGTTAAGGGATGATGTGTGTTTGTTAAAAGACAGTTATGGAAAAACGGCCTGGCATATAGCAGAAGGAAGGGCAATGTTGAAGTATTAGAGAAACTGTGGGATTGGGCTAAAGAACTACAGCTAAAACCAGAGGAGTTAAGGGATGATGTGTGTTTGTTAAAAGACACGTCTGGAAGAACGGCCTGTCACATGGCAGCATGAAGAGGCAACTTTGAAGTATTAGAGTAACTGTGGGGTTGGGCTAAAACCTAGTGCTAAAACCAGAGGAGTGATGCGATAATGTGTGTTTTTTAAAAGACAGGTATGGACAATCGGTCTGGTACATGGCAGCAGAATGAAGCAACTTTGAAGTATTACAGAAACTGTGGGATTGGGATAAAGAACTGCAACTAAAACCAGAGCAGTTACAGAATGAGTTGTGGGTGTCAAAACAAATCTGGACAAGCAGCCTTGTCCATGGCAGGATGAAGTGGCCATGTAGAAGTATTAGAGAAACTGTGGGATTGAGCTAATAAACTGCAGCTAAAACCAGAGGAGTTATGGAATGATTTGTGGGTGTCAAAAACAAATCCGGACAAATGGCCTGTCACGTGACAGGAGGAGGTAGCAACGTTGAAGTATTAGGTGAACTGTAGGGTTGAGCTCAAAAGTGAAACTACACCCTACCTGTTTAAAAAGTGTGTCGTTTCTACCTTAACAGAGTTACGGATTTACCACGTGGTGCCAGGCAATATATATAACTGCCGTATAGATGTGATACAGAAACCGTTGTGTTGGGCTGAGGAACTGTACCTAACCTAAACGAGTTAAAGAATGATCAATTCCTGTCCTTAAGTAAGGATGGAAATACCGCCATCTACGTGCAAGCAAGCAAGGCAGTAAAGAGTTCTTTGAGGATCTGCTGGATGTGTATAAATAACGCAACTACACCCTGATTACTTCAGGAAATTGTTGTTTGCCGCCTGGCACAATGCAGCAGCACGTGGCTATCTAGATGTATTTTAAAGTATATGGCTATGGGCTGGAGAAGTGCAGTGGTACCTACACGGGATAAAGATAATATTGTTATTGGACACATATAAGGATGGACAAAATGTTTGGAATGTGGCAGTAGCTGCAGGAAACGTTGAGGTATTAGGGAAATTTTGGAGCTGGGCTAAAGGATAGCATATAAAGCAAGAAAATTTAATTGATAATTTTTTTCTTAGATGAACATCAGAATGGAAGATTTGCTTGTCACCTGGCTAATGAGGAGGCATCATAATTTACTTGGTTTGTCTGAAGAAGCACAAATACAGGAAGATGATCTAAGAAGTGCTATATTTCTAGACCTTGATAAGTGTGGAAAACTGCCTGGCAACTGGCACAAAGAGAGGGAAGGATAATGGTGTTACAGAAAACTTTAGATTGGCAAAAGAAGTGCAACTAAAACCAGGTGAAGGTATAATTTATTGCCAGACCAAGAGGAGGATGCACAATCTGCATTATTACTGGCAGCAAAAAAACTACATTCTGAAATTATTAGAGAAAATTTGGTTTTTGGCTAAAGAGAAAGGAAACCCAGAAGAAATAAATTCCAAATTGTTGCTAGCACGAAGTAAATATGGTGAGACTGCTTTGCACATAGCAGCAGAAGGCAGTGTGGCGTTACTGGAGAAACTAAACGAAGATGAGTTAAAGATAAATAGTTACTAGCCAAAGACATGTATGAATACTCCAAGTGGAACCAAGCAGCAGGAAAAGCAGTTTAGAGGCATTAGAGACATTATGGTGTTGGGTTGAGTATGCGGAAGTAATCCAGATGAATTATTGCTAGCCCAAGATGAGGAAGGAGAAACTGTCTTGCACAAACTGCCTAGCGAAGCCAAGTAGCAATATTAGAGTGAATGTTGATTTAGCCCTAATAAGCACAGCTACAATCAAATTAGTTTAGGCTAAATTGTCACCGTCTCTATAGTACAATTTTTTTAAAAAAATGTTCCATCCTCTAGGACAAATAATTTTATCACCATCTCAGACTTCAAGAATTGTCACCCCATTTCTAATATTGCCTTCTTCAGGACGCACGACCATTGGGAACCTGCATCTATAATAACTCTCGCAGTCCGCTTCTTCCTGTTGACATCCAAACTTACTAAATTGTCTGCAGGGTCAACTGAGTTGATAATGAGAGAACCTGTTCTTCTTCTGTCGCTTTCTCCATGGCTGGATTCTTCTGTTGGTCTTCCAGACACAAGCATATCATCATATTGTTTGGCTTGGAATAGATAATGCTACTTATTGTCTGCTTGCTTTGTTATGATCGATGCCCTGGCTTCAGGCAGGAGAAGCATCCTCTCTTGTTCTTCAATGTTTCTTGTTTATTATGTAGTGATAACTTCTGCACTTTAAAAGTATTTACTATTGTCAGTTCCTTCGCAAAACAAGCAACACAATTTTTCTTTTTCTCATCAGACAATAGATCTGTTGCCATGGCAGCCATTTCCTCGAGTTTTTACTTCCGTGTCTCCTTCTGTGCGACATCACCACTCAGCCTGAAGCCGGATTTTACTAGGAAACTTCTTTCATCTGTTGAAACCTCACTACGTAGGAATGGCACAAGGTCTTATATCCTGTCCCCAAAAATACTGCTTCCATCATCGTCCCTCAGCAAAGCCCCAGTATTCGTCAACAACACTCTCAACACATTTTCTGGTATAGAGGATTCAACGAACGGAAATAACATTGCGGCATACTTATCAGAGGTCATTCCAATTCATTCCAAAGCACGCAAATATGATTCCAGGCTATCACGCACAACAGCTGTGTCCCGCTTTGCCCAGCTCTCTGTGGAATTGTTATTACAAACCCTAGAAGCTCCCTCACACAGTACTCTATCAGCAATTCTTTTACAAACCTGTTGTTCAGGCTTTCGATAACACTGCTGTAGTTCTCTGCAGTGGCCAGGAAGCTATCTGCAATCCCCTGAGCCCTGGAACCCCCGGTAGTGGCTTGGATTAGACACTGAAATTTGTCTTCCTCCTCCTCCATATCATAAAGTATTCTCTTAAATTTACTTAAAATTTCAAAAAATTTTTAAGCCCCCACTGAAATTATTTAGTTATATTTAGGGAGTTTTAGTTTCCCTCTACCAACGTTTGGGAAAGAAATGACCTGCTGCCCAATATTTAGCACTTGAGCACAACCAACCAAAAATTGTGGTGTCTTCACCCCTACAGGAACCAGCCTCTCTCTGCATTCTCCTACGCTCACGTATTCTATCTCAAAATCAGCCCCTCCCTTGTCTAACATCAATGTTGCCATGTGGTCGTCAAAGTTATGTCAGTCACCAGCTAACATCTCAAAGAGTTTTCAATATCTCTTCAAAGGGATTTTCAGCATTTATTGAATGAATTTATTTCATATGTTTTTGTGAAAGAAGTTCATATTATTATTTTTTAAAGTACACTCCATAGATCCTTATTGAAAGTACCTTAGGATATGGAAACGGTCCACAGTATATGACAGTAAATGTGTTACATAACACACATGTCAAACTGAAGTATAATAAGTTTCATAGCTTAATATTAATATTGCCATATGTATTGTCATGATAAAACCTGTAACAATTGTAACAATATGGAATGTAAATATATATATATATATGCATGTGTGTGTGTGTGTGTGTGTGTCAAAATGATTAAGTGTAAATATGCATAATATAATTATTAATATAGTTTACAAAATTATACATTTAATACAATCCATAATTAGTACAATATATTAGAATCACATTGCTGTGACACTTGCAGTTAAGCACCCAGCTCACTCCTTAAACTCCATTCAAAGAATTCACTGTGGGAATAAAAAGATCCTGCTAGAAGAAACTTAAAATCAAGGCCAATTTAAGACTGAATCATGTGATAATTACTTAATATTTAGCAGTAAGCACTAAAAATTTTAATTCCACAGTAATACGCTCCTTCTTGTGCGGTTGACAGATTTATTGTTGGAGGATGTAAGTCAGTGCCTTGTCTAGTATTAATACTGCTTGTTGCAGAATTCGATGTGAAATCATCTATATTCTTAACTACAAATGTTGATAATGAAAATATGTATTGGGAGGAGTGGAAGAATATTTAACTGTTTAAACAGTGGACGGCAAGAGTCTCCATAGTCAGCATTCATTATAGTTCTTATTATTCTTTTTTGTATCTCAAATAGAGTTGCTCAGGCTGTACTGCTTTACACTTAACAATCCCATCCATACTCAAACTTCAAACTGGGTGATAATAACCAGATTGAGACTTACCAATACCTACGTTAAATCATGTTGGGGTCACCACAATCTGAGTTGGGAAATGAAATAAAACTGACCGTCTCAGCTGTGCAGTCTGTTGAAAACGTAGTGCTATTTTGGAGGTGCTTACTGCCTGCAACTTCAGGTAGAAAGGTGACTCTTCTACCTGTAGAACTGGGGGCAGCTGGTTCCTTTGACACGTTGGTAAATGTGTACAGCTGACTCAGCATCACATCCAGCAAGTCAATATTCATCAGAACTGCAAACCAGATATACTGTATTGATCAGATACTTAAGATTAAGTTTAAATTCACACATGCAGCCATTCAATGTTGTTTCATAATTGCTGCAGTTCACAAGAAGTCAAAATTACACACTGAAAGAAAAATCAACATCCAACCCACACTGTCAGAACACTGAACACATTTATTTATACACACAACTGCTGAACACCGGACGGGCTTCAGATTTGAAATGTAGTGTACAGCATGAAAATAACAAATCTCATTTCAAAGAACTCTGAACACAATCAAGTCTGTTTTCCTTTTGGGAGGATGAAGACGCTCACAGGACCAATTGTGACTTGCATATAAAGTTTGCAAATGAATGCAAGGTGTCACTTTTGTTTCATTCTCTAGTTAAAAGTGAGACATATGTGTTAGTATACTGAAGGGGCGGAACACTGCACCGCCTGGTATCTTACACTTTGTATGGCGTAACTGGACGAGATATTTTCAGATAATACAGAATTAAGACTGATATTTGTATACATTATGCATGTACATAAAAACAAATATAACTGTCAACTGTGGCTCTTTGTTGTTACATATTTTAATACCTAATATCATAATACTGCAATTTATCAATTGTATGTATTTTAGCATTTTATGATCTTAATCGCTCTTTAAGGATAAGCAGAACATTTTGACATGTTGGCTTATACAACATTGTTATAGTAACTGTCTGAGAGTGGTGCTAGTGTGCTGAAACAAGTTGGAGTTGATATATGTCATAAATGGTGTAACACATATTGCATTTGTTGTATGATATATTGATTGTAAGAACATGCATAGTGTGAATAACATAAAAATAGCAGATTATCTAGTAGCTGCAGCCAGCAGTTTGGTCTGCAAGCAGACACACACAGAACTAAGTACACTGTACATTCAAATGTCATGAATGGAATGCAGGACAAAATCACAACATAAATAGAGCTAATAAACCCTTTGAAAATATTGTGCAATGTTTTTAAAACTGTGTTCAAAATGTTTTCATTTCCCAAATGCTATCCAGTATAAAAAACCATAATCTTTCAGTACACAAGCAATCATTCTACAAGTTTTCACTTTCTCTTCCAAATTGCTGTTCCTAGTGCCACTTCTCAGGTGTCATCAATTCCTAATCTTCAGCAATGTGCCGAACATCACCACAACCCTCAGCAGTCTGTGCACAAGCAGCAGCATTGCAACATCTCTCATTTTTCTCATACCTTTACTTTGCTGTCCTTGGTGTTAACTGTTTTGTGACAGTTACATTTTACGGAATTTTGTGGACTATATTTGTAGTATGGTACCTAATTTTTATGCTTTATGGTGTCCATTCCGTGCGTTATTGATAAACACTTCACAACATTCAACCCACAAAATACACAATATTCTTCCTTATATACATACATATATATGTACATTTATTTATTTAATTATTTATTTATTAACTTACTCCATGCAGCAGAGTTCTTCTTGAGAAGCTAACCG
>Ga0209629_10002409_pt1 | contig 12702 bp, 6 predicted proteins | sample TergutCu122P5_FD_187286 | JGI IMG/M metagenome (GOLD analysis project Ga0209629, IMG submission 187286) | Cubitermes ugandensis P5 segment gut microbial communities from Kakamega Forest, Kenya - Cu122 P5 (SPAdes) (version 2) | ecosystem: Host-associated > Arthropoda: Insects > Digestive system >... | reverse complement strand
AGCGTTTGCAGCAGTTGGTCTTTGAATGTCACGCTTGTTTTGACGCCGGCCGCCACGGTGATTGTCTTGGGTGAATCATCAATCGCGTAACCTGTCGGCGCTTTTGTTTCGGTGACGATGTAATTCCCACTCGCCAGCGGGCGTCCCAGCGCGTCTTTCGTAACGCTGACCTCGCCGTTGCTGTCGGTTGTGTAATTACCAACCAGAGTGCCGGTGGCCGTTTCTACCTTGAACTGCGCGCCGGAGAGCGGCGCGTTCGTTTGCTCGTCAACCTTCATTACAAGGATACCTTCAATTTTGGTGTCCTCGAAAGTCAGCTTGACAAACTGCCCGCCCGTAAGCTGGAAGTCCTGCGGGGTGGAATCCAGTTCATACCCTGCGGGAGCGGTTGTTTCCACACCCTTGTACCAGCCGTCCGGCAAATCGTCAGGCACAATCGCCACGCCGGAACTGTCCGTCGTGTAGGTGCCTATCTTTTCGCCATTTTGCTTGTAAAGAGTAAAAACAGCGCCGGACAAAGGCTGGCCGGTCTGCGAATCGGTTTTGATAAACTGTACGCCGCTATGCTTAGTGTCATAGAATGTCAGCGTATATGTCTGATTACTCGGTACAATCGTCACCGTTTGCGTCGCGTTCGCGGGCAGGCTGTAACCAGTGGGCGGGGTGAGTTCCGTCACAGTGTAGGTTCCGAGGTTCAGCCCGGTAATAATAATCGTCCCTGTCGCGTCCGTGGTATACGTCTGCCCGGTCGCGCCGATTACGGCTGAGTTATCCGCGTCGGCCACGCTGAATACCGCGCCGGAAAGCGGTTGATGGGTGTTCGCGTCCTGTTTGACGATATTCAAAGTGGCGAGGGCATGGTCGTAAAACTCCAGTGTATACGCCTTGCCGTCAGCCTGAATGTCAATCGTCTGCGTCGGGTTAATCGGAAGCTGATAGCCGGTAGGCGGCGTGATTTCGGTCACGGTGTATACGCCAGCCGGGAGTTTGGATAGTACAGGCGTGTTGCCCGTGGCGTCCGTCGTGTACATCCCGTTGGCCGTTCCGATTGCCGTACCGTGGCTGTCTGTCACCTTGAATGTGGCTCCGGCAAGGGGTTTCCGGGTCACATCGTCGCCCTTGTAAATTGTGAGGTTTGAGGCTGGGCTGTCGGTGAACGTCACCTTGTACGGCTGGCCTGAACTGCCTACGGTTATTGTCTGCGTGGCGTTATCAATGGCGTAGCCCGTGGGCGGCTGAATTTCGGTCACAATATAACTGCCGGGAGCGAGGTTCGGCACAACCGCTTCGCCGTTCGCGTCCGTGGTGTACTGGGCGTTACTGCCGACCACAGCACCCTTGCCGTCAGTGACCTTGAATACAGCCCCAGCCAATGGTTTGCCTGTTATTGCGTCTTGTTTCAAAATGAGGATGCCGCCGTTCGGGTCGTCGGCGAAGGACACCTGATACGTCTTGCCATCCGTGCCGATCTGAATGGTCTTGGGCGTCGCGTTCAGCACATAGCCTTTGGGCGCGCGTGTTTCCGTTATGACGTAGCTTCCCGGAGGCACGTTCGCCACAAGAACCTGGCCGTTCGCGCCGGTGGTGTAGGTTGCCACACTGCCGACGTTCGCGCCGGAGCCGTCTGTCACGGTAAATTCCGCGCCGTTAAGCGGTACTCCGGTCACGCTGTCGGTCTTGGTGATGTTGATAGCGCCATAGGGAATATCTTGAAAGATAATCTCCGGCGAACTCGTCTGATCGGGCGCGATGGTGCAGTTTACCGCGCTCGTGTTGCTGATGACGTAATTCGGGGGCGCTTTTACTTCCTTTACGGCATAAACGCCGGGCTGCAAACCCACAAAGGCGAAAGTGCCGCTGGAATCCGTGGTCGCGCTGGCGATAACGGAGCCGCCCGTGCCGCTGATCTGCCCGGAAATGTCAATCAGGTCGAACGTCGCCCCGGCCAGCATCGCGCCTGTGTTCTTGTCCTCTTTCTTGACAATGACGGCGCTCGTTTCGTAGTCGGTAAAATTCGCGGCCACGAGGGAACCTGCGGCAATAGAGATGCCGTAGGTATTAGGAGCGGACAATCCCTGCGTCCCGCCTTGCATGGAAGAGTAGGAGTTATCGCCGGGGTTGAGATAAACAGTCTGAACCGGATTGCTCGGAAGCGTCATTCCCGGCGCGGGTACTGTTTCCTCAATGGTATACAGACCGGGTTGGACATTCGGGATAACGATTTTCCCGTTGGTGTCCGTCTTGTAGTTCGTACCCAAAACCTGAGTGCCGCCAGCGGGGTTATTCCACGTAATGGTGAACGTGGCTCCGGCAACGGGAGCGCCCGTCGTGCCGTTGGTCTTGGTGACGATAAGGGTAGGTTTCAACGTATCGGCAAACTTTACCGTCTTAACGTCGCCGCCCACAACCTTGATGGTCTGTGAGGTCGGGCTGTCCATCAGGTAAGTCGGCGGACACGCGGTTTCGGTGATTGTGTACGTCCCCGGTTGAAGCCCCGGAACCTTGATAAGCCCAGTGCTGTCGGTCGTATAGGTGTACGCCGCCGCGCTGGAATCGTCGGTTTGTTTCAGCGTGAACGTGAACCCAGCGAGTTTATCGCCAGTTACCGCGTCTACTTTTTGAATATCAATCTCCGGCAGCTTGATGTTATCTATCTTGACGATAACTTTTCCATCGCCGCCTTTGACGATAATCGTTTGTGTGGACTGCGTTTTATCCGAGAACATATATCCCGGAGGGGGGTTCAGTTCCCGCACGGTATATGTGCCGGGTTGCAGCAAGCCGGAATCAAAAACGCCCTGCGCGTTGGTTAGTCCAGCCGCGACGGGGCGTGTAGCGTCGTCTTGCGAGTATATGGCGAATTGCGCTAAAGCCAGAGGAAGTCCCGTTTTCTCGTCATATTTTTGGACTTCAATCTGCGGGAGCGGCAGATTATCGAACTTAACCGTTATCACGCCGTCCCCGGCTTTCGCCACGATGGTACGCGGATTCTGCGTCGTTGTCGAGAACGTATATCCCGGAGGTGGATTGAGTTCCTGCACGACATACGTTCCGGGCATGATATTCCCGGAATTGAACTCGCCTTTGCTGTCCGTCATGCCCTCGGCTACAGGGCGTGACATATCCTGCTGCTCGTAGATGGCGAATTGAGCAAGCGGTAGAAGCTGCCCTGTCTTTTCGTCGTACTTGACGACCTTGATAGAGGGCATTTGCAAATCCGTAAACGTCATTGTCCTGGTGTCGCCCGCGTTCAGAACGATGTCCTGATGCTGCGAGCCGTCTGTCGGAAGCACATAGGGCTGGGGTACGAAAACTTCGGTCACGGAATATGTGCCGGGTTCCAGATAGCCAAGCGGCGTACCCTTCATGCCGACCGTAACCTTGCCGTCCTGTCCCGCTGTAACGGTGCCGAGAACAACGCCGTCTTTGCTGACCTCGAACCTTGCTCCGGGGACGGCCATGCCGGTCTGCCCGTCAATCTTTTCGATTGTCAGCGTCGGCTTGGCAAGGTCATAGGCGATATACTGGACGTGATCGCCAGGTGAAAGAACAACCGTGCCATAATCCCCGTCGATGACATAACCATCGGGGGCGGAAAGCTCGGTAATCTTATACGATCCCGGTGGGCAGTTATCGAGATTGGCAATACCACCCGTTGTAGAAATATCCTGAGTGAAAGTACCGTCAATCTGCTCCACGCGGAACGTAGCCGAGCCGGTAATCGTCGCGCCGGTTTTGCGGTCAACCTTAGTAATTGTGATACCGGGGTATTTGCTGTCAGTGAATTTCAAGCTGGTCGCCTGCCCGTTTTTCACAACAACAGTCTGTGGGGTCTGGTCGAGGATATACCCGTCAACCGTACTGACCTCAAAAACCTCATAAGTCCCGTCAGGCACATCTTTGAACGAATACTTGCCGTCCGCGCCGGTTGTGCCAACGGCCTTAAAATTACCGTTGCCGTCGATCTGGTGCAGTTCAAACTCGACGCCCGGAATCGGCTTGCCGCTCGCGGCGTCAACCTTCTCAGGAGTGACGGTCGTGCTGGTGTCATCGTAGAACGTCCACTGACCCGTGGGATTATCCGTCGTCAGAACTATATCAGCGAAGGTCGGCGGAGTAAGCTGGTATTGCAATCCGTTGTTGGTAAGTTCGTAAACGTGGTACTCGCCAAGCGGCAAATTATCCCACGATACTGTACCACTTGCGTCTGTGGCCTTCGTGCCTAAATGATGGCCGTTAAAGTCCACAAGCTCGAACACGACGCCTTGCAACGGTATTTTTGCGCCATTTTGGGTAGTCTCGGTAGAATATTTATAAATCACAAGACTTCCACTTGGCGGAGGGGGAGTCGAAGGCGTTGGGGTCGGTGTAGGGGTATCACCTGGAGTCGGTGTTGGTGTAGGTGTGTCAGTACCATTTTTAACGGCAAACGTCGCCGCTGTCGTTGTATATGACTTGCCTGCTAATACATAGTTTTGAAGCGGCTGACCTGCCGGCGCGGCTCCGTAGTCAAGCAAATGAGAGCCGTCCTGCGCCATAATGCTGATACCCGCGCTTACATCGTAAGTCGTTGATGCCGGTGTGTATTTAGCGACAAACTGCGTTTGCCCCGTTGGAAGAATATATCTGCCGTTTGCGGCTTTTTGTAATTCAGTCGCTCCGGTGGAATCGTACAGCTTTACGCCGTCCGGGGAGTTCCACGTCGAATTGCCTGTCGTCGTTATATACGAATCGGCTCCATCGACAAAAGTACCCGCAATCGTGAATGTCTCCGACCAGGTTCCGCTTCCGTCCTGTGTTGGCGTACCGCCTGTCAGCGTAAACTTATTGCCGGTATTCGGAAGCGGACTCGACGCGCAGTTATACAGGTTCTTCATCGCCTGCAAAGTGGCGTCAATCAGAGCTTTGGGATAGCCAGCAGCCTGACCGTCCGTGTAGTCGGCTTTCCAGAGTGTAATGTCGTATCTGTCGTGAATCAATGACCAGACGGCCATCTTCGTGGCAAGATACGCGGCGTATTCGAGTTGATTCGTTGTGCAGCCGAAAGACGCCTCATCGCCGCCGAGAATCGTTGCGGCGTCGCGGGTAGGATAACCGGCGAGGATAATACCTTTAAGACCTTGCCCAATAGTAATTGAAGGCAAGTTCGGGCAAGGGTCGTCGGCGCTCAGGGGGTTACTATACGCGCCTCCCTCATTGACCAGGCAGGTGTTATCAAACTCGCCGATGTCAACCAGATATGAGCCTTTAGACCCGCCCTCGCCAGGATAGGCCGGATTGACACAATAGGCGTAATATACGTCTTTTGTATCGGGGTTTGTCCAAGCCACCATATCCGGCGCGAAGTTAGCCGCGTCGCCAACGTCATTATTCCACGATAAAAGCTGCGCACGGGCTGCGTTGGCAGCGACCGGAGTGAGCGGTTGCTGTGCGTAATATACCGTGCTCATAGCAAAAACTTTACTCAAATCCAGTCCGGGGATTATCGCAACCGCCATCGCAAGAGCGAGAAAGAAACCCATAAATTTTCTTGTTATTCTCATACGTTTTTTTCCTCCTTGTTTTTGTTTGAATTACAAAGGCCGCTCTGTAGCTTTGCACAGGCGGCCTTTGACAAATAGCATCAAAAAAGCGACTGGAAACCAGCCGCTTAATTGTTGTTTAGCAAGTTGTTGATGTGTAGATTATTTTGTTTTGATGTAACCGAGCATTGAGTTTCCCGATACGGCTTTATCGAGCCAATCGTTATAAGCTATCCTTTTTACAACAGCGTCGTAATTTGGATAGAAAACACCATTTGTATGATCGGCATCATGGTTATTGACTTCTGTGTAATAGATATTCAGCGGGTTTCCGTTGTTATCTTTCTCCACATATTCAACAAATACCATGTGTGAAGCCCATATTGCTATTGACCTGGCAGAAACAGCCGTTTTATCGGTAGTTGCGGTGAATCCATCGCATACACCGTTTGAAAGATTATTTAAGGCGGTTATGCTGGATGAAGGGAACGTGTAAAGCGTTCTTGTATCAATTCCGGTAGTTTCCCATAACCGCGCATAGGCATACCACGTACATGACCCAATACCTGGGGTATTCGTATATGATGTAGTAAAGTTACTGAGCAATGGCGTTTTCCCATCGGTTTGATAAGTTCCCAGCTTAGGGTCTATCATTATATTTGCCAATGTGCTTCCGACAATAGGCGGCTCTGTCAAAGGTTGCTGCGCTTTTGGTACAGGCAACGATGAGGGTACGGGTGTTGGCGAAGGAGTAGGTATAACGCTGCCGCTGTTCCTTTCCGCGTTGAATATCGCAACCAAATCCGTTTTCGGGGTATTGATATATACGGTATTCGTGCTAGCGTCCCAATGCGCCGTAAGCCCTTTGAATGTGGTATAAATCGGCTTCGTGACCGACTTAACCGTGGCCGAGCGTTTTACTGCGTCAACCTGCGCCGCTAGAGTGGCGTCAGAAGCGGCTTGGATGTCGGCTAGCTTGAAATAATACCGGTCAGCATAATTGAAGCATGAAGCCTCATGCGGCTGCCCGTTGAAGTAAATGTTTCCGGTTTGAAGCGTTACGTCAGGGCTTTTTACTGTCAGCATTTCCATCAAGCCCGCGTCAACATACGGGAACTCCGAATCAATCATCACACCGACTTCGGGAGCACCGCAGGGACTGATTGAGTAATTGGCCGGAGCCACGACTTCCCGAACCCGAACATAGTTGAAATCGTTAATCATGTAAGTTTGGATTGTCTTGGTTTCCCCGCTGTTGAAGCTCACCTTCATATCGTTTAGCGTCGCATTGACTGTCGAGCCTGTGGCCGCAAACACATTACCCGCCGCGCCGGTGGTCAATGTAAATAGAACCAGCATTGACGCTAATGCCTGTTTGACTTTCATTTTCACAAAATCGCCTCCGTTTTTTTGTTATGATTCTTACTGCGGCTGAAAGATTGGCGATTAACCTTTTATTTTTAACGCTTTTTCTTTTTTGAATTGTTGAAATTCATTCTTGTATTTTTCCTGTGTCGCAATCTCAACAATCCTCGATATGGCCGTGCCTGTCGTATCTTTCAGGTATTCCAGAAATTCTTTGAACTCCGGGTCGAGAAGTAAGTTCGTTTTTACTCTTGGCATTTTATCATCTCCACATATACAGTATACGCCATATGGCGTATACTGTCAAGAGTTAATTATACCAATAGTCAATTATTTTACGAGTGTGGCAACCAAAGATAGTCGCTGGTCTGGTACGTTTCGGACGCAGGTAATGAGGGTTAGGCGGTTATCCGTCGAATAGCCCAGCGTTGAGAAGTCCGTTACGGAGATAGGCGTCAGGGAAGATACCTGATATGTCCTCGTCCCGTAGGGAGTGGTGTAAGTGATTTTATCGCCGGGAACAAGGTTCTTGATATTTTCAAAATATCCGGCACTGCCGCCATTATGTCCCGCGATGCCCACATTGCCGTCCCACGCACTCGTGAAAGAGAAATGCCCGACGCCGATTTTAAGATTATCCAGCGATTCGCCGTCCCACACCTTTACTTTAACGCCCAGCTTCGGGATTTCAAGTATGCCCATCGAACCGTCCGGGTAAAGAAGCGCCTCGGTGTTGAGCGTATTGGTATTCGTTGGGGTCGTGGCGACTGTGACGTTGCTGGCTTTCGTGCTGGTCGTCACATTCCCGTTCGGAGCCGTCTGCGAAGTAATCCCGCTTGTGTTCGGCATCGAAGCGTTCGCTGTGCTGACATCACCGTTGCCAAGCGTTAAAGATGTTGAGGGGAGCATCGCCCCGCCGTTGCCGGTTGCGCCGTTGACGCCGTTGCTCTGTGTGTCGTACTTCGGGTTGCTCGTCGTACTCACATAAACGAGAGCGTAATCATTGCTGTCGGGCGTAATGTACGGGTTGCTGCGGTTGGTGTCAAACTGGCCGGAAAATGTACCGTAGGACGGCGGGATAAACGCGGCGTCCTTGTTACGACGCACGTTGTCCGTGCTGGGGTCATGCGGCACGGCGTCCGTCCCAGTCGGCTGGCCGAGCGTGTTTCCGTAGTTGGGGCCGGAGCCGAACTGATAATTGGCCGAGAACCTATCCCAATCGTTGGTACTGTAGTCATTGACGTTCACGGTGTCCGTGCGTCCCTGTGCCGTACCATAGCCGGTGTTCTGTGCGGCGAACACATTCTGGCTCATCGCGCCAAATAGGATTGTGGTTGTCATCAACCCTGTAAATACTGCTGAAATGAATTTTTTCATTCGATCATCCTCCATTGGTTTTTATTTTTTGTTGCTTTTACTAGATTTAGCTGATTCACTTATCATCATCGTCTTCTGACGGTTTTTCATCTTTTGTTTCCGGCGCTTCCGGTTTTACGGCGGGCTTCTTTCGCAAGATAAGGTAATACACCGCGCCGTTAAGCAGTATCAAGACGAATCTTATGGAAAGAACGGAAGGCCAAATACCTTCACGTTTTTCATTGTTTTGCGTCTGTCTGATAGTCGTTCCCGGCGTTTGCGACGGCGCTGCCGCCGTAACAGTAGCAGGTTCCGTCGTTGTACCCTGTGTTGCCTCTGCCGTAGGTGTTACCTCCACTGTCTCTTTTGGAGTTACTGCCGCCGTTGATGCGTCTTGCGAAGCGGAAGGTTCGGCAGTCGATGTTGGCGCGCCTGTGCATGGCTTATCTCCCGGCGTTGGCGAAACAGTCATTGAATCGGTCGGATCGGTCGATACGAACGCCACCGGCTCCGGTTTGATTTCCGTTCCGATAAAAATAGCCCGATAAACTGTCTTTCCCGCGCTAGTTTTGGATATGAAGCCTTTGTAATCCGCGGTTGTGACGTAGCCGGTGATGACCGTCTTGCTCCCGGTGCCGGTATATTGTGCGACAGCCGTATAAGTTGACGGAATCTGTTCCCCGTCAATGCCATCCACCGATTGCGCTCGCCACTGGATACCGGCCAGCTTCATTGTCCTGCCGCTATCTGTAATGGTTTTGGGTACGAGAGAGGTATCCTCGTTTGAAAGATTCGGAAATTCACGGGTCGCGGATACGGTGTAGCTGCTCGTTCTCGTCCCCGCCGTTTCTACTTTAATAGTGGTAATGTCTAACGTCAGGATACCGGAATAGCCGTCATCGGACTTGTAATCCAGCGTGGGCGCAAGCTGCTGTAAAATCGCCGCTGTGTCATTTGTGCTGGTGTCCACCTTGACGGTTTCCGTGTGATCCTGCTTATCGGTGTCGGAGGTTTCGGACTTTGTAATGTCCGAAAGGTCATATTCCCAGCCGTCGCGTTTGAAACTGTCGCGGGGAATGTCCTTCGGATTCTCGCCTGCGCCAAGTTCATAAACCTTGATGATCTGCCTGCTCCCATTTACTTCCGTTTCTTCGATACTACTTGGATAGAGCAAAGGAATAACGGGAGCAACCGGCGTAGGCGCTGGTGTCGGTTTGGGCGTCGGCGTCGGGGACACGTCAGGCATGACTACCGTGATATTTACCTGGGACTTCGTTTCCGTGGCAGCATCGGCAGCAAACACAAATTGCGGGAAGACGCATAGGAACGCGAATGATAAAAGGAACAATAAAGTTATTCGTCTCATTCTTTATCATCCTCCCCGTCGTCTGTGTTCTCATATTCCACATCGTCGTCAGCTTCGCTATCGCCGGAATCCTCATCACTATCGTACTCATCATCTTCGGATGAATCCGCCCCGGAACTTTGCTGTTTCGGGCGCACGATCTTGAAGTAATAGCCCGCGCCGCCAACGGCGATTACAGCGATTACCACGAAAATAATCATGCCTGTATTCGAGCCGCCGTTTTTCACAGGTGGCGTAACAGGAGCGGAAGCGAAGGCTGTAGGCGTCGGGGTTGCGATCTGCGGCGCGATTGTTGGAGCCGCGCTCGCGGCGGCACCGCCGGTTGGCTTCGCCAGCGCCGATAGATCATTTTCATCCACCGCATCCAGCAGATAGACGTTATCCGCTGTGCGCTGCTTGTCCACGATCAGGTAAAACACGTTTCCGTTCGCGCTTTTGATGCTGTAAAACTCCTTGCCGTCGCTGTTCTGGACGTTATCCATAACCGTGCCGGAGCCATCCGGGGTAAACGGCTGCTGACCGGACGTTGTTCCTGTTCCGGTCGATTTGGGCTGACCGTTCGCGGCTGATGTTGGGCTTGCGGCAACCGGCGAACCGGCGTTTCCAGTTACGGGAGTATCAGTCGCAGCGACATAATACGGATTTTTGAACTGAACCGTGTTGGATTTGTTGCCGCTCCGGTCTATCGCCTGTATGGACACATACTCGCTGCCGGTGTCGGCATAATCCTGTAAATTCAAGTCAAGTGTTTGGTCAACGCCGGTGTTGGCGTCGGCTACCGTGACATGAATCGTATTTCCTTCCATTGTGACCGATTTAACGGTCAGCGGCTCCGCTCCGGGCGTGGCGGCTGCTATCGTGGTCGCGTCAGCGCCGCTGGGCGAAGCGTAAACCGCCGTTGAGAAAAAAAGAACGCCCATGCAAAACATGAGCGCAATTACAGCCATAAATTTAGTTTTCACTATCGTTGTCCTCCTTCCTGGGCATTTCCGCCCTTGATGTCGCGCTGTCAGCATACCGGGTTTCCCGTTCTGCACCTGAGACGGGCGGCGAGCCGCCGTTCTCATCCGGCTCCGAATCACGTTTTGACTTAACAAGCGCGATCAAATCGTCCTCCGTCAGTTTTTCTTTCCGGTAGAGGGCGATTATTTCCTCGTTTTCGAGGGCGATTTTCTGTTGCTCCTGCGCGCGCAGTTTCGCCTGAAATTCGGCAATCTTCGCTTTCGTTTTGCCGATGTCGGCGGTCACGCGCTCAATCTTGGCCAAGCGCGCGCTTTTGGCACGCTCAGCCCCATCAGTTTGGTTCATCCAACGCCTCCTTTTGCTATATTTAGTTTGTTGCTAAACGCCCGTAAGAGTACATATGGGAAATCCAGTACGGAGTATCAATGGCGGTGTACTGAATGGGGTCTCCCGCCGCAATCATGGTGGGATGCCCATTGACATAACCGACAAAAATTCCGACGTGTGTAACAGGATTGCTTGAACTGTAGGTATTTGTGAAGAACACCAAATCTCCCGGCTTCGCCTCGGTTGGGGAGATAGGGGTGCATAGATTGTACAATCCCTGCGCGGTAGTGCGGCCTACATTGGCGACACCGCTGGCATTCAGAACATAACAGACGAACCCCGAACAGTCAAAGGAAGTGCTGGGGCTAGAACCGCTCCAAACATACGGGAATCCCAAATATTTCTCCGCTTCCGTTATCAGCGCCGTGTAGGAACCGTCGCCCATCGGGACGCCGGGGTTTCCATATACCGGCCCTACGCCCATATCGCCCGTATCGGCGAAATAGAGAGGATTCAGAAATTGGCCGTTTCTTGAGATTTCAAGATACAGGCTGGAACCGGACATAGCGATGGGATCACCCATCTTGACCGTTTGACCGTTGCTCACCGATATTCCGTTCAAATTCCCATACTTGACCACAAGGCCGTTCGCGCCGGTAATTGTTACATAGTTCCCGTAACCGGCGTCGTAGCCGACGCTCACCGTACCTTCCTGTCCGGCGCTTATATTCGTGCCGGAGGGGACGCTGATGGTCACGCCTGTATGGTTCTCTTTCGCGCCCGTGGACGGGTTGATCTGCCAGCCGTATTCGCCGGTGACGCGCGAAAGCCAGTTGAAGTCAAAGGGATTGGCGATATATTGGCGGCCGCCCTTCGTTTCCATGAGAATTTCATACTGCTGCCGTTGGTCGTCGGTCATATGGCTGTTTGCGACATCGCCGAACGACTTTGTTGTCAGCTTTACGGTCAGAACGTGCCATTCGTATGGTTCCTTGTCCCCGTCGCCGTTCGCGTCGTCCGGGTCACGGTATTTCGTTTCTACGGATTCCACGAATGAAAGCTGATATTGCTCGCCAAACAACGTCTGAAGGTCAGCTTCAATGCCGCTATACGTAAAGTTCTGATATACAGCGGTCAGATAAGCCATGAGTTCATACGGGTTATGACTGATGTCTCCGATGTTGTACCTATACTCGTCATATCCAGGATGGTCGCGTTCCGCGTTGGCAATCTGCGCTTGCAGGTCAGCTTCCCATCCCGTATACGCAAGCTCGGCGTTGTCTATGTCGCTGTCGTCGGCTTGATAGGAGCTTGCGACAATCGCGCCGACGCTCCCGCTCCCAGCGCCGCCGAACATTCCGAGAAACGACACCAGAAAAAACACAAGCAAGAGCAGCAACAGCACAACAATGGTCGCTACGGGGTGACTTCTGACAATACTGGCGGCAATTTTCGCAGCGTCCGTTGTTATCGAGCCTGCCTTTTTTACCCGTTCCGCCGTTTTCTTCGCTTCCCGCGCCGCTTTCGCGTAGTCTTTCTTGATTTTGCGCTTTTGCGCCCAACGTGAAAATACGTTGCTTTTCAACTTTGGGTTTTGAGCCAGCGTTTGGCGGTACGTCAGGTTGATTGACTTCTTTTGCGTTACTTGTTCCAGCTTGGCGACTTTCCGGTATGGCGCTGTTTTTGTGAAACGCAGCGCCGAACGGACGCCGCCTTCGGCAACTATTTCACTTTTGTGCGCCGCTTCCGTGCCGACGTTTTCATGCTCGACCTGAAACATTTTGCGGTGTCCGAAAGCGATAG
>Ga0209629_10002408_pt1 | contig 12704 bp, 18 predicted proteins | sample TergutCu122P5_FD_187286 | JGI IMG/M metagenome (GOLD analysis project Ga0209629, IMG submission 187286) | Cubitermes ugandensis P5 segment gut microbial communities from Kakamega Forest, Kenya - Cu122 P5 (SPAdes) (version 2) | ecosystem: Host-associated > Arthropoda: Insects > Digestive system... | reverse complement strand
GCACAAAACTACGCGCTTATACTGGCAAGAGTTTTGCGCGGAAATTTGTCCGGCGCATCAGCGTGCATTGCCCAATAGCCTTTTTATGGCTTTCTCATGGGATACGGTCTTGCCCTCCCGCGCATCTTGCAGTCCGCGCATAACCTTCTGTTTTACGTAAAGCGCGTAGATGACGTCGTCCCATGTGGCCGTCTCCGACAGGGTATCGAGCACTTGCATGGCTTCCTGCTTAACGGACATCTCTACCGCCTCCGGATTCATTGTATAATAAAGCGCCGATTTTATCAATCTGGTTGCCATGTTACGGGACAACTTCTTCATATATTACGTGCCGTGGATGCCGCCGCCAGAGCGGACCGCCGATGGATATGGCGGTCACCGGGGAAGCCGCCGTCAGGTTGTAGTGGAAGACGTCAAACCGGGCCGCCGTCCCCCGCGCCCCCTTGGATTCTCATTCTCCGGAGCGATGAATTTTCGGCCTCAAATTCAATATACACAGGTTTTTCATCCTCAAAGCCGCTCTGTACGCGGCCTCCATGAATACAGAAATCTTGAAACTGCGAAATTACGCGCGTGACCCATGGGCGATGTCCGGGTCAAAAGCTGTAGAGATTGGACCCGCCCCTCCCCCTGTCGCTGTAACCTTTTGCGTTGTAACCTGAATATTTGCAGGGCTGTGTATAAATACGCATGTATATTTATGTGCATGTGAGAGGGATATAAATTTCCATGTACCTATAAAAAATAAGGTTTTTAAGGTTACAAACATAAAAAGGTTACAGAATCATTCGCTCCTACTGTCGCCCATGCGTGTCTCGTTCCATGTATTGTGACTTGAAAGGGCTGCAGTTCGGAGCTAACATGTCACTACCTCGGGCAAAGCCCGTAAAATCAGGAGGTGGAGCATGAAGCTCATATTTAATGTTAAAGGGAAGGAGCGCAAGGCCCTGGCCGCCGCGATTGCCCAATTTCTGGGGCAGGAAGCTGTTTACCAGCGGGGATTTGATACGTACAAAATCGGCGGATACACGGTTGACAAGGAAGGCGCGCTCACCGGCCCGGACAGCACCGGCTTGGAAGCTTGGCTGGCGGAGAAAGGTTTTGAGGTCGCCGCCCGGCCGGACGATATCGCCCCGGCCACGGAGCCGGAAGATGCAGCCGAAACAAGCACGGAATCCGACGGGGACGTGGAACCTTCCGAGGCCGGGCAACCTTCGGAAACCCAGGAGGCTTCCGGGGGCGAGGAGCATTCCGACACCGGGCGGCTGACCATCGAAATGCCGATGGCTGGCTTCACGCCGGAAAAACTGGAAAACTTGCGGAAACTCATAGATTCCAAGGCCAGTCTCATCAAAAAGGCGCTGGGGGTTGACGAACTGCCCATCGTTACCACGGGGGACGGGACGGTTGGGTTCCCATGGTTCCGGTCGGATTTGGACAGCGAGTCAATAACCGCGTATAGCCAGTTTGTGGCGGCGCTTTGCAAGACGGCCAGGGAAAAGACCCGCGTGACAGCACAGGAACGACATTTCCCGAATGAGAAGTTTTCACTTCGCGTGTTCAGCATCGGACTTGGGTTGATAGGTCCCAAATACCGGCTCATCCGTAAGCTGCTATCGAAAAATCTCTCCGGCAACTCCGCCTGGTCATCGGGGATTGATCCGCGCCGAAAAGCTGAACCGGAGACAAACGCCGGTGATGGCGATGTCAGCGATGCCATTGTTGATAGTGCAAATGACGCCTATATAACCGGAGAGGGCGGTAATACCGAATGATCAACATCCTACGCGAATTTTCCTTCGGAAATCTGAATCCCAATGAGTGTCCCTTCAAAAAAAGCTCGGAATACAGCAGGGCGCTGAATGCCTTTGTAGATGCGGAGGAAAAGATGGCGGCTGCGTTGAATGAAAGCGAAAAGGCCCTTTATGAGCAATACGCCACCGCGTAGATGGCCTTCAGCTCCCTGGAGGACGCCGAGCAGTTCGTCAGCGGTTACCGCTATATGTTTTTGAACCTTACATGGGGCGCGGTCGCCGGGTATGGCCGCGCTCCTTTTCATTTGTGGCCCTCATATCGCCCCGCTGAGCGATTTTTTTACCCATATAGATATCCAGGGCTTCATCACGCGTAAAATCTCGCGTATGAAAAATATTTGATTTTCAACATAGGGCTGTCCATTTATAAATGAAGAAAGACGCCTTGAAAATCGTATGCCTGTCGAAAATAGCAGTAATTTTGGACAATCGGGTTGGTATATACTGGAATAAACGCGCCAAAGGAGATGACCCGCTTGGACGAACTGACATTGATTACATCCGAAAACTTCGAAAATATCACATGCGATATTTATTTCAACGGCGGCGAATTTTACATGACCCGCGAACAGATCGGCACCGCTCTTGGTTACAGCGATCCGCGAGCGAGCATCGGAAATATCCATGCGCGTCATAAAGACCGCTTGGATAGCCTGTCACTCCAATATCAAATTGATAGCGGACCAGCTATAGGTGTGCGTGACGTTGTCGTCTATAGCCGCAAAGGGGTTATGGAAATCTGCCGCTGGAGCGGAAAGCCAAAAGCCAATGAGTTCATCGACTGGGTTTGGAATATCATGGATTTGCTCATCAGGGGTCAGGCAAATATCGCACCGGTTCCACCCGCGCCGCCGCTTACCCTGGAAACCGACTACCAGGATATGTCCGCGAAGAGCAAGCTGTACAACGCCCAAGTCCGCATGGCCCGCGAATATGAGAACTTGGCGAAGCTGTATCCCGGTACTGATTACGCAAAAATTTTGGAGAGCCACGCTTCCAAAGCGTTGTCCGGGGAGCACTTGATCCCTTTACCGGAGTCTGATCGAAAAACATACTCCGCCACGGAGATCGGGGAGATATTGGGGATCAATAAATTCAAGGTCGGCCACCTGGCCAATCAAAACCAGCTTAAGACCAAGGAGTACGGGGATTGGTTTATGGATATTGTGCCGGGAACACACAAACAGGTACAGGTGTTCCGATATTACGACAACGTGATCCCTGTATTCAAAAAGCTGCTGGGGTTGGCGTAAATTCCTTTCTGTGTATATCGTGTTTACCTGTTTCCCCGTTGCGTTAATGTCCGCCTCGGGGATTTTTCGTCCTAAAATAGTACAACTCCGGCTGATTCTATCAAAAATCCGTGCTGAATAAAATTATTTTACAGCATTTTTATCCGGGGTGTCAATATGGACGGGAATCTTCCCGAAGGGTTGTTTGTGAATGACTCTGTTGAATATATGGAGACGGAAAACACCACATATGAAATCGTAAGCAAATATACAGGTAAAGTAACGCTTATAGAATTATTGGAGCACGCCATCAAACGGGATATCGAGTCGAAATTGAATGAAATGGACGGCTGTTATACCCTTTAAACCGACAAAACGGCTTGCTTTATGGGATAAAACGAGGTATCATTGTCCTGGTGAAAGCCGTTTTGTTGCTGGCGAAGGAGGGAATCATGAAAACCCAGCAGCAGAACTTGGCGGCAATATACTGCCGTTTGTCAAAAGACGACGGTACTGACTTTGATAGCAACAGTATCGTCCATCAAAGAGAAATGCTACAGCGTTACGCACGCGAACACGGGATGATCATCGGAAAAGAATATGTGGACGATGGGGTCTCAGGCACAACTTTTGAGAGAGTCGGATTTAAGCAGATGATCGAGGACATCGAGGCCGGTAAAATCGGGATCGTGATTTGTAAAGACGTTACCCGCTTATAGCGGGTGGCGGAGTCAAAAAATAAACCAGTTATCTTTTATAAACCGGAAATTAATGACTACTTTTTGAGATCGGTCTTTGCGCTTCCCCTCAGCTTGGTAAATCACAACGTTATCGATAAGCTCATGTAAGATTTCTGCCGTAAGTTCAGTCACGTTGTCGTGCTTGCGAACCAGTTCGAAAAATCGCAGTATTTCTTGCATTCGACCGCCCCGGTCGATCTCTTTTGCCTGTAAATTATTAATTTTTTCTTTGAGTATTTTTTGTTCCTGTTCATATGTTTGGGAAAGTGAAGCAAATCGTTCCTGCTCTATCGTCCCGAGCGCCACCTGTTCGAATAGCTTTTGAATGAGTATATCCAGCTCGTTACGGCGTTTGCGGAATTTTTCGAGGTTGGTTCGTATTTGCTGGAGTTCGATATCCGCGCCCCGGTCTGCGAGCTTTTGCGCGTAGAGCGCGAGATCATCCTCGTGGGCCTTCACAAATCTTTGCTTTTCCTGGATGCTCTCCAATACGATTCTGTAAATATCATCATAGCGTATGTAGTGCGATGTGCAGTAAGTTGAGTATTGGCGATACCGGTTGCAGGAATACGAAAAATACGTTTTCTTGCTGGTCGGGAAAGCAATAGAAAGGCCGGAGCCGCAGTCTGAACATTTTAGGACGCCCACAAAAATATTCTCGAAGCCATATTTGTTGCCACGATTCTTGATACTGAACACTTTCTGCGCCAAATCGAAGGTATCCTGGTCAACAAGCGCTTCGTGTGTATCAGGGACAGTTACATGATCTTCTTCGTCAAAGCGGACACGAGTTTTGTTTTTAAAGGAAATCGTTGAGGCTTTTTGGGAGACCATATGCCCGAGGTATACTCTGTTTCTGATAATTTCAGCAATAGAGGTTTTGCTCCAATCCGTGTCGGTTTTGTAAGTGAACGGCCTATTGATTCCAAGCACCTGAATGCAATAAGCCGTCGGGTTGAGAATACCTTCGGACTTGAGTGCTTTAGCAATCCGGGAGGTTCCGATACCGCTTGCCGCCATACCGTACATCCTTTTGACAATTGGTGCGGTCTCCGGATTGGGGATAAGGTGGTATTTATTTTCCGGGTCTTTTAAGAATCCGTATGGTGGAACCGGGCCTGTGAAGTTTCCTTTCTGCGCCTGAATCTTGTACGCCGAGCGGATCTTCTTGGAAATGTCTCGCGCGTATGAAACATATATATTGCGAAGCCAGGATTAAACTTACGATGGCCAGCAACTAAAACGACTTTCACCACATTGTGGCGCTTCCAATCGGAGGCGCTGTTTTTTTTTACCCTGTGTGGAATTGCTAATAAATCTTTTTTGATAACAGCGCGAAAAACCGCTTGCTATGTCTGAAATTCAGAGGCATGAATGGTACCGCGCCGTTAGGCGCAACTTTTACCGGGAGGTGAAACAGTAATGCAAACGCGAAACAGGAACCAAAAACTAAAACGGAAAGGAAAAAAATCATGAGCGAACTGAAAATCCACACGTTTGACGAGATTTCCGAAGAGAAGGTGCGCTGGCTGTGGAAGCCGTACATCGCCTTCGGTAAAATCACCGTCATCCAGGGCGATCCGGGGAACGGCAAGACCACCCTCGCCCTGGCTATCGCCGCACTAATATCGCGTAGGAAACAGATGCCCACGGGCGGCGCGCCGACCTTCATCGGCAACGTCATTTACCAAAGCGGCGAGGACAATCCGCAGGATACGATCAAACCAAGATTGGTATCCTGCGGGGCCGACTGCTCCAAAATCGCCTTCATCGAGGCGGACGGGCACCTGAACCCGGAAATGCTGGAAGAGGCGATCCTCCAGACGAATTCCAAGTATGTGGTGCTGGACCCGCTCCAGGCTTTCCTGACGGAAAAACAGGACATCACCCGCACAAACAACATGCGCCCCATCCTGCGGGAACTGGGCAACGTGGCCGCGCGGACGGGGGCGGCCATTGTCATCATCGGACACATGAACAAAGGCGAAAAATCCAAGGGCATCTATCGCGGTTTGGGCTCCATCGACATCACGGCGGCGGCCCGCAGCGTACTCCTCATTGGAAAACGCAGGAACGACCCAAACACCCGGTTCATGACACAGATCAAGAACAATCTGTCGTCCTTCGGCAAGGCGGTCGGCTTTACCATCGGCGACAGCGGCGGGGTGGAGTTCCTGGGCGAGTGCGACGTCTCGGAAGAGGATTTGCTCTCCACAAAACTGGAAAAGCAGACGAAGTACGAAATCGCGAAACAGCTCGTTTCTTCCATGCTGGCGGACGGGGACAAAAAGTCCAACGAAATCTACGACAACTGTATGAACGCCGGGATTTCCGGCAACACCATCCAATACGTCAAAAAGAAGCTGGGAATCAAATCTGTCCGAAAACCCGACGACTGGTACTGGACGCTAAACCCAGAAGCGCCGGATTCATACGGCGATGTTTCTCCCGATACTGAGCCGGGTGATGGTGCCGACGAAATCCCGGTGCTGTTTTTCGACGAGGCGGAAACCATCACGGTATTCCCCAAATCACCCACCGCCAAATTCCTGTCCGACACAACGAAAATCATGACGCCCTACGGGGAACTCCGGCTCATTGACTGGAGGGCGTGCGTATGAGCACGGAGTCTCGGGAAGCCAAGAAAAAACGGTACGAGCAGGACGCGGACACCGACCTGGTTTTCTTTGAGCAGGAACCGGAATTCATCCAGACGGACTGGGAGGATAAACCCTTACGGATCGCCGTCTATTGCAGGGTCAGCACGGACAATGACAACCAGGCCACCAGCTTCACCTTGCAAAAAAAGTATTACGAGGAGTTCGTGGCCCAGCACAACAACTGGATACTCGTAAACATTTACGCGGACGAGGGCCTGAGTGCCACATCCTACAACAAGCGCGACAACTTCAAACGGATGCTGGAGGACTGCAAACAGAAAAAGATCGACCTGATCATCACGAAAAATGTGTCCCGGTTCTCCAGAAACGTGGTGGACTGCCTGGGGATCGCCCGCGACCTGCTGCGCGCCAAACCGCCCGTAGGCATCTTTTTTCAGGAACAGAACCTGAACACGCTGACCAACGGCAACGAGATGATCCTGACCCTGATGTCCTCCATCGCCCAGGCTGAGAGCGAATCGAAACGGGAAGCCATGCTGTGGTCATACGACAAACGCTTTTCCAGGGGCCAGTTCCTCACGCCCACCAACAACCTGCTCGGTTACACCACGGACGCGTACGGTAACATGCAAATCGAGGAAGAAGGAGCCAAGACCGTCAGGGCCATTTTCAGGGCCTTCCTCGCCGGGTACCCTCTGACCAAGATCGCCTACCTGCTCAGTTACTACCAGCGGCCAACCGCCAAGGGCAACCTGTTCTGGTCCAGCGGCGGCGTCAGGGGGATTCTCATCAACGAGCGGATGTGCGGGGACATCGTGGCGCAGAAAACCTACACCATCGACGTCACTTCCCACAAGGCGGTGAAAAACGAGGGGCAGAAGCGAAGTGTATACAAACGCGATCACCATCCCGCCATCGTCAGCCGCAAAGAGTACATACAGGCACTGCTCATGCTGAAATCGAAGCGCGGCTCGGCCTTACTTCAACCCGGATTACATGGTGAGGGTGATCCGGGAGGGGCTGTTGGCCGGGTTCATTCCGGTCAACCCTGCCTTCGGCGGGTATTCCCCCACCCACTACATGGGCGCGTATGAGTCGGCCAACGTCGTATCGCCGCCTATCACAGGTGAGATCGTCGAGGTGAAAAACGCCACGGTCGCGCGCATTCAGGAATTCGCCCACTCCGCCCGCTCCAGCGTCACCATTTCGGAAAAGCAGCTGCGATTCAACCGGGACTGCTTCGGCTTCTTTCACGACGCCGCGTTTGTGGAGCTGCTCTTTCACCCGGCCGAGCGGATTTTCGCTGTGAGAAAGACAAGCAAAGATAACAAGAACGCCGTCATATGGAACACAAAGCCCATATCTGCCGGTAACCTGTGCAGGAACATCTACACCTTTTGCGGGTGGGACAGAAAAATCAGCTACAAGGTGATGGCGGACTGCTTCACGCGGGAGAATGAAAGGCTGCTGATGTTCGATCTGGGCAGCGCGGAGTATTTCATGAAAGAATCCATCGAAAAACTCACGTTTACCGAAAACGGGGAACAAGTCAGCGTTTGGAAGGAAGTGTCCAAACTCCTGCAGCCGGAAAAGTGGCGGGAGGATTTCGGCCGGGACGTCATCTCCCACGCCACGACCTGCCGCCGCTGGCTGGCGCGGTCCCTGGAGAAATGGTGCCTAGACGCGCCCGCCGAGAACGTCCCCGGCTTTGACAGCTATGAGGCGATTATAACGGAAAAAGAGAGTACCTGTCAAACGGATTCCGATCTGTCCGCCACATTCGGCGCGTATCTGGAATCACAAAATCATACCACAAGCGAGGTGCAATAGATGTTTGAAGAAAACAGCGGTCTGAATATTCCCGATGAAAATGCGGGCAGACCGGATATGGGACCAAATACGGTTCCGGCGGCGGTCCCAACAAACCGGCGGGGACCGGACCGCAATGCGGGAAAGGGCGTCGCCGATTTAGGGGAACTGCGGGACCTGGAGGTTCTGCGCACGGAATTCGCTTCCAGCACGTACAAACCGAAAGTCAGCTTGAGTTACGAGACCATTTCCTTCAACAAGGCGTGCGTCAACCTGCTGCCTGACAGTCAGTACGTCAACGTCCTCATCGATCGCGTGAAAAAGCGCATCATTATCCTGCCCGTCGGCAAGCACGCCAAGGACGCCCTGCAATGGTGCTCCGTCTCGAAAACCGGCGAGGTGTGCAAACGCGAGTGCACGGCCAGGAAATTCGGCGAGAAGCTCTACGACATGATGCAGTGGGTAAAGGAAAACAGATACCGCGTACTGGCCTATTACCAAGAGATCGACGGCGTGCGGCTGCTTGTTTTCAACCTGCGCGAATGCGAAACGGTGGTGCCGGACTTTATTACCACGAAAACCGGCAAGGTGATCAAACGGGGAAAAGTCTACCTCCCAGGCGAATGGGAAACTGGATTCGGGATGCCTCTTACTCAGCACGACGAGGCCAATGCCGTTGAACTAAACGCCCACTACACCCTGTCGGACAAAGACATGGACGTGACCATTGCGGACATGCGCGTCAAGGGAAAGACACCGTCAGATGAAGAGATCATCATGTCTCAATACCGGAAGGAAAAACGACAGGAGGCGCTGGTCAATGCGTAAAAACATTTTACCGAATAACCTGTCCATCCATGTTTGCGTGGGCGAGTACATGCACATCCCCCATGACTTGCTTCGGGCGCTTGACAATCCGTCACAACTGGAATTCATATGGAGCCCGGAGAAAAAGACGCTTTACATATGCGCCTGTCTCGGTTCGGGCGAGGAACTCGACGTCATCCCCGTACCCGGCTTCCCGCGCCGGTTTATCCGGAGCGGGTACAAACTCAGGGAACGCTATTGGCTTCAGGAAATGAAATGTGCGCTGGAAAAGGGAAGCGGCTCGATAGTCCGAATTCCAGGGAGCTTCTTTCACACAGGAAACGGCGCGCCGGTCGCGGCCTTTGATCTGAACAAAGCCGTAACGGAAAAAGAGTCTTTGGGGGAATGGGATAATGGCTGACATGGAAACTGCCCGGATTAATCAGCTTATCTTTAATGTACGGGGGCATGGCGAAATCCGGCTGTACAGGAGCGTCATACACGCTTTGGGTAATCCGGCGTGTGTCCGGTTCTGGTGGAATGAAAATGACAAGTCTATTTTTGTAAGCGCGGCGAAAACCGCGGCAGATTCCGCGGCAAATACCGCGGAGGATGCCGCCATCGTCATCCCCAACGGCTGCCGCCATCATAAAAACGGCGTGCGGTTTCAAAACCGGCAGCTTTTGAACTGTCTTAACATTCTCGCGGGCTGGGAGAAAGGGAGTTTCCACCGGCTGTACGGCGAGTTTATCCCGGAACTGCTGATGGTCGTGTTCAAGCTCGACGGCATGGAAACGACAGCCAGGGAGGAGGCGCGGGATGCCTGAGCAAACACGAAAGGCCCGTCGCAGCCGTTACAGCATGTACATGCGGGGCAGGTGGAGAGAAATCCGACTGTCTAAAAGTGTCATGTCCGCGTTAAACAATCCGTCATATATCCGGTTTTGGTGGAGCGAAAGCGACCGGACCATCTTCGTAAGCGCGGCACAGGCTGGCGAGGCGGCGGCCATCGCCATTTCCGACGCCTGTTACCGCCGTAAAATGAGCGTTTGGTTTTCAAAACGCCTGTTTCTAAACTGTGTAGCCATTCTCACGGGTTGGGAAAACACCGCGTATCGCCTTATTCCTGGCGAATTCGTCCCGGAACTGCGAATGGTCGCTTTCAAAATCGACGAAGAATGTGCGGAGGTGGCAGAAAATGGCTGAACAAACGTTAAAAGGAAATAAGCCCGCTTTGGTGGGAGAGTTCATTCCGGACAACAACATGGTTATTTTCCGAACAGAAAACGCAGAAACGGAGGCGACCGGGAATGATTGACCGCGCAGACAGTGAGGTTCTCGCGATACGCATAAAAATCGGCATGAGTATCGGAATCAACAGAACCGTTTTACGGGCTTTGCAGCGACCAAAGTATCTGTTGTTTTGGTGGAACGAAACGGGAAAAGTATTCGCTATCAGCGGTTCCGGCAAGGCGACGGACGAATCCGTATCAGTACCCCGTTATTTTTACTGTCCAACGGGCGGGTGCCGGTTAAAGACCCGGAAACTGTTAAGGACAATCAAAGCCTTTACCGGTTGGGCGGACGGATCGGTACACCCGCTGATCGGCGAGTTCGTCCCGGACATCAATATGGTGGTATTCCCTGTCGTCTCGAATATCGAAACGACGGTTTTCCATACCAAAGAAACGGAAACGGAGGGAGTTTATGAACAGTAAAACAGGCAAGACCCGCGTCGCGGTATACATCCGCATCGGCGGTTCTGGGGAGTACGCTTCTGTCTTTGAAGTGCAAAAAATTCACTTCACGGCGGTGATTAACCAGAACCCCGATTGGGAATCCGCCGGATTTTACGCGGACCTGGGCGCGGACAGCCGGAAGCAGCCGAATCTGAGGCGGCTCGTGGCCGACTGCCGGGCGGGGCGCATTGATCTGGTGATCACCAAAAGCGTGTCGCGGATATCCCGCAACATGAACGCGCTCATGGACATCGTCCGTGAGCTGGCGTATCTGAAGCCGCCCGTCGGTATATACTTCGAGGATACCGAGCTTAACACCCTGTCCAAGGACAACTTCTTGTTCCTCACCATGTTTGAGGTGATGTCCGTCGAAGCGGAGCACAGCAACGCGGCGCGCCTGTCTTTGGTACAGTACGCCAAGGCGCGTAAAAAACTGCTGGAGGGTAAGCAACGGGGGAATAAGCAGCAGGACAAGGGGGATGAAACGCATGACTGAAAAAACGCGTGTGGCGATGTACTGCCGGTCCGGGCATATGGACGAAGGTATGGCGGTTGCCTATGCCATGCAACGACAGCATTATGACGAACTTATAAAATCCCATAAAGACTGGGAACACGCCAGTTTGTACATAGACTATGAAGCCGGTGGGGACAGAACGAGCGCGCACCCGCGACCGGAGCTGGAGCGGATGCTCGGCGCTTGCCGCGCCGGGGAAATAGACCTCGTCGTGACAAGGAGCGTCTCCCGTCTTAACCGAAACGTAGCCGGGGCAATCGCCCTTATTCGGGAACTGCGCGCGCTTACGCCGCCCGTGGGATTCTTCTTTGAGGATGCGGACCTTAACACGCTGGACGCGGATTCCGACGAATTGCTTCGCCACCTCGCGCAGTGGATTGCCAAGAATGAAAGCAGAACCAAACACGATTATATGCCGGGCTGCCGCTTTGATTTTCGGCTGCATCATTTTCTGCCGGATCGGAAAAAGAAAGACAGCTAAGCGTGGGATGGATACGATCCTTCGCTGTTAGCGCCGGTGGCGCAATTCGCGGAGAACCGGCAAGGCGCAATCCGGGGAAAGACATTTGGATGGCATACCGCCTCTATATCTTTTCTCTTATGAGCTGCTCCGCCGGGCCTGTTATCTGCAAGCCTGGCGGGGCGGCAGTCATGCGCCTTTGGAAGCCTTCGCGGAACGACGTATCCGGCTTCACCCAAGACAGACGTGTCCGGCTTCCTCTGGTGGGCATATCCGGCTTCCTCAAGACAGACGTGTCCGAGGTTCCGTGCATGGATTGACCAATGTAACATTTTTATTATTGTAACATAAAAAACATTATATATAGAGCCTCGTGAGAAACTGCGCAACGCGCGCGCATGTAAATTTCCGCGAACCACCTTTTTTACAGGTTACACAGGGGATTTGTTACACCGCCCCGACCAAAAAGTTTGTGCAAAATGACGGGAGGGGGGAGTCCAATCCCTGTGTGCTTGATGTCGTTCATCGCTCATGGGGCGCGCGTTAATTTTTGCAATATCAAGAACTTGAATACCCGGAAGCGCCCGTATTTGCTGACTTTGTTTATGATATAAACGCTGCTGGTTGATTCTTTATCAAGCTTATCCGATTTTTCGGTTCATGGGAAACTCTCATGGGGGTGCGGGGGAAAACGGCGCGCAGGACGGGCCGTGACCGCGCGAGTTTTTTGCAGTTTGGACATACATCCGCGCAGCCTTCTTGCAATCCGGACATACATTCGCGCGCACAAAACTACGCGCTTATACTGGCAAGAGTTTTGCGCGGAAATTTGTCCGGCGCATCAGCGTGCATTGCCCAATAGCCTTTTTATGGCTTTCTCATGGGATACGGTCTTGTCCTCCCGCGCATCTTGCAGTCCGCGCATAACCTTCTGTTTTACGTAAAGCGCGTAGATGACGTCGTCC
>Ga0209629_10002406_pt1 | contig 12713 bp, 5 predicted proteins | sample TergutCu122P5_FD_187286 | JGI IMG/M metagenome (GOLD analysis project Ga0209629, IMG submission 187286) | Cubitermes ugandensis P5 segment gut microbial communities from Kakamega Forest, Kenya - Cu122 P5 (SPAdes) (version 2) | ecosystem: Host-associated > Arthropoda: Insects > Digestive system >... | reverse complement strand
ATCTACCAAAAAAAAACACATAAATACAGTGTGTGGGCAGAACGTAGAATTCCTTAATGTTAAAGCTGGTGGCACATATAGTGACCACTGGCTGTTAAATGGTTAATATTAGCTCGACCTCTACTGACTTATACGTTAAGTAAACACTCGAAAGACGAAAGTTTATTTAAAAATTTTACGAACTACGATTTAATGGAAAGAAATTGCTTTCAAAACGCCCTTAAAATTGCCCAGTCTGGTAAGAAAAATTACAGAGAACATATTTTAAATACGGCATAAGCTAGAAGACTGAAGTTAACTTTACTAGTGTTTCTGGAAGTTTTACATGTACGTAATATGAAGGCTCAGTCTGCTGTCAGAGGAGACAGAAACTGCGGAACATACGACACGTAATGAAACTACGTGGTCACCCCTGGCTGCAAGTACGACGTAATATCAGAGCGTCTCTGAGAGAATGCAGGCTATTTTTTTTTTCAATTCAGGTGATGACATTCAGAATTAAAGAGAAAGAGGAAAACGTAGAGACCTTATGCAGCAAGGTGGGGGCACACAACGTGAGGGGGGGAAGCGCTAGAAGAGATCTCGCACCGTCCGGTCGCAGGCCGTCTACCGGAGCGCTGAGACGTCCACAGAGCCCCGACACGAAATTCCAATTTCGTAGCAACGGTAATTAATGCATGGAATTTTTTTGTATGTGTCTGTTGTTGACCGCCATCACACGCAGCAATATCTGAGTGTGAAAATATGTGAGCTTTTGTGTCTGCTCCGAATTTTTATATTATAATAGGCAAGATGGGAGCGGAAGGGGGGGGGAGACTTCAGGGAAATACGACTTCCTGCTCATTGTATTCCATTTGTGTGGAGGAAGTGAGGCCCAGAGATTTTTAAATTCGTTATTGGAATACCGCCATAATTATTATTGGTCCCTCCGTACTGCTGCATACGCAAGCACACAGCTTGTTCTTATGTAGCGTCTATTAATTAAACCTGTCAGTTTTCAACATACTGACTCACCAAGAAAAGCGAAGCGCTAAGTCTGAAGATTACGTAAGGCTCTAAATGTCAATTGCATGCTCGAAGCAGTTAAGGAAAGGTTAAAACAAGGAATGCCTGTTAGCACTGGTTCAGAATATTTGCCTACCCATTTTCTGTCCTACAATACGGCGAATATAAAGACTAAAATACAAAGTACTGCAGCTGTTCCTATTGTTTGATGTGGGTGTGAAACTTGGTCTATCACATTAAGGGACAGACATAGGCTGACGGGCTGCGACAACAGCGACTAAGAGGGCGGAAGTAACATGAAAGTGGAAACTGCTGCATAAGGAAGGGGTTTAATTCGCGTGAAGATAAGGACAGGGTAAGTGGCGTGCCGCACGCAGAAGAGAAATGCACACAGGGTTTTGGTGTGGAAATCTGAAGGAATGAACCATGTGCAAGACCTACGTAAAAAAAGGGGGAATATATTGAATGGACATTACATAAGTAGCATTCGTATATTGCACTGGATTCATCTGGCTCAGGAGAGTAACAAAAGCAGGGCTGCTGTGAATAAGGTAATGAACCGCTGCTTTCCACAAAATGCGGGAAATTCTTAACTAGCTGAGGAACCGCAAGTTTCTCGATGAGGACTCTGCTCTACAGACTTATAAAGTAGCTATCTTTAGTGGGCTTCTATCATCTGAAAGCTACATGAACGAGAACTGCCAGTCAGCAGCTGCTGTACAATGGCTAATTTCTTGTAATGCCTTGTGAAAGGTTAAGTTCTGACAGCGAGATTTGAGGGTCTGAGGTTCAAGGTGTGTGGGTTGTTACACCGTGTCGACTGGTACGGAGAACATCAAAGAGGCTTTAAAAACTTTATATTTGGTGATGAGTAAATAAACGGAAATATTAATGAACAATGCGCAGTTCGCTACAGCAACAGCCTAGACGTTCCATTATACATGAATGGAATTCGAAATAATGTAATGTGGCCTTGGACTGACACGTGACAGGCCTACCGCCCTACACCAGCTTGAACAGAATCGACAGAAAGCGGGTATCTGCTACACCACAAGCTTGTCTATCGTTTGATCTAACAGCTGCTGTCATGACACGTATTATTCGCGTGTTACACGCATTTTTATTTGCAACATTCCTTTCCGTGTTGCTTTCACAGCTACAGTGTCATTTAACTTGAGTCTGCATACCAGCCTACGGAGGAAGACCGAAGGTTTACTCAGGTACTCCCATATTCCTTGTCATTATTTCCTTCCGCTGGACCAACACCCTGTCAGTAAGGTGCCGACCCTTCAAGTTTTTACAGCACTGACTTTGGTGCAGCCGCAACGCCCCACACCGGTAAGTATGTGCAGTCAGCCACTGCACTGACGGTGACAGGACACGAACGGACTGCAGCCAGTTTTTACCCTTATACGTACGTCGAAGAAATATATTGCCTCAATTATCGCAATGGGTGAAATGACTGGATCTTAAATAAGTACATTAGCTTTGAAGCTCGGAACAACCAATTAATGAAAGGGAGGGAAATGAGTTCAGGGGTGGATAAGAACAGGGTGGTTTATTTCCTTCTCAATAGTCTTCCTACACCTCCCCGCTTTCTGTTTCTAATTCCCTATAAAATGTGCTTTCTGAAAAGAGTGGTGGAACAGAGATGCATGGCAGAAACACGGACGCTCAATTACTCAAGCCCCAACTACAGTCTGAGCTCTGACTGGTGCTCCTCCCTGCCCCACCTGCGCCTGATTTCTGCGGCCACAGCTCATATACATGTGTGTGTGTGTATAATCATCAATATTATTGATACACTTAACTGCTGTGAGAAGCCATTTACCGATACAAACAACACGTCATTAGGTGTCTATTATGCGTACTTTGGTTATTATTGTCTGTAATGTAGCACGTAATTACAAGACAAATGTCTACACGGTCTTGGTACGGACAAATGAAGGAAAGCAACCACTTGGAAAACCTAGGGGTGGACAGACTAGTACCACGGATTTTGAAGAAACAGGAAGAGGGGGTGTGGACTGGTTCCATCTCCTTCGGGAAAGGTAAATATGGCGGGCTGTTGTACAAACGGGGATGAACCTTTGGATTTCACCAAATGTGGTGAATTTGTTAACTCTTGCAGGAACTGTTAGCTTTTTGAGAAGGATTTGCTGTACGGACTCAGCCAGTCAGTCATTTGACATTCACTACTACAGCCTTCCTAGTCAACTGCCATTGCTATAATACAGCTTTTCGTCGTCTGCGTCAAGACAGCTACATCCGTTAAGCCAAGCTCGCTTCGTTTGTCTAACGAAAGTGGCTGTCTTCATACAGACCGGCTACAGAGCCTACTCAGCCTCCTATTAAATGGGTGCAGGGTATTATGCCGAGGGTAAAGCGGCCGGGGCATGAAGCTAACCAGCTAGATTACGATTGCAGCTATGCATCTACTGCCCCTGTGCACACAGACAGCTTTACTTTGGTCGCAACACACACGAGAAACGGAATGTGACAATACGAACAGAAATCTGTTCGAAGTGACGTCAGAACTGGCAGTGCCGGAACATGAAGTCCGATGAACCGCTGGGCCTGTGTTTACGTGCGAAGGCCCAACCGTCTGAGCACAACGGTGGTAGCGAGCAAAACAGATCTGCAGGTAAGACGTAATTCTGGGTGAAGAGGCACAATGAGAGAAGGGGAAGGAGCCCACTGCTCCTGGAATTAAAAGTTTTAATTCACACACAAGCAGAAGGAAAGCGGAATAAAGAGTAGAGATTGACTGGCGGCTAAAAGCAGAGAAACAGACGATGTCTGTAGACAGTAAGGGCGATTGAGCTCTACGGTACGCGTGCACGTTATGTTTCAACCGTTACTCTATGCTGATTGGGGCAGAGAGTCGACATTTTCTGTTACGTGATTTTGTCGTCATCCACTACGAAAATGGAAATTCTAAAAAGGAAAGCAGGGTTGTTGACGGAAGGAAATGTCTCAGTTGTTGTGAAGTGTGTGGCTGTGGGCTGTGGGACAGACAGCACGTCCGAGAGAGCAGTTCTTGTGCAACGGGACAAATAATTGCAGCGGTCCACACCTGTACGTAGATACGATTACTTGAGATGTCAACATGCAGTCGGGCTGGGGGGGGGTTGGTCGGAGGCCCAGCCAACTCCCTATTCAACGGGTACCGGGTTGCTACAACGGAATAGGCGGCAAACGCGAGATAGAGAACACCTGCATCTAGCGCCAAGGTTAAGAATGGGCGGAGGTAAACCTCCACCCCTTTATGACTTCCCGAAGTGCACAGACACGACTGTACCTTTATCTCTTTACGTGGACATGGATCGAACTGCAGCGTAACTGCATGTCAGAAAGTACTGAAAATACTCAAAATATAAATATCTAATACCGGCAATAAACACACACGACGGTAGAGATCTAAGACTATACCGATGTGTTACACCCATCAACAACATGCAGCACGCCATGTCGGGCTCTAGTTCAGTCTGCAGATGTTAAGATGTGACAATAACCGACAGTTCAGCTGTTACTTACGCAGCAAGTGGCAACCGTCTGCCCGTGTGTAACCGATTAACAGTGACCACACCTTTTGTCGAATTTTCGCGAAATTCGGTAGAAGTGCACTTCGTAACCGCTGTCGAGCAACAAGAGTGCGTTCCGTGCATATCGGTTCAGTGACAGTCGTACTTTAGTTAATGGCGCAGATGAGAGTCCATCCGTCCGTTCCTTGTTTCTGTACCGATGTGGGTGGATAGTATGTATATAGTACCCCAACATGTTGGGCAGTTGTTTGTCCTGAAAATGGGCAAATGAAGACCGTCCTTACTTTACACATTTGTTCTCTTACTCGGAAAAAATTCGGTGCATGCAATTTGGTCGGTGACTAAGTTGCATGGAAATCGGCGCAAGGTTTTTCCTATAGGTGTCATTAAATTACCATCACCCGTGTATCGTGAAACCGTAGACATTCTGAAAGTAAAGAACTCCTTGGTAAAGTATGTGTAGAGCGCCATGGCGAACAACATATGCACTTTTCGATATGTGGCAGTCCAGTAGCTCGTGGTTAGTGAGAAGCTCACTGTATCAAGTGTTTCGGTCAGAAAGACTTATAGCAATGCTAAACGTTTCATTGCTACAAGCAGAACAGTGCTGCCTCTGCAGGACAGACAGCCAACTGCGGATTCTCTCACGTACACTGCCACTAGTTCGGACACACAACTGACTGTACGTTCGACAGTCCTGACAGTTGAACACAGGCAAATCAAGAAGTGCTCTTGTACACAGGAAAACGGTGGTAATTTAAACCAACGATCCAGGATAGTTCGAAAACCGCGATCAGAAAAATGGAAGACTAAGATCGTGCCTTTCACTGCGCTCTCATTGCGGTCGGCAAGGGACAGTATCTGTTTTCATTAGAAATTTATATCCAACAATATTTAGGACATGTGCCACGTTCTGAGCATGCCTCTACTGGAAATTAGCAAAATGAGCGATTATCTTTAAGACGGCGGTGTAATCTGATATAAATTTACCGACGCTTCGAATAACCGTCCAGTTTACTTTCAAAATACAAGTCCACGGCTGTAAAATCTGGACCAGATCACACGGTATGTTTGTTCGTAGTCACCGTCACCAGAACCTCAAATTGGTAAGCAATTATCCTGCCAGCAGTTTGAATAAACAGACATCAGCTGACACATTAACACTTTATAGCCTACCAGCTATTGTACGTAGCACCAGGTTGAACAATACAAAACTCTACGTTCTGCCCACACAGTGCATTTATGTGTTTTGTGTGGATCTCAGAACAAACAGCCATTATTTCCCTATACAACATTAACTGACTGGTTTTTATAAACAAGACGGAGTGTGTTTACTGCGCGGTACGGACTGGGTATTTACATATAATTCAGGTTACTGTTTGGTCTTCAGAAGGTTAATAGTCGAGATTAAATTCAGAACTACGGGTTAAGAGTGCCAGTGAACTTTTTCATAACACATCCGGTGCTCGAAGCGGGCGGTGCGCGGCTTCCTACGGGGTGTGAAGGTGCTCGTGCCGCGGTACTGCCAAGGCGGCGTGCCGCTGATTTATTGGCGACAAGTGATATATGTTTGGTTGATTTACGGCAGCAACTGAGCGGCGAGGAGAAATCCCCAGGTTTATGCAAGAGTCAGCAGTGCTGGAAAACTGTAAGGAAAGCTTCTTAATGCCTTGCATGGGATAAAGGCAATATCAAGATGGAGGATATGTTGGCTCAACTCACTGTTCAGACGCGTAGAAATTTTCTTTCTAGTAGAGAAGAGGGCAGGAAACGAGGCTAGCAGGAGAAGTAAAAATGTATGTTAAAATGTCTAAAAGCACAATGCAGAAGCTGGCTATTCTCGTCACTAAACTTCGCGACTCACAGAAAACATATTCCAGAATTACCAACTTCTGAATACTCATTACAGTCTTTTCCATGGACTTCATAATCGCTGTCGCCGACCTCTGAGGCCATCTAAAGCCGCCGTGTGAACTGCAGCGGCAAGTATAACTGGGCTCTGAACAGCGTGTGACCGTGATCGCCGTATGACTGCATGCTGCGGCCCTCCACTGTCCAACAATCACTGTTTCTCAGTTACTGCCAGGGCAGCTCTCTCCATAAATCGACTGAAATCCATAACACTCTGAATATCACTGTGGGCATTAACGACACGAAAGGAGGAGATGAAACTAGCAGATCGCTCCTGACGTCTGTCGTCGGAGCAGAAAGCTGCAAGATGCAGTCAGCTGTACCGCACAGTGTTACAAAACTGAAACTGTTACAATGGAGGCAGTCACTAAGTTCCACCAACCATCAGCATTGAAACGACGTTGACAACGAAAGAAGTGAAGAAGTACAGGCGATGAACGACCAAGAATAAGTCGATTTGTAACAAAATGTAGCAATCCTGTCAGCCGTCACGAACACGTGCATTTAGTGACAGCTCTTTGGTTATAGCAAACTAAGGCCGAAATATTTCGGTGAATTAATACAGTCTGGTTCAGTTGACAGCTCTTGTGTATGCCAGTGGTTGCTGTGACATGTTGTGCCAGTGACAATATGGCACCTACAGTCAACGTATTATCTGTCTCACGGTTGGGCACAAACCTTCCAGGTGACAAACAGCGGCTACCATAGCGGTTTATGCACTGATTCATAAGACATATCCACAGGAAAATCAGACAAAATATGGAAGAAACTGAAGGTTCTTATTTGCCATACTTGCGGTGCGAATGACAGAAGGAAACTACAGCATGTGGATTACTGTGAAAGTGTCTATAAGAGGCGGAACCTTTCTTGCAAAGCAACCGACTTCTCTCTTAAATCGCAGCATTTCCATCCCCAGCGTCGTCAGCCCTTTCACAGCGCAGGGAGGACCAACAGCAAGAGGGACTTCATACTTTCGGAAACTTTGGAACCGGGGCAAAGGTGGGTTATATTTCTAAGCCATTTCTCCCCTCACAGCATCTATCTCAATCCTCCCGCACTCATTCTCTCTTTCTCTAAGTGATATCTGCTACACGCTAAATCACACTAAAAACAGTGAAACCAACAGCTTGGTCTCCTCATTCCATCCCACCGACTCCTTCAACCTCCTCACTCACCCCACCTCTTAACAACATGGCGCATGTCTCTCTCTTATCGCAATGCTGTTTTCTCTCCGATGAGAATTTTGGACAAATTAGTCATCAGTTTTTCTTCGTCCCTACAATCATCTCTCTCTTTTCCACTATCGCTCCCTTCATCTCCGCTTTCTTTTCCAACCCTCCGTGTATAAAGTGGTGGCAGCACAAGAGATGACGACAGAAATACGACCATATTTATGCAATTCTCCCTTTTCGCCTTTCCTTAGTTTTTATTGTCTCACACACCCTAACTGGTGGCTACAGCAGGAATGGAACTCATGCATCATTTGCAGCACACTTCTTGTTACATTTTAAAGTAAAAACACCTACAAGCGGTGCGACAATGCATTATATTACATTCTGTGTTACTTCATATGGCCTGCTGCTGTGACTTTAGGTAGACCGGCTCATCCCTCTAAGACCGTCACTGAGTGGTGAAGTGCACGTAAACAAAGAAACTCAAACTTAACTCTTAAAAGCCCAGTAGTGACTTTATCTACCACAACGTTTAAGATTTAAAAACTCTACGTTCTGCCCACACACTGTATTTGTGTGTTTTGTGTGGATCTCAGAACAAACAGCGATTATTTCCCTATACAGCATTGACTGACTGGTGTATATAAGCTGGATCTTAAATACAAAATGTTAATCTTAGTCTTTTAAGGTTAATCTTAATCTTTAAAGAGTTAATATGTTCTTTTCTGATTGACTGAATGACGTATCGAGGACAGCACTCTACATATCACAACGGAAACTGATCGCGCGACGGAGCGCACAAAAGTTGGAAAACGAAACAGACAACAGAGCAACAATTTTTCCAGAAAGAGTGACGTCTCAGAATTACAGAATGTGTGGCCTTGAGATTTTGACAGAAGGACCCATAAATACGCAATTTTAGACAGCAAAACAAAGGGTAGAATAACCATTTTATGCCAGAACTGCACAAGTACTGCTGCTGAAAATGTGTCCAGGTACCGGGTTTGACTCTTCCTGTGTGGACAGGAACAGACCAGCCGCGCGCTCACCGTTCCGCTGACAAGATAATTCCATTTCTGTAAATCTCACTTCGTGACGCCATCGGCAGTAAGACATTGAATTTTATTTCTGTTCCCAAAAGACAAATACAAGTTATTCAAATTCCAAACGTCTCTTTAGACAGTAAAATATCTTCACCACAACTACAAAACCTTCAGTGTTGTGCCTACACACATTCCTTCCAAAAATGTTGACACATTCCGAATTACATGAACATAATAAGAATTCGTGTGGCGCTCCATCACGTTTGCGTAATACAAAATGTTCTAAGCACAAAACACTGACACAAGTCCGTATGTTTATACAAACAGTGCACATTCACCACCGTCAGCTTTTCAACACATTTCTGGTACACTTACGATACGCGCTTCTCTGTTCTCATGGTGCCATCGCCAGTGCCGCTAGTGTACTATTTACATGCACTACCGGCCAGCATTGCTCTAATATTATCGGTATTTCAGTAGGATACTGACATAACGCAAACCCAGTCAATGTACACACGCTTACTTCGATCTATGCAGACGTGTTGGGTTAACCTAACGTCCATTCACAGCTTGTTTGCATTTTGTACTTTAAAACGAGCAGCGTCCTGAATCCACGTAACCTTATGTATGTATCTTTTGTGTATTTATGTACACATGTCCATTGTTTGAACATCAATAATACATGAATAATATTGGCAGGAATTTCAAGTAAATATCACAAGATGAAACATGATGGTACATGAGAAGAGCAACGTGTCTGTAGCACGTGTATGACACAGGTGATAAACGGCTTAAGTACAAGTTTTGTATTACGTACAGCACCCACACAGAATGTTGACTTGTAAAAACATTTTTAATATTGTACATACGATGCATGATGCAAAAATTCGATTTATCCAACCGACTTTGATTGCACTGAGTGTAAAGTTGGTTTGATAAATTGGATTTTTGCAAAAACATATGTATGGAAGAAAGACGACAACCATCTTTTGTTTTGGAGTCAATTTTAAACTGTTTAACAAATGTCACAAATTTTGTGTTCAATCGAGAGATCTGTCAACGTATCTCAAGGCTACCGGGTAATGTATGACAGCGACGCCGCTCAGATAACTGGCATAGTAAGAAGACAAACTTCGTTCCACTAACCCCGATCAACACAGAAAACACTTGCGAACGGACACTGACATGGGTTTCGGGTATGACAAAAAGCAAAAAGCCATAACTTAGCCATATTTATCTTCTGGAAATACCAAACATATACATGTATATATGTTGTGGTTCTTCCTGACAGCCGGAGACTGAGATTTGAAGTCTTCCGAGGTGTGACGCTGAGGGTGCCAAAGTTTGAAAGGATCACATTGCTTCCATTTTCAATGATCAAGCAGCCACAGAACGAGAGTGCACAGCGACCTTTCGAAACGTCGGGAACTACACACCCAACGACACTGCAGCACATCCAAGCACACCTGAGCCCTGCGCAATGCACACCGTTCACAAACTGTTCGCACAAAACAGGTCCAGTTCAGTTTGTGTCTGGACTTCCTGCAGTGTCGCTGAACACAGCTGTGTTTCTGTTCAGTGACGATGCACGAAGTGCAGTCACGTGTCAGTGATGTTTCACGTGTTGTCAAAATACTGTAAGGTTCAGTTTGTGTCTGTTTACTGCATTAGGGCCCACAGCAGAAATGACACTCTCCCCACTTTACACAAAACTGGGTGCCTCAATATAACATGGTTTGTTATTACAGGAGCGCAGTAATCCTGAGCACACCCGACTACAGTAATCGTGTTGACGACTGACAGAACTAAATGTCAGTAAAGGAGAGAATGTCGAGTTATGTAGCAGGTATTTTCTGCCACAAATTAACACACCACGGAAACTCAATAACTTTTAAGTAACGAACAGGTACCCCCAAACAGTAATTGTCTTTCGTATGTGAAACTGCGTCGGGCGAGTAGTTTCCGATCTTTCGAGCGGTGCTTTCGAAACGTCGGGAAGCACGCAGTCAACGACATGTCGTCACATTTCAGAAGACCTATATCTTCAGGAACACCACAGTACAAACCTCCAGTCCCCCAAAGTGTACCTAACTTGGCATAAGAAGTATTTGTAGGAAATCTATCAGAATTTTCTACACCAACTCACCCTTCGCCTTCTGTGGCTGACGTCGGCTGCTGAACGCGTCCAGCTCTCGTTACTGGCCTCGTCTTCTCATCCACCTGCAATGCAACAGATAAGGATAAATGCTTATTCTACTTCTGTTGAATTAATTAGCAATTCTGAACTCTTCAACGTGGAAACGGCTTCTGAGCCAATGCGACTTAACTGGGGTCGCGGGATTGTTGTGCAGAATACAATTTAACGACAATGTCAGTTGTTAAGGTTGTCTACAGCGTCCGGGACACAAGAATGAGTGACTATGGAGCACTGATGGGATGGCACTGACAGTTGAACACCGAAACACTCGGAGACAAACCTATCGCAGTGGCACGCTGTCCACCACATAGAATGACCTGGAATTGAACCCGGACCTCCGCGCAGACAGGCCAGCAACCACCCACCTAACCCAATGTGCCGATCAAAGACTAGTAACAGCAATGCGGCTTAACCTAGATAACGATTACAGCAAACAAATTTACTAACAGCTAATGAAGCGGAAAGACAATACTTTACTGGAAATTTCATACGGTGTGACATTTCACATCCTCAAACTCAAGTTCGCTAGATGTCAGCGACTGCCACCAATACAAGAAGCCGTATCGCACACAACAGACTTTAAAATAAGACAGAATCTCGCGCTGACAGCTGCAAACGGAGCGACAGTACCAGAAAGCATAGCCACACCGTTTGTAGGAAGCTTTACAGATCTGAACAAAAGTGGAAATGATGTACAGTGATCCGATCAATCCGATCCAGATAATTCTACGCATTAATAATAATAATAATAATAATAATAATAATAATAATAATAATAATAATAATAATAATAACAACAACAATAACAATAATAATAACAACAACAACAGCAACAAGAAGGTACGACTGCCCATAATCACAGGAAACAACAAGAAACAACCAACGTTCAGTCAATCTGTACAAATATTAACAACTGTGCAACTGCAGAACCATCAAGCACTACCTGCAACGAACCTGCACAAGGGGAAAGGGGCAGCATGAAGACAGCAGGGCGCGGCCACATACAGCAATAGCTGTAAGAGATTCCTGCAGAAGAATGTCGACATGCGGAACGCACGAATACTGACACGCAATAATCACATGTATTCTTGCTGGTGAATCCTAAAAGCACCAAAATATGAAAAAAATGTTGCGGCAGGCTACTGACAGAACAACAAATTAACGAGCATCCTGCGATCCAGCCTACTGAGCTGCTGCTACAGCATCCAGTTACGTGATTCACATCACAACCTGCAGGAGCACCGAGAAACCTCGGGCCACTGGTACACCAGTTGTGGTGCAGGCTGTAACCACAACAAGCGCTCAGTGCGATCGCTGCACGACAGGCACGAATACCGTTCGAAACGTCGCAAACCTCTCACCTAACAACGTTTTCACCTTCGATACCATCGCTATGATAACCTAAAATATCGCACATTGCTTCAGTCTGCTAGCGTCATCTCACTTCACAGCCTACAGAATTCATTAATTAGCCTACTGCAGGCCGCACAGTTTGGTCCTCTGGGACTACGATAACACTGGTCAACAAAATTTAACTTTTTTTTTGGCATACGAGGAAAAATATCTAATCCTAATAGAACTTTTAACGCTGAATTCAAATGTGTAAGTAGTTTTTCTCAATCACCCACAGTTTGTTTGTGAGAGCCAAGTTAATTGTGAAAAAATGTGTATATTTACATATTTCACTGCACAACAAAATTTAACTTTTTTTTGGGCACACGAGAAAAAATATCTAATCCTAATAGAACTTTTAAAGCTGAATTCAAATGTGTAAGTAGTTTTTCTCCATCACCCACAGTTTGTTTGTGACAGCCAAGTTAACCCTTTGCCGTCCCTAACG
>Ga0209629_10002405_pt1 | contig 12715 bp, 9 predicted proteins | sample TergutCu122P5_FD_187286 | JGI IMG/M metagenome (GOLD analysis project Ga0209629, IMG submission 187286) | Cubitermes ugandensis P5 segment gut microbial communities from Kakamega Forest, Kenya - Cu122 P5 (SPAdes) (version 2) | ecosystem: Host-associated > Arthropoda: Insects > Digestive system >... | reverse complement strand
GCATGGCCATTACTCAGATGACGTCCTTGCTGTCGGCCAGCGATGTGCGGAAAAAATTGGAGAATAACAATAGGTAGTGATCAGGCAAGGTTTTCAAGTCGTTCATATCAATGAACTTTCAGGGATGAGCCATGAACATGACCAGGCCGATTATGAAATCTTTGTCTGGGCGATCGGTTCATCCGCCGAAACAGTGGAGCGGATGACCTTCCATACCGGCAACGATAATTGGCCGGATATGTATTTGTGGAGCGACGAGTCTGACGGGAAAAAATAGCCGCGCGGCGGTGCTTGCCATAATGAAGCGCCAGGCATTTGCCGAGGGATGAGAAATGAATGAGAGAAGAGGGCACACAGTCATGAAAAATCAGGTTATTGAAGTGAATGGTGTTGCCGTCACCATCACCCAGCGACGGGGTGATGATATGATATAACAGATCTAAAAACCTAACTAATTAATGGCAAAATCAACAGGCGAAAAGGGAAATAGATGGCGAAGAAACGTTGTTTCAGTTAAAGATGAAAAATATTGCGTCAGAACCTCAATCCATTGAAAGGTTTTTCATGATAAAATGAGCAATAACCTAATAATATTGTACTATTACTGCGAGGTGTCATTGATACCCATGCCCTGAGCACCATTTCATACCTGTGTTTTTTACAGCCTCGCTCCCGATCGAGGACGAGGTTTTTTATTGTTTTTAACTTTGGCCGCTGAAGATAATGCTCCGAAGAATCCTCGTCCTTTTCCTGTTCGCCTTGCCCATTGTCGGCGGAGCGGTTTTTATCCATCATTACGGTGTTGATCTGCTGAGGGTGGACGAATTCGAGTACGTGCCGCTGGCGACCAGTACTCACCTCCCCGATCTGGCCGATTTATTTCGTCAGCATAACGAGCACCGTATCCTTTTTCCCAGCATTGTTTATTTTTACCTGGCCAAAGCCAGCGCCATGAACTCGCTGGTCGTAATGTGGGTTTCATTCGCATTTGTGACCACCCTTTACGGCGCGGCACTATGGCAACTATCGCGCCGGGTATCAGGGCCGGTTCTGCTGTTATCCGGCTTCTTGTTTGGCTGTGCTTTGTTTTACCCGTCACAGTGGGACAATTTCCTCTGGAGTTTTGAGATTACTTTTCTCATGGCTTTCGTCTTTCCCTTGTTGGCGATTTTCTGCTTTCAGAACACCTGGGAGAAAGATCGCGCCAGCACCTTTGGAGGATGGCTGGCCCTGGCTATGCTCTGCGCGGTCATTGCCTCGTTTTCCTCCAGCCAAGGGCTGCTTGTCTGGCCGGCGATCATTTTGCTGTGGCTTATCGTCGCCGGGAAAAGAGCTTTGGTGACTAAACCCTTCTGGCTGTGGCTCGCGGCTTCAATCGCTGTCTGGGCGTTGTATTTTCACGACTACGCGAAACCTCCCGGTTCCCCTAGCCCGTTAAAAATGTTCGTCTCGCCCATCTGGGGCGAGGAATTCATCCTGGCCCTGTTCGGTTCGGCTTTCGGCTGGTCTGAGTCGCTGCTTCTCATTGGCGCGTTGGGCATTCTTATCCTTGGCGGCGCAGCGGCGATCATGGCATTTTTTATCAGGGATTGCCGGGCCGGGCAGCCAGCGGGACTGTTCGCGGCGGGCGCAGTCACCTACTCTTTGTTATGTGGGCTGGCAATCAGTGTGGGCCGGACAGGATTTGGCTGGCAGGAGGCAATAAATTCACCACGTTACTCCACCTTCACGCTGGTCGCGGTCTGGGGAATTATTCTGTATCTGGCTGTTTGGCTAGGTCAGAAGGGGGCAGGGGAAAACAGGCCAAGGCGCCTCGCCGCCTTTCTCTGCTTGGCGTTTATCGCCGTCGTGATGGCTGTGAGCTTGCCTCTCAATTTGCGCGTCGCCGAGGATGTGAAAAATTTTAACTTGCTACGCCAATATTACCTGCGCACCGCTGACTGGCAGGCTGACGACAAGTTGCATACCCTCTATCCCGCTCCAGATAGTGTACGGATGTACGCCGCCCAGTTGCGGGACCGGGGGTATAACGCCTTTGCCGGTCTAGCCGCGCTGACGCCGGATTGGCAAACAATCGAGCGCATCGCCGCGCCAAATGATTTTCCCCTGATATTCGACCAGGTGCAGATCAAGGCAGATACGTTGGTGTTACGAGGCTGGTCTTTCGACCCCGAAGCGGCGAAACCAGCGCGCTCCATCTGGCTCGATCTCGGCGAAAAACGCTTTCTCCTCTTTTCCAGCGCACCTCACCCGGATGTCGCCTGCGGTTTGAAAAATAAAGCGCTCACCTATGTCGGTTTCATGGCGGATATTCCGCTGACCGCCTTACCGTCAGGCAGTTTTCCGCTGCGTTTCGCTGTCGTCAGCAATGACGGCAACAAACTCTACGAAGTGAGCAAAAACGTGCGGCTGGTTCACGATGCCACAGGCGCTCGGCTGGAGAGACGTCCCACCGCAGCAACCATACCTTTAGCCGCACAAACGCCGGATTGGCAAACAATCGAGCGCGTCGCCGCGCCAAATGATTTTCCCCTGACACTCGACCAGGCTGACATCACGGCGGATACCTTGGTAGTACGAGGCTGGTGTTTCGACCCGCAAACGGCCAAACCGGCGCGCTCTATCTGGCTCGATCTCGGCGAAAAACGCTTTTTCCTCTTTTCCCGCGTACTCCGCCCGGATGTCGCCTGCGCCTGGAAAAACAAAGCACTCACCTATACCGGTTTCATGGAGGATATTCCACTGGCCGCCTTACCGTCAGGCAGCTTTCCGTTGCGTTTCGCCATTGTCAGCGACGACGGCAGCAAACTCTACGAAGTGACCAAAAACATGCGGCTGGTTCACGACGACGCCGGCGTGCGGCTGGAGAAACGTGCCCCTGAAACCGTACCAAAAGGTAAAATGATAGAACCGTAGATATTTTGTCTGGGCCATCGGTTCTCCCCCCGAAACGGCGGAGCGGATGAACTTCCATACCGGCAACGATAATTGGCCGGATATGTATTTGTGGAGCGACAACTCTGTCTGATGGGGAAAATCAGATTGACAAGACGCTCGCAAAGATTTCTATTGATTAAATAATTTGTACTTGCTTTAAAAATTTGTATCTGCTTCCTCATTGGCATTTTTTCGACAAATCCCAAGCTGTCAAACACAAAGGACTCCCGCCATGCACGCCATTACCCGTTTTGAAAACATGCACGTGATTTTGCGCCACACCGCGCTCGTCGTCCTTCTCCTCGTCGGTCTGGCCGCAATGCCCCAACCAGTTAGTGCCGATGAGGCGGGCGGCTGGGCGGCGTTCAACGAACAGTATCTGCATGGCAAGCTCCGCCTTGGCACGCGGGCGTCCTGGTTCAACCTGAGAAACGCCGATTCCGGGACTCTTGGATCGGATATGGATGCCGCCTTCGGCAAGACCTTCTTGGGAACCATATATGCTTTGGATGAGGAACAGAACTACCTCCCATTCAAAGTTTTCGTCGGCTATGATTTCACCAAATATTTTGGCATTGAACTATCCTATGATTCCCTTAAGGCGAAGACAGTGGCGTCGGCCAACGAGCCCACCGGTCGCGTGCAAAAAACCGATGGGAGCCTCACCTTATCCGGGCCGGTAATCTCGCTCATAGGCCGCCTGCCCAATTCGACGGACTTCACGCCCTATATCGGTGTCGGCGTCGCATTTTATCGTTCCAGCTTTGACGCGGATTCAGCGTGGGCGCGTACCGAAAACTTTGACGGAAACGGAAGCGTCAGAACGCGGGACATGGTGGTCGATAATATCAACACCTTGGTCCTGAGCGCCGGCGTCACCTGGAATTTCACAGAGAACTGGTTTTTGGACTGTTCGGTGCAGGCCGCCAACGCCGATGTCAACGCCGTGTTTGAACCGTCAGACAATGGTAAAAAAACGCACGATGGAGATGTAAAAGGGCACTTCCCCATGGACTATGTGGCGATTCGGCTTGGCATCGGCTACGTCTTCTGATGTCTTTGCCCATGCCGGGAACAGGCCATAAGGTATAAAACGCGTAGTAGCTCCAAGTATTGAGTATGACCACAGAAGAAATGCAAAAAACCACGGCGGATGTACATGCCGGCGCCGGCGCTTTCTCCGCCAACGGGAAGAAGCTCGGAGTTTTTATTATCTCGTACAATGCGGAAAAGCTCATTCAGGGCACGCTTGACCGGATTCCCGAGGATATCTGGAATGCCGTCGAAGTTGTGTACGTGGTTGATGATTGCAGTACCGATGAAACAACCGATGTCGCCATAAACTACCCGCGCCATCAGGATAAATTGCAGGTTTTCAGGAATCGTACCAACCGCAGGTATGGCGGCAACCAAAAATTTGGTTATCAGTACGCCCTTGATTTAGGTCTCGATTGCGTCGTCATGGTGCATGGCGACGGGCAGTATGCGCCCGAGCTGCTGCCGGACATGTTCCGTCCGATGGTCGAGGATGATGCCGATGTGGTCATCGGCTCGAGAATGATCAAGCGCAAGGATGCCCTCAAAGGAGGAATGCCGAAGTACAAGTTCGTCAGCAACATTTTCCTGACCTGGTTGCAAAATCTGTTGAGCGGTCTGAAGCTTTCGGAATTTCATTCGGGATATCGCGGCTACAGCGCCAAATTTCTGCGCCGTGTGCCGTTCTGGGACAACAGTGACGAGTGGCATTTCGATACGAATATTCTTTTTCAGGCGAGGCAGATCAAAGCCAAAATTGTCGAATTTGCCATCCCGACCAAATACGGAGACGAAACCTGCCATGTAAACGGCATAGTCTACGGCATGAATTGTGTTTTCAGCTCTTTTTTATATAGATTTCATCGCATGGGCTTGCTCAGGCTCAAGCCTTATGATGTCATCCGGCCGATAGACCGGCGTAAGCTGCAAGATAAATTTTCTTCGCACTCGTTGATCGGGCAGCGCCTGAAGAAAATGAAGCTTGATAATACCCGTGTCCTGGATTTGGGCTTCGGCTGCGCGGGCATCGCCAGTCTGTTAAAGCAGGAAGGCGCAAGGCTGGATGGGGTGGACAAAAGCGGCTGGGCGATAGAAGACTGCGGCCATTTGTTTGATAACGTCTACCAGGCGGATTTGAATCAGATAGACGACATCCCACTCGAGGGCCAGTACGAGATAATTCTTGCCGCCGATGTCTTGCAGTTTCTTGTTTCTCCTCAAGACGTTTTATCACGGCTGAAAAAGCGTCTGGTGAAAAGCGGCGTCTTGGTTGTGATTTTACCGAATGTTGTCAATATCTATACGAGAATACAAATACTTTTCGGCGCTTTTCCCTTGCTGCACACGGGATTGCTTGAAGAGGAGGCATTGCATTTTTATACACTGAAAAGCATGAAAACGTTATTGACCCGCACGGGATGGGTAGTTGAAGAGTCGGATGTATCCTCACTACCGTTTACCCAGTTGTTCCCCTTCTTGACGCATAAATTCTGGCTTCCGTTTTTGTATTTTGTGCGTGGATGCACAGTATGTTTGCCGGGACTGTTTGCCTATCAGGGTATTCTCGTGTGCAGAAACCCAAATGGGCCGGAGCTTTTGTAATGTTGTGTAAGGATTTGATAAACGAGCCATTTCCCAAAGTCCCGTACCGCTTATCCCCCTTCGTTTTCGCCGGATGCGTACTTGTTATTCTTGCTCTGACCTGGCCATGGGCCCGGACATTTTCCACCGGGTTTATCGCTCACTGGGACCCGCCGTTTCATGCCTGGAAGTTGGAGTTAGTGGCAAAAGCCATAATGGCCGGCCATTTGCTGCCTCCGGACGGCAATACCAACATGTACTATCCGCATTCCGGGGCCTTGTATTACGAGGCGCTGCATTGGCCGCAGGCACTTTTGGCGGCGGGTCTGTCTTACTTCACCGACAATCAGGTGCTGGTCTATCATCTGGTCCTGGTCGCCTTCTGGGCCTTGTCCGGCGTGTGCATCTGGATGATGCTTCTGGCCCTTGGCACGTCAAATGCCGCGGCGTTGTTCGGGGCATTTGTCTTCGTCGCCATGCCCTATCGTATAAGTTACATGGAAGAGTTCAATATGCAGTTGAATTTCGCGCTGCCATTGTTCTTCTTTTATTTGATCAGATTTTTCCAGCGCCCGGGCGCGCTTTACGCCTGCGGCATGGCCTTGGCTTTATGGCTGCAAGCGGTAAGCGAATTGTATCAGGCGGCGTTTCTGGCGTTACTTATGCCGTTTTTTGTTCTCGGATTCTGGGACAAAATTTATGGGATTATCAGGACCAATAAAAAAACCTGGGCATACGCTGTTACAGCCGGAATTTTATTTGCGGCCTTAACATACATCTTCCTATGGCCGTACTATACCCTGCTTTCGTCGCAAACCCTGCAACGCAGCATAGAAGAGATAATCCCGCACAGCATCGAGCCATTCACCTATCTCGATTCCAGATTAAAACACGCGCTTATACAGAACCCGAACGTACGAATTGGAGAAATGTCGGTATATCCGACGCTGGCCCTTATTGTCCTGTCCATCGCCGCAATTCTGTATGGGTATTACAAAGAAGTGTCGGTCAAAAGAACGAAGTCGGAAATAATCACATCTTCGTTAACGGTACTGTGTTTAATCGCCTTTGCCGGCATATCGCTGCTTTACTACCATACCGCCTTAGGTAATAAATTCCTCCTCGACTTTTACGCCCGTTTGCCGCAATTGACGGTAATTGTCCTGTGCGCTTACCTCATTCTCGCTCGCCCCCGCAATATACAATGGATGTTTGCGCGCAGTTTATTCGCCGGCTCGGTATTTTCCTTCTTCATGGCCTTGGGTCCGAATATTTCCATGCGAAATTCGGGAATGCTCGCAATCAACAAATTATATATGCTGCTCTACAACAGCCTCGAAGGCTTGCATGGATTCCGGGTCGTTTCCAGATTCAGCATATTCATTATGATTTTTATGATAATGGCGGCCGCATTGTTTTTAAGCATAGTGCAGCGCCGCTATAAGCTTCCCGCCTTACTGACTTGTTTGTTATACCTGCTTCCTTCCGCGGCCATCGCGTATGAGTGTATTCCCAGGAAGTTTGATATTCTTTTGCTCGATGATTTGCACAAATCATCCGTACTCCAGAAGCTTGATCAGATGCAGGCCGAAGCGCCGTATGTCCTCGCTGTACTGCCCATGGGCGACCGTAATGTCGATTCCAGACACATGCTGCAAATAGCGGGTAATACCAAGCTCTTTGTCTATGCCTGGGGCGGGACATATCCCGCGCTCACACAGGAAATACTTCGACTGATGGGCGGAACGCACGGCGACGACCCGGCGGAAGCGGTTCGCATATTGCGGCAACTGTGGCCGGAGTGTTACATTTTCGAGGATGTGAAGTCGACACGTGAACAAAATTTCCTAAAATATAAGCAGTTCAGATGGAGATTTAAGAATATTTATCATGATTTGACCGATGTTGTCGCCGAAGATGACAGGTTTGTCCTGATGCGGCTGCATAAAGACCTTGAGCCTGAAAAGGAAAAGATTCGCCTGGTCCGGCAAGACCTTGTCGATAACAGCCGGAATGTGGTTTTTTCCGCTTACACCCCCAAAGGCTCCCCCGGCGCGGCGGTTTCTTTGTATTTGAATGACCATTTGCTGGGAGAATGGAATCTTTCAAATGAACCACAGGAATTTACTGTGGAAATTCCAAAAAAAGCTTCAATCCCGCTCAAACCCAATATTTTCAGGTTCGTATCGGCCGATGGGGTATTTGTTTTGGATAGTTTTAAGCTTGCGAAGTAGCATGGGCATCTAACGGGGAAAATCAGATTGACAAGAAGCCCGTAAGACGTTATTAAATAGTATTTATTTGATCTCCACTAACGCCGATGTCATGCGGTATTTTGAGCCATCAGACGATGGCCAAAGATCTCACAATCAGATTACGACGAGACACTTTCCCATGGACTATGCGGCGGTTCAACTTGGTCTTGGGTATACGTTTCTAATGTTTTTGCCCATAACAGGCCGATGAGTACGACCAATAAGCATGAAACGCTCAATAGATCCTTTAGTTTACAATGTGGCTGGAGCAAACAGCTTGTCCAGCCGGATGTCTCTGCGCGTGCGCCGGAAAATTTTCAACCAGCTTTCTCGGCTCGTGGATTTGCATGAGCAACGGGCAGTACTCGATGTTGGCGTCACCGCCGATAAATCCCATCGGGAAAGCAATTATTTCGAGGCGTGGTTTCCCTATAAGGACCGGATCACCGCGCTTTCGGACCAGGACGCGACCTGGCTTGAACATGATTACCCTGGTCTATGCTTTGTCCAAGGCGACGGGCGGGCTATGCCTTTTCCCGATGCTTCTTTCGATCTGGTTTTTTCGTCCGCTGTTTTAGAACATGTTGGCTCCTATAGGAATCAAGAGGATTTCCTCAGAGAGTGTTTGCCGGGTATCGCGGCGTCATGTTTTTCTGACTACGCCAAACCGCTGGCATCCCCTGGAATTGCATACCGCTTTGCCTTTTCTACACTGGTTGCCAAAGCCGGCGCACCGGCGCCTTCTCAATGTATTTGGCCTGGGCGCGCTGGCTCGAGAAGAAATCTTGAACCTTCTCGACACAAAATCCTTGCGAGCCATGTGCCGAAATATCGGAGCGGCCAACTTCAAAATTTCTTCCGCTTCTTTTCTAGGGCTGCCCTCCAATTTGCTGTTGCACATCAATCTCGCCGAATAATCTGGTTTAACGCGGGGTTATCTGCCCGATAGCTTGGCGTTGTATTTTTAACACCATTTAATTGCCAAACAATGAAAAACGAATCATTAGGAAAGGCGTTTTTTTGCTTTGCCCTACTTTTTTTCGGGGCCAAACTCTGGTTGGTGAGCGCTCATCAGTTTCTGGCGACGGTCACACCTCATGACGATTTTCTTTTTGTTAGAGAGGCCTGGGAAATCGTTCAGGGAAACTGGCTAGGCCCGTACGACCAGTACACGCTGATAAAAGGGCCTTTTTATCCATTCTTCATTGCCATTTCCTATTGGCTTGCCATTCCCCTGATGGCTTCCCAGCAAATAGTGTGGGCTGCAGCCGCGCTTGTTTTTGTCGTCGCCATATATCCCACGCTGAAAAATCAAACATTGGCTCTGGTTATTTTTCTCTTGCTGCTTTTGGCTCCATTCACCTATTGCGCACCTACAATGAGAGCTTTTCGTGAGGGTTTCTACCCCTCACTGGGATTTATGGCCTTATCTTGTCTGTTTGGATTATTTATTAGAGAAAAGGAATCGCTGTGCAAGAGACTTGTCTGGGCTTGTGGCACCGGCATCGCGTTCGCCGCTTTTTGGCATACCCGTGAGGAATCGATCTGGCTCGTACCGTCTTTGCTCTTCCTCTGCGCCTATCATCTATGGACCATTTTTCGTTGCTATCCCGGCGAAAGAAAGAAAAAAATTATTGAAGCCGTGGTCTTGTATCTGGCGCCGCTCTGCATTTTCTTGGCCGTGGCATTTGCTTTTTCCTATCACAATTACCGGCATTACGGTTTGTTCATGACCGTGGAGGTAAAATCGAAGCCCTTTCAATCCGCTTACGATGGCTTGCTTCGCATCAAAACCGATTCCTGGCGGCAATACTTCCCGGTAGTGAAAGAGGCGCGCATGAAAGCCTACGAGGTCAGTCCAGCCTTTCGGGAGTTGCAGTCCTATATAGAGGGTGAACAAGGACAGGCATGGACAAAATTAGGCGGGGGCGATGATCTGCCGGCGGCTTTTTTTATCTGGATTTTCCGAGATGCGGTGGCGTCAGCCGGATACTACAAAGACGGCAAGAGCGCCATGGAGTTTTATTCCCGCATGGGGAAAGAATTGCGTGAAGCCTGTGACGACGGCCGCCTGCAATGTCAGCCACTTTTGGCATCCGATGTACCGCCATGGAACAAAGCGTATAACGCACTCTTCGTTCCCTCTTTTGCCAAGATATTTTCGCGCATCGTCCGCTTCAACGAATTCTCGGCAAGCATAGATGATCTGTATAGTGCTCCTCGCGGTGATATTACGGCATTCTATGCGGCGGTAACGCGAGAAAACATAAGGACAGACAATCCCAAACTCGAGCGGGAGCTGGTTCCTGAGCGCCACCTGCATCTGGAAAACGAAAAGATACGCATTCTTAACCAGATAATAACGGGATACAGTGTTGTGGTTCCCGTGCTGTTCTTCGCCGCTTGCGCCTGTTTTCTCGTTTCATTATGCGTCTCCATATACAAACGGCGCCTGCCGTCCTGGTCCATGGCTTTTGCCGCCGCCAGCCTCGGCGGTATCCTCTCCCTGACGGTTATCCTGACTTTACTGGAGATTACATCGTACAGCGAGATCGGCAGGGCAATGCTGTCCACTTACCCCATGCTTTTATTTTTTATCATCGCTTCCTTACATGAAGGTTGGTGCCTGGGCGCTGCCGTAATTGCCAGGAAACCTCCCCCATGTATAGCTGTGGAAAAGAAATAATGCCGGTTCTTCTCTTAAGCATCGATCTGGAGGATGTGCGCGACTGGGTGGAAAACGGCGACAAATATCAGCCACGGCTGCGCATCAATACCGAGCGCTATCTGGAATTTTTCGATCGGATCGGAGTCAAGGCGACCTTTTTCGTTGTCGGCTCCATCGCCAGACGGCACCAAGAGCTGATAGCCGCCATCGCCAAAGCGGGACACGAGCTCGCCTGCCACTCCGACACCCATATTCAACTCGATAAGCTGTCGCCTCGGGAGTTCATCGCCGATATCAAGCGCAACAAAGAGGCGGTCGAGACCGCCTCCGGCCAGCGGGTGTTTGGCTACAGAGCGCCGACATTTTCATTGACTGAACAAACGGCATGGGTTTATGAACCGCTGGCCGAAGCGGGATTCACCTATTCCAGTTCCGTATTGCCGGCGAAAAACCCCCTGTACGGGTGGGAAAATTTCGGTGAAGGGTGCCGGAAAATGAAATCCGGCATCTGGGAAATGCCAATGACCTTGTATTCATGGCCATTTTTTCGCATTCCCATTGGCGGCGGCACCTATTTCAGAATATTTCCCCGCTGGCTGATCCGCCGCGGCATGAAGGACGCCATAAGAAAAAATTTGCCCATCACTTCGTATTTACACCCCTATGATATTGACCAGGGACAAGAGCGCTTCATGCATCCGGACTTGGATGGAAACCGTTTGTTGAACGCGCTGATGTATATCGGACGCGGGGGAGTTTTGCATAAACTCGTCGAATTGAAAAAAATGTGCGATTTTATGCCCTATGGACGCTATATGGAGGGGTGGCTGCAAACCGGCATCGTTTCCTGTAATGATGCGGCCAAGAACATCGACACCATGGAGAGCGCGGAATGAATATGAGCGATTTGACGGTAATCATCCCGGCATATAATGAAGAAGCCACGCTGCGGTCTTTTCTGCCGCAAATGCTTGATTTCTGTGATCGGCAAGGCTGCTTTTTACTGATTGTCAACGACGGCTCCCGTGATGGCACGAAGGATGTCCTTCGTTCTTACGAGAATCGCAACAATTTCAGGTGGATTCATCATAAGTTGAACAAAGGCTATGGCGAAGCGATCAAGTCGGGGATTATGGCGGCGGAGACGAAATACTGCATCACCATCGACGCCGACGGCCAGCACAGCCCGGAGGATATTTGCCGCCTTTACGCGCTGATGACGGAGCGGGATGCCGATTTGGTGATTGGCCAGAGAAGCGAAAAATGGAAGGACAACCCCTATCGTTTCTTCGGTAAAAAGATCATACGCGGCATCACGAAAATGCTCATGCCGCTGGATATTCAAGATATAAATTCAGGGATGAAAATGTATCGGACGGAACTTGCCAGAACCTACGCGCAGTTGTCGCCGAGCAATATGCCTTTCAGCGATATTATGACGCTCTATTTCGTCAATCAGCGGCATCTGGTCTTGGAAACGCCAATCAGTATTTCCCCGAGAGTGGCGGGCATCTCCACCATCAACACCATGACCGCATTTGAAACGATCATGGAGATATTGAATATTGTTACGTTTTTCAACCCGATGCGGGTATTCTTACCCGTCGCCTTGGTCTTTTTTGCCCTGAGCGCCCTGTGGGGCATCCCCCCCATGATTCTCCGAGGAGAAGGCATCTCCGTCGGAACGCTGCTTTTATTTGTCACCGGAATGAATTTGTTCTTTTTGGGACTCATTGCCGAACAGCTCGCCATGATTAGGAAAAAGATAGGGAATCTTCCCTGAAAGGTGGTTATCTTACCCAAACTGAATTGAGACGAAGCGAGTCGCTGCCCATTCGCTGCCATGCCCTCGAAAGCCGAAATCCATAGCCACCAAGGTATGAAAGTTTCTTCCGCTCTTTTTTCTCTGTCCGCCTATATCGCCTGCTCGATCGTCTCGCAACTGCTGCTGAAGACCTCTGGCCTCTACGCCGCCGCGCAAACGAGCCTGATCTATAAATATATTCTGAATCCCTGGCTGTGCGCCTCGCTCGGCTGTTTTGCCCTGGCCTTTCTCTGCTGGATGTATACGCTGCGGCGGATGCCTCTGTCCGCGGCCTTTCCCTGGACGGCGCTCATTTACGCGCTGACACCGCTTGTCTGTGTTTTGCTCTGGGGAGAGCGGGTCTCGCTCTTATATGCCCCTGGTATTGCCTGTATCATCGGCGGCGTCGTCTTAACCAGCCGCTCCACCAGCCAC
>Ga0209629_10002404_pt1 | contig 12715 bp, 12 predicted proteins | sample TergutCu122P5_FD_187286 | JGI IMG/M metagenome (GOLD analysis project Ga0209629, IMG submission 187286) | Cubitermes ugandensis P5 segment gut microbial communities from Kakamega Forest, Kenya - Cu122 P5 (SPAdes) (version 2) | ecosystem: Host-associated > Arthropoda: Insects > Digestive system... | reverse complement strand
CAGTTCCTCCAGCCGGCGCAGTAATGAATCCGCGTCTTCCGCAAAGGCTTTATCCGTAGTGGGCACGACGCCCCAAGCCATGACCCCGCCCCGTGCCAGATATGGTTTCATTTCCTTCACGTAAGGTAAAAGTGATTCTCCATACTGGGCAATGTCCGGATTGATTATTTCCAGATGGGATTCATAAAGCACCGACCAGTCGATAGCGTCGCAGGAGTGTACCCCGGCGATGCCGCCGGCGTTATGGATGTCCGCGAAAATGGCGTTTAAATCAGCCAGCACCATTTCCCTGGTTACGGTGATGTAGCTGCTGCTGCCGTAAACCCGAATCCCCGGCTCATCTACGAATATGATCACCGGCAAACCGAACCTGGCCAGTTCGGTCACTTGCCAACGGGCGTGCATAGCCAGCGTTTTAACCAGCACATCGCGCAGTTGGTCCTGGTAGTAAGCCCAGCGGCCATTTTCATCCTTTAACTGAAAGCCGATGGTCAGCGGCCCGGCCAAATGGCCCTTGAGAAAACGGGCTTGTCCCACGCCGTCTTGACGCAACTTAGCCAGAAAAGCATAAAAACCTGACGCCGAAGCCAGGGGAAAAGCAAAGGCGGCCAGCGCTTCCGGATCGCCGGCCTCAGCGTCCATATAAACGGTATAAAATCCGGTCAGACGCTCGGACCAATCCCGGGCCTCCACCGGGAAAATAACTTTATCGCCCCTTTGTTCCAGTAAGCCGCTCCGGACCAGCGGGTTCAGAAACTGGTAGACAAAACCCTCTTCACTGCCCAACCGGGGCAGCTGAGGCCAATGAGGCGCGGCGGGCATATTCTCCATAATCAGTTTGAGCGCGGTTTCAGGCTCCCGATAGGGCATACTGCCAATGCCGGTAGCCATCCCCCGGGGGGTAAATTCCGTCGGCAAAATTATTCCTGGCCCCCTTTGGTCAACACTTTATTATAAGTTAAGCCTTTTGCTTCAGTTGTTCCAGTTCTTCCTCCAGTTCTTCCAGCCGGAGGATCATTGCCGGTTTAACCGAATGGGCAGGCAGCCTGCGTTTGAGGTCGGCAATTTGTTCCTCCAAGTCGCGAATCTTTTGGCCATGCCGGTTTTCATCCCGCATATGCCTGCCTCCTTACCAATAGTAGATTAATTATATCCAGGATTCGCAACCAGTGTCAATCGAATACCTATTTTCCTATTTTAAATAATAGCCGCGTTTATCCTTCGCCCGTCCGGAGCGGCGCTGGCGGCGGCGCGCCGCACAAAGCCACCAGAGCAAAAGCAGCGCGACAACAGCGCCGCCGGCTACCCGCAACCAAAGATAAGTAGTAACACTGCGCGAAACAGCGTTAACCGTCACCAGGGGCACCCGGCCCACTTCCCGGCCCTGAACTTCCAAAACCAGTTCGCCCAACTGCTTTCCTGCTTCCAGCGGCGCCTTAATGTTTTTATCCAGTTCAACCCGGCGGGAAACGGCAGGGGTTGCTCCGGCAGGAAAGTCATAATAAAAATAGTCGTTGGTTTCCAACACTGCCTTTGCCGCCCCGTCCTTAACCGGAACATCGGTAATCATCTGCCGCGGCGCGATTACTTCCGCCGGCGAGAAACCCTGAAAACCGTAATCCAGCAACGCGGCGGCGTCAGACCACAGAGCGGCGCCCTGACTGTTTAGAACCACGGCAATCATCTCCCGGCCATTCCGCCGGGCCATAGCTACAATGCATTGTCCCGCATCCACAGTGTAACCGGTCTTTATACCGATGGCGCCTTGATAGCCGTAATATCCTCCCGTCAGCAACTTGTTGTGGGTATAAAAATCCTGTTGCAGCGGGCCATGGATCTGCTCCAATTGGGCGACGCTTTGCAGCAGTGCCGGGGACATGTATTTTTTCCGGTCCAGTTTGATGTTGACGGTACCGACAATCCGGCGAAATGTTGCGTTTTTCATGGCTTCGCGCCCAATTAAAGCCAGATCCCTAGCCGTGGTGTAGTGGGCGGGATCCTGCAAACCGTGCGGGTTGGTAAAATGCGTGTTGCGGGCGCCAATTTCCGCGGCCCGCCGGTTCATCAATTGGGCAAACTGCTGCGCCGAACCGCTAATATGCTCGGCAATGGCTTCGGCAGAGTCATTAGCCGAAGTCAGCATCAACATATACAAGAGATCCTCCATGGGCAGTTTTTCCCCTGGCTGCAAGCCAACCCGCGAACCGTCCACCGCGGCTGCCGTAGGGCTTACTGCCACCATTTCATCCAAAGACGAGTTTTCCAGCGCCACTAATGCAGTCATAATCTTAGTGGTACTGGCCGGGTACATCTTTTGGTCCGCTTCTTTACTATACAGTACCTGACCGTTTTCCGCGTCCATCACCAGCGCCGCCACAGCCGTCGTGACCGGTTCCGCAGCCGGTTGAGCCGGTAATTGAGCCGCTGGTTGAGCCGCCGGCGCCGGTACGGCAATAGAGCAGATCAGTATCATAATCGTTAAAATAACAGCTATTTTTCTGAGCAATGATCTATCCTTTCCCCACCGCTTTTAATGCACATCTCGCATCTCGAATCTTATAAAGCCAGCCAAATATATAAGGCCATTAAAAAAGAGCTGAGGGCAAAAAACGAAAAAATGATTAGAAAAACCGGATCAACAGCTAATCTGCCCAGCTTGATTCTTCTGGCGCCCGCCGGCAATTTTCTTTTACCCTCGCCAACCATAAAATTTCCTCCTAATATTCTCCTCTAAACGAAGCGGCGGCGGATTCTTTCCAGGTGTCCCTGCAGATTACCGGCCCCGCCGATCTCCTTGAGCAGGGTATCCGCATAGCGGTACTTGGACGGCTCGCGCATATCGTCCAGGAATCTGTATACTCCGGCCCGGCGGCCCAGCTGATAATTGGCCTGATCATGGGCGGACAAAGCCCGGTAACGATCGATAATAGCCAGTAGCCGGGCTTTGTCTTCAGGCATAACGCCTTCCAATTCCTGCAGCAGGTTTAAAATATGGTCGCTGACCAGTTTGGTAGTCACGCCTTGCAATGATGCGATTAAAAGATGGATTTCATCAACTATTTCATCCTCATTCAGCGGCTCAAACCGGCCCTCGGTTACTAAATCATGCAGCGGGGTGCCTTTTAATACGGACAGGGTCCTGAGACGCACATGTTCCGGATTGACGGCGTTAATCCGCGCGGCTGTTTCCAGCGCATGTTCCCGCGAATACTGTTTGCCGCCCAGACCGGGCATTACATACCAGCATACCGATATCCCCGCGGCCTTGATTTTACGGCCGGCTTCTTCCAATTGAGCGGCGGTGACCCCTTTGCTGATCAGTTTAAGCACCTGATCGGAACCGGATTCCATACCCATATGAATTCTGTTCAGCCCCGCCTCCCGCAGCGCGGTCAGCTCCCGTTCGTCCTTACGGGCCACCGTATCGGCCCGGGCATAAGTGGTAATTCGTTCGATGGTCGGAAAAGCCTGACGAATGTATCGGACAATCCGCACCAAGTCATCAGTCTTGATAATTAAAGAATTGGCGTCCTGAAGAAAAACGTTTTTGGCGCCGTTATACCACCAGGCGCCTACATGGTAATGAAGATGTCCGTATCTCCTGCTCGCCTCGTTCACCACATCGGCGGTTATTTTCCCCTCCCGCCCCAGTTCACGGGAGATCTGCCCAAGTTGTTCGCTCACCCGGCCGATGGTGTCCACATCCGCCAAAACCTCTGCCACATCGCGGCGGCTGAATTGTTCACCTTTGAATGTCTTACAGAAGGCGCACTTGTTCCACGGGCAATTGCGCGTAACCCTGATCAGCAGACTGTCGGCCTCGCTGGGCGGACGGATTGGTCCCTGTTCGATCAACATTGTCACCCTCCGGATATTATTTTTTTATCCTTAAATTAATATTACACCGCCTATGATAATACCTGCTTGCGGCGATCCCGGATCAAACAAAAATATTTAAACGGAACCAGGTGCGGCGAACCTATTTGGGGTAAAGTAAAAATAATGATGACGCCGGCGCCACTAATTAACCGGTCAAAAAAATTTTTAAGCAGGATTTCCAGCCACCAAAGGAGAAAGACACTTAACACATTATTTACTTGCCTAATGCTAGTCCTGCCTCGCTGAATTATGTTTACGGACGAAAAAGAAGCATTCTCCTGCGCGACAAGGAGGTTTCGATATGAACTTGCCAGTACGTCTGGGTGAGATTGCCAAAGCTGCTCCTGAGCGGGAAGCGATAGTCTTTCAAAACAGCCAGCTGACTTATGCCCAGTTGGATATCAGGGTAAGCCAGTTGGCCTGCGGCATGCAGCAGTTGGGAGTAAAACCGGGGGATCGGGTTTTACTCGCATTAGGCAACTGTCCTGAATTCGTTATTGCCTACTATGCGGTAATCAGAATCAAGGGCATCGTCGTTCCGGTCAGCCCCTCTTATACCATTAACGAAATCGGCGTCATCAGCAAGGACTGCCTACCGGCTTTAGTCATTACCGCGCCGGAACTGCGGCAAACCTTCGCCAAACTCAATGAAAGCCTGAGCATTCCTCATGTGGTGCTTATTAACAGCGGCAACTTGGCGGACGAAGCTTTTCTCAGTTTTGAACAGCTGGGTAACAAAAGCCTTACCGTGCTCCAGGAAACCCAATACAACAGCGAAGACGTGGCGCTGCTTATGTATACCGCCGGCGGTCCCTCGCTCAAACCCAAAGGGGCCATGCTGACCAATGCTAACATCTATAGCAACGCTTTAATCTATTCGCAGTTATGCGATATGGGACCCTCCGACCGGCTATTGCTCACCGCCCCGGTTTATCACATCGGCGCCCAGACCAGCGTTATGAACAACGCCATCGTGGCAGGCGCCACCCTGGTCATTCAAAAAAACTGGCAGGGAGCCGAAACACTGGTGAAAACTATCCAGGCGGAGAAGATTACCTTTTTCTTCGGCAGCCCTACGATATACAAATTTATTGCCGATTTTCCCCACCTGAGCGATTATGATCTCAGTTCGCTACGCATAGCCTTTACCGCCGCAGCCAGCATGCCGGCTGATTTATACGATGAATTCAGGAATAAAACCGGCTTGTACCTGACCGAGGGCTATGGTCTGACGGAAACCTCCCCGACCACAACGATGAATTTCATCGCCAAGTCAGGCAAGCAGGGCTCTATCGGCATCCCCGTACCCGGAGTGGAAGTCAAGCTTTTTGACTATGAAGACCGGGAAGTACCCTTGGGCCAAGTGGGTGAAATAGTAGTGCGCGGTTCCAATGTTATGCTGGGCTATTACAACCGGGAAGAGGAAACCAGCCGGGCGCTGCGCAACGGGTGGTTCCATACCGGCGATCTGGCTTATGCCGACCAGGATGGCTACCTGTATATTGTGGACCGCAAAAAAGACGTCATTATCCGGGGCGGGGTCAATATTAATCCCCGGGAAGTCGAAGACGTTTTATACAGCCACCCGGGCATCTTTGACGCCGCCGTAATCGGCGTACCGGACGCGGTAATGGGTGAGGAACTGCTGGCCTTTATCATGGTCAGGGAGGGCCAAAATCTCACGGCCGAAGAAATTAAAGAATTCTGCCGGGAGCAAATAGCCAAGTACAAAATTCCCCGTTACTACCGGTTCGTGCCCAGTCTGCCCAAAACAGCATCCGGCAAACTGATGCATAAAAAATTGCAGACCTGGATCAGCAAGTAAAACAGCCAAATAAGCATCCAAACAAAAACGGATATCTGCCGCCTACCCGGCACGATATCCGTTTTTGTTTGCTTTAAAACCGGAGCATCCCTAATCCGGTTAAACCTTTATTTTTCGGGCAGCGCTTTTTTCCAATGCGTTGTTAATAGGTATGGCTGCTACCGCCACCAGGATCCCGAAACCCAGGGTGCCTGTAATAGTAATTACGGGGGGATAAATATGCCACACCACAATATATACGCTGCATACTAAAAGGGATACCAGCATCAGCGGAAAAGCAATCACTAAATATTTCATGAAAGTAATATGAAAACCCTGCTTCTCCGCCATACCGAGCACCACCACATTAGCGGAGGCGCCGATTACGGTACCGTTTCCCCCTAGGCAGGCGCCCAGGGACAGCGACCACCAGAATACATTCAGAGCAGTAGGGTCAGTAACGCCCATTAAACCGCCCATATTGTGAATCATAGGTATCATCGTTGCCACAAAGGGAATATTATCCACAAAAGCAGAGGCGATACCTGAAAGCCACAGTATCAGCATGGCAGTGGGAATCCAAGCGCCGCCGGTTAGACTCATGGCACCAGCGGCTATCTTAGCAATAACCCCGGTTTCTACCAAACCTCCTACCAGTACAAACAACCCGATAAAGAAAAATAGCACCGCCCATTCCACGGCATGCAGCGCCTGTTCGGGATCCTCGCGGGTGATTAGAAGCAGTAAACTGGCGCCGGCCAAAGCAATCACCGAAGACTCTAAACCTAGATACTGGTGCAGGAAAAAACCAACGATCGTCAGAGCCAAAACAATCAAGCACTTCCGCAGCAGTTTAACGTCCTTAAGCTCATCCTGTTCATTTAATTCCATAATTTTAGCCTGGCGCTCCGGATCGGTTATCAACTGCGAACGGTAAATTAACCGCAATAAGGTAATGGTAACTATATATACCACAATTATAATCGGCGTCAGGTTAATTATAAAATCCATAAATCCCAGGTGAGTGGCGCTGCCGATCATAATATTGGGCGGGTCGCCGATTAAAGTAGCGGTACCGCCAATATTTGAAGCCAGTATTTCCGCAATTAATATCGGCATGGGGTTTATTTTAAGCTTTTGAGCAATGGCAAAGGTCACCGGGACAATGAGCAACACCGTGGTCACATTATCCAGCATCGAAGATAAAACCGCCGTGACCAGGGAAAGGGCCGCCATAATCTTAAGCGGTTCCCCTTTCGAGCTTTTAGCCGCTTTGATGGCCAAATACTCAAAAATTCCCGTTTGCCTTGTAATGCCCACAATAATCATCATTCCAACCAAAAGGCCAATGGTGTTGAAGTCTATATGCTGCAGCGCCTCTTCAAAACCCAGTATTTTGGTAACAACAAGTAATGAAGCCCCTACCAAGGCAATAATAGTCCGGTGAATTTTTTCAGATACTATAACCGCATAGGTAATTAAAAAAAATGCGACAGCAAAATATATTTGCAGATGCTCCGGCAACTCTATTCCTCCTATAGTTTAAAATATTGACGCTTTGAAAATAAGCGCGATGAAAATTGCTTAACGCAAAAAAAACAAATATAGAAAGACAACCAACAGCCGGTACACCGATTCCCTTTTTTACTTGTTTAGCCCGCGCCAAAGGCGGGCTATTCATTAATGAATCAGCGCCGGGATGCCTAATACGGGCCATACCAGTAAAGCGAATAGCGCTATCATGACCAAAGCTAAGATCGTAAAAGGTATACCTGTAAGAAAGAATTGACCGGTAGTAAATTGCCTGGATTGATAAGCAATAGCATTGGGCGCCGCGCCCACCAATAGCATGAAAGGCAGCCCTGCCGCAGCCAGACACACACAAAGAATCAGGTAAGGATTAACGCCCAGATATTGAGACATCACCAAAGCTACCGGCATTGTAATGGCAATAGCCGCCACGTTCATAATAAAGTTGGTCATCACAATCACCAACAGGCCAATAGCCACTACAAAAACCAACCAATGGGCATGCTGGAACATGGTTAACCAATTGATCGCCATCCACTCGGCGGCCCCGGTAACCCACAGGCAAGTACCGATACTCATGGCGCCGCCGAATAGCAGCACGATATTCCAGGGAATGCCTTTTTCCAAATCCTCCACGGTAAACAACTTAGTCAAAAACATAATCACGGCTGCTATTAATATAGGGATGCTTCTGTTCATAGCGGCAAGGGCCGGAACAAACTGCTGGCTTGCCAGCACAAGCACCACCGCCAGAGCCAGCACAATAACGAGAATTTCTTTTCTCGTCATCGGTCCTAATTCCGCGTAAACCTCTTCTACTTTATGTTTTAAGCCGGCAACCGTTTTTTGTTCGGGTTTACAAAAAACATAGCTTAGCAGGAACCAGGTCAACAACATCATTACCACACCCAAAAGCCCCATGTACATGGTATACTGCAGAAAACTGACCTCAAAACCGGTGATTTCTTTAAAAAATCCCAAAGCGACGGGACCACGGGAAGCTCCTAACAATGTAATCAAACTACCGGCGCCGGCGGAGTAAGCCATGCCAATAAACATCGCCCGGCCAAAATTGGAAGGGCGCCCCTCGCTATCGTACATGCTCATGATAGCCATCATTAGCGGAAACATGGTGGCAGCCACAGCGGTATGGGCCATCAACAGCGTTAACACCAAAGTTACTGTAAATACACCCAGCAATATTTTGCGCGTATCCTCACCCACCACGGACAGCATCTTAAAAGCCAGCCGGTTCGTCAGTCCCGCTTTGGTAAAGGCCAAACCAAGCATCAGCGAACCTAAAATGAACAGCACCGAGGGATCCATAAACAAAGCAAAGGCATCGGTGACCGGACGGATCATAAAAGCCGCCTGTATGACGCCAATAGCAATACTGGTCACCCCAATGGGTATTACTTCAAACACCCACCATATACCGGCCAGCAAAAAAAGTCCGATCGACAGCTGAGCTTCCCGGGACAATGCAAAGGCTTTACCCGTAGGGTCTACAGCCGGCGGCAGCTGGGGCAAAAAATAAAAAAGTGCAAACAGCGCAATGCCCAGCGATGCAAATATTATTCTCTTCCCCTCATCTGATAACCCAAGCTTAATTTTTGGTTCGGTTTGCATTGTTTGTACAGTACCATTCACCTGACCACCCCCCAATAAATTCAACAAATCTAATATACTGATTAACGGAATAATCAGTATATAAATAACAAACATGCACTATCTAAGTAAACGCTTAATAATAAATCCTTATCATTAACCACGCCCCTTCTAACTTTATTAGGCTCCATTGCGATCGGCTCATTACATTTTGAATGGCGCCCACACCTTTCAATTATTTTATAATCTTGTATTATGTATTCTTGAAGAAGTGCATTTTTCCTTTGCAATTTGCACAAAAAATTTATGAGCAAAATAAGGCTTATTAGGTGGAGTTATGATATAGTTACTATCCATAAAAATAACCGGATATTGTCGGGTGTTTTTGTTTTTTATTTCTATTTATCCAATCACGGCAGGGTTTACTTAGTGCGCAGCTAATTATTATACATATGGAAACATTTTTAATAAAGGAGGGGCGGGTACAAATGAAAACAGCCAAGGATATAATGGTAACCGAAGTAATTACCGTAAATCCTCAAGACAATGTGGAAAAAGTGGCTCATTTATTGTTGGAACACCGGATCAGCGGGATGCCTGTAGTGGACGACAGCGGCAGACTGGTGGGAGTTGTAAGCGAGGCTGATCTGGTCTTTCAGGAAAAAGGGGTTAAAAGTCCATTTTTCATGGTCGTTTTTGACAGCCCTATTTATTTTGAGCATCCCGGCAGATTGGTTGATGATATTAAACGCGCCGCTGCCCGGAAGGTAAACGAACTGATGTCAACCAAACTCTATACTGTGGGGCCTGAAACCGCTATTACCGATATAGCCACAATCTTTACAAAAAATAAAATTAATCGGGTGCCGGTAGTTGACGAAAACAACAAAATCCTCGGCATTATCAGCCGCCAGGATATTATTAGAGCCAGTTTTAGCAGTCAGAAATAACCATTTTGACAACTTAAAGCGTAAAAAGCTCACAAACCCATTAGTATAAAAGGGTAGTGAGCTTTTTTAATTTGCGAAAAAGCAGCTAATAAATTAAACTAACGCCAGTTAAGCATGACCCTTGGATGATTTGCTTGCAGTGACCCCGAATCCTTCGCTCAAGAAGAAAAGCGCAAAGCCGTACCATAAGGTATACACCACGTAGAAAATCAGCAGCAGGGACACGGTAACTGCATAAGCAGTTACTTTTTTGGGTTCTATGCCGTAGTAATTATAACCTGGCTCCACCGCTTTTTGCACTATGTTTTGAACAGCAGCCGACTCCTTGAAATTTTGTTGTTTATCCAGCGCTGAAGTTACCGCTTTCAATGAAGTGTGCCAACCGTAGCCTACCTCTTTAGCCTCAAGGCCATAATTATTGAAAAGTACTTCACCCTGATTATTGTACAAGGCATTGCTGTCGTTAACAACCGCTTTAAGAATCGTGCCTAAATCACCTTTAATACCAACTTTGACATCGTCTACAGTGATATTGATTCCGGCAGCAGTATAAAGCTTTTCCCAGGTTTGCGCTTGAGCTGCGTCTGCCGCTTTAATGTTCACGTTAATTTCATGACCGTTCATGCTGTTTGCTTTTTTCGTGGTGTCTTGAATGAAATTAGCGGAACCTTTAGCCAGCGAATTAAACATATTGTCGGCATATTGCAAACCATTTAAGCCATTGCCAAAGGAAGGAGTCATGATATAGTAGAATAAACAAATAAACGTAATCAACAACACTATCCCGAAAGTAAAAGCTTTCTTATTGGTAATCACAGTTTATTCCCCCTTTCCGCCGGAGGCAAGTATTGCATCTGCGCGTAGCTTGGGTATGTTCTTGATAAATATCCAAATAACCCAGATAGAAAAGACCCCGACAACAGCAAAAAATACAAATACTCCGATTTGAGAAATAAAGTTTGTTGTCTGTGAGCTTAAGGACAAATAGCCCATCTGTCTCATCGAATTGGGCATATCAAACAACCGGTTCACAAAACCGGCCATAATGGAGATAGCATAAAGACCGTTAATTGTAGCGCCGGATACGACTTTGGTGGCCATAGCGCCGATTTGAATGCCCAGCAGTGAACCGAGCAGCATCCCCATAGCCAAAGTATAAAATACATAACCATAAATAGCATATTGGATTATGGCGCTATAACCGGCGGTAAAGATAATTTGTAAAATATCGGTACCTACGGCAGTAAAAGAAGAGACGCCAAGGCCATATACAAATATGGGGAAAGTCAGAAAACCGCCGCCTACACCCATGATAGCGGCCAGGAAACCGACAAAGAAACCGGCAATAGCCACGAATACGCCTGATATTTTTCTGCCGCCGGGATGGAGCTCCTGATCAAAGGTGACCATAGGCGGAATTTTAATTGATTGCATTTTTCTGGCCAAAGCAGTAAGGTCAGAAGATTCCACGCCATGGACGTCGGTGGAACGTCCCGCTTTTCTGGCTTTGAGAAGATCCATCAAACCATAAATGGTTAAAAAACCCAGTATAACAACATAAATGGTGTTAATAACGAATCCGCTTAATGCCGGGTTCATGGTAAAGAGAGCCCGGTTCAATATACCGCCGCCGCTGGCTCCCAGCAGTGAACCGCATAAAAATGCAATGGCTAAACCAACGTGAACGTTACCAAGCTTTTTGTGCATAACCGTGCCCATGATAGCTTTCGCAAAGATATGGAATTGGTCTGTGCCAACGGCCATAATGCCTTTAACACCTAAACTCATTAAAGCCGGAGTAATAATAAATCCGCCCCCGGCGCCAACGCATCCGGTGATTAAACCTGCCGCAAGGCCTACAAATATAGAGCCGTAAAAGATGTTGGGATGATAATACGAAGGCCCATAAGCTGAGTTACCCCCCAGCATTCCGGGCAAGCTGCCGGCAGCATAGGCGACAGCCGGAATAAGTATGGGCAGAAACAGCAAAAATAAGAAGAACAGCCGCTTGCGATCTTTTAATATTATGTTAGAGTTGGCTATCTCCCATTGGGCATATGACCTTGCTCCCTGCATAATGCCCTGGTAGATTATTCTCATAAAAATTTGCCCTCCTTTATTTAACGATTTTTTTATCACTGAACAAAAATGGCAAAAATTTCATAAAAATTTTAAACATCTAACTATCCCTTTGAGTGACATGAGTGAAAGAATTCACATATTTATTTGAAAACTGCCACCTTCTTTCCTTAAAACAAGGATTGTAAACAGCAACAAATCAATCACCCAATTATAAGTATAAGTGTATCATTACATTTGTCAATATATATTTATCCAACCCAACGCCCAAACTCGCCGTTATTGGTCACACCACCCCAGTTAAAGCCAAGTAAAACAACTAACGCGCGATTTAACAGATGCTTATGAGCGAACGGTAGTTGTTTTACCTGGCCGGGCGGGCACTGACCTGTTACGCGTGACCAGTAACAACTCGCCGGCCTCTGTTTGGCACATAAAGTGTAAATTATACCAATTAACAGTGATTCCGCCCAACCGGTTATCATTCTCCTTCAGACGAAAGACCTTTTCTTTCCTTCAACATCTTTTTAATCTTTAAGGCTGCGGCTGCGCTGCAGAAACCAATAAACGTATAGATAAAGGCAACCAGCAAAAGAGTGATATTCGCGAAAGCGGGTATAGCACTGAACAAAAAAAAGATCCCGGTAACCATACGCGTGTTTTCCAAACGCCAATTGGCGTAAGCACATAAAAAAATTGTTAAGCAAGGCAGTAATATAAAACCTATAATTACCGGATTGTAGAATATTTCCGACAACGAACTTACTCCCCCTTGTCTATAGAGCCGTTTATACTGTTTTCTTATTTGATTTCTTTATTAAGTTCATTATTTTTATTCTTTCCAATTGCTTTATTTTCCTTCAAT
>Ga0209629_10002401_pt1 | contig 12718 bp, 10 predicted proteins | sample TergutCu122P5_FD_187286 | JGI IMG/M metagenome (GOLD analysis project Ga0209629, IMG submission 187286) | Cubitermes ugandensis P5 segment gut microbial communities from Kakamega Forest, Kenya - Cu122 P5 (SPAdes) (version 2) | ecosystem: Host-associated > Arthropoda: Insects > Digestive system... | reverse complement strand
AAGTTTCACACCCATACAGAACAATGGGCAATATTATAGTTCTATATATCTTTATCTTTAAATTTTTGGATAGCAAACTGGAAGACAAAAGATTCTGCACCGAATAATAGCAAGCATTCCCTAAGAATAGCTTACTAAACCAGCTAATTCACCACTGCTGTGCCCAATAACAGTTCACTATAGAGTATGTCCAGGAAAAAACAAACTAAAAAATCTAGAACTTTTACTGGATGGCAGAAACCCCCATTGCTTAAAGCACTCCAGCAGCAAATGCACATATATTCCAATCGCACTATGTGCCATTCTACACATCTCACTGATTTTGAATCCCAATTATTTTGTTACACAGTGCCAGAAATGGGAATTAAACATAACTTTAAAGCAAATCGGCTGTTATATCAGTTCAATGTGAGGCACAGTCATTGTTTTACACACATGCACTTTGTACTCCACACCTGACTAGGAATATCTGGAGAAAGAATCTCAATTGCATCTCTTATTCATCACTGGAAACGGTGTGTCAATGGTGATTACTTTTGACACCATCTGTTTTACAAGGTTCTATTGGTACAACACGCAACACAGTAAAACCCAGACACAGAGATAGACAAGTTTTGAACTTGCCTTCCAATCCATTTCCCTACTGAATGTTCATTTAAACTTTTAACTTTTTCTGTACATGCTGGAATTCCATGTGTTACCACAATTTGAAAACACAACCACCAATCAGCATTGATGGAGACAAACTTCCCTCTGCAGACACTACGCGCATGTGTGTGTGTGTGTGTCTGATCGAGAATATCCCGGGGCAGTGAATCAAGCTGAAGGTTTTACATCTCAGCCATCTGAATCTCCAAATCTTATAACTCAAATCTTCTGGGATATGATACTGTCGCACCAGGCGAGTAGTCAAATATTTAATAGGATGAGAGTACTTACATATTCATGTTATCATCACACACCACTAGACTCAAATATACAGGAACAGTGCCATGAGTACCTCAAATCTCATGCCCAAATATTTAATAGGATGAGAGTACTTACATATTCATGTTATCATCACACACCACTAGACTCAAATATACAGGAACAGTGTCATGAGTACCTCAAATCTCATGCCCAAATCTCACTTGTCTAGGATGTTATATACATTTATTACATAAAACAACTGGCATCAAACGTGAAACCACACATGGAGCACACAGAATGATGAATTTATGACACTGTTTTAAGTCAGGATGTTCTTACACAGAGGTGGAAAGGATCAGAATTCTGACAGACATGTGCAGAACAATTAATGGGTCTGACAGCAACAAAGGTAAACTTTTAACAGTTTCTCTTTCATCTCACATATCCTTCACACTTCTAGCATCTTCTTCTTCTTCTTCTTCTTCTTCTTCTTAAATAGCACTACAATCCAATGCAGACCTTTGCCTCCTTAATGGGTTCTCCCAGTCAGCTCTGTTTTTTTTTTACCTCTTTCCAATTTCCAATTTCTAATTTTTCATTTATTAATAATGTTTGCACAAAGTTCCACATCTGTTTTTGGTCATCCTCTTAGTTGCTATTTCTAGCATAAGTTGTTACAAAACAATTAACCTTAAAAATGCCACTGTAATGCTATGGACACTATGTCCATTGTTATAAAGACAACTGCTCTGCAGTCAGATATAACTTCTCCAGTTTTATTGAATACCTATGTGACATAATAAGAAAAATGTTTCAAATGACACAGACAGATTTTTATTTTATGACACGTACAAATCTATATTTACAATACACAAATACTGAGAAAATCAATGTTGGACTTGAACTTAACATAACGTACGACTGACAAAATTAACCTTGCTTAACAGCCTTTACTGTGTGCTCTAATAAGAACTCCAACAAAATGTGCTCTGAACAAATGAGTGTTAAGATTTTCAGTGTACTGACTACCTGTTATAGTAATCAGTACTGTGTGTGTATGTGTGTGTGTGTGTGTGTGTCAGACATGCATGTGGTGTCACAAAAGTTTCATTAAGTGTGTCCATGAAAGCACTTAGGGACATGCATTGCCCATCCTGAAGAGCAGTCCATAAGAGAGGTTTCAGAACTGTTTTGAACAGTGGTAACACCAATTCATCAAGTGTACTGCTGTGCAAGCAGACTACTTCAAAGGTGAGAGGAACTATTAATATATAACCAATTAAATATAGCTTTTACAAGGCCATTCTGGGAACTTAATTGCTACAATCTGTATAATACAAAGACTGCTTACTTTTGAGAGGTGTGTAATGCTACAACATTCTGTCTTGTAGAACTTGACACACAATTTCTAGTGTGAGGACGAGCATGAGACCTGGATGGTGAGCGTGACTTTCCCATCAAATTGCAGTGGACAGCAGAATGCACAGATGTATGTTCCACCAGCTGGTTACGCAAAACCACAACTCGGTCTTGCAGTTGACTATTGTTCTGCTGCAGCTCGCGTATCTGCTGTTGCTGTTCGACAACCAAACATTCCAAATTGTGATCATGGCGCTGTGCTGCTGTTGGTAAATCACGCTTCTGTTCTGCTACCAACCTCAGCAGTTTTGTAGCAAGTCTTAACAAGAAAATTACCTTTGCATTAATATAAATATATTCATGAATAATCATATCATATTGTCCACGAAGACATTGCTTAATGTCATAAGTCTATATACCAACTTTTACATGATTGGGTTTGTATTAATTTTTAGCGTGTGCTTTAAGAAAAACGTATTAGCTTAACATAAAAAGATAAAATTATGAAATAAAAGACATTTTGTGGAAAATAAAACAGAGATTATGCAGCATGTCCTAAAAATGCAGTAAATTTCCGTGCTAACTAAGGATATGAAATTAATTTGTAAGGGTGTTATTTCGTGTGTTCGTGTATGTGAACATAAGTCATTTAAAGGTTAAGCTCTAGCAGCTTATGTAGTGACAGAATACATTCAACTTGAAAAACTGCAACATGCCATCATATGCTCCTCTTCCTGACTACTACGAACTGATACATTCATACTCACAAACTAGCAAACTTGAAGCTGTGGTACATAAGTATAAAATAAAGATTATTTAAACACATTTTTTGTATGCTAACTACAAACAGTACAATATACTACATCTCAATATACCTCTTTATCTTCTCCTCCTGTTTAATGCATTCCTTCTTAAGATTACTGTTGTCCAACATCAGACACATAAATCGATCTTCCAGTTCTTTACGGTCAAGCTTTGCTATATATGGCGCATGTAGTTTATCTACAAAGAATTATACCACAATTTTTTACAACTTTGTGTTATTACACATACAAATAATAATATGACCATAATGACTACAAGCTGGAAGAAAGGTTCAATTCCTGGCAGGAGAAGAAATTCATCTCCTTAGCACCATGCTGTGGGGCCCAACCAAGTTCCCATATAATACACACTGCAGACTACTTCCATGGGGTAAATTAAATAGTGTGCAGCTTAGCTCTTACCTCTTCCCTGTCCAGTGGGTGTGTGTGTGTGTGTGCATGTGTGTGTGTGTGTCTGTGCACATGTGTGTAAATTCAGAGGCATGTCAGTGTCAGTGACTATATGCCCTTATCTACAGGACACCAAGGGCTTTGTCCCAGGAAAAGCCACAACATGAAGCTGGCTGCTCATGTCTGTTTAATGCCAGGATTAAGAAAGTGTTATGTGATTACTCACCCCAGTGCCAAAAAGCCTAGCTACACCAATGTGTAGAAATATACCTCCACACCCCCATCTTGATTTCAAGTAATCATACACAATTATGAACACAGAAATGTTACTGTACTTTATACCTGTAGTGTGGAATGTTAACAGTTTATACAAATATGAAATTAACATATAATCATTACCTTTTTCACCACTGAGTGAAAAATTTGACCCATCTCTTTGTTTCTGACACGAAGCTCCCTCCTTTACGGGTATAATATCTCTCTCTGGATCATCAGCCATCTATAAAGAAACAAAAGCAGCCTGCATAATTTTCCTTATATTAGTACAATCAACAGTTATTACATCACAAATAAACTTTATCAATAGTGTTTTAGGAACATTAATTTTGGCATTTCAGGATTGGTACTTTCCAGCCTGAATATCAGGTTCTTTATTCAATAGAGATGTAACAATGAAATTAATGTAATCGGGAATGTGACACTGCATTTAAACACCTGGACTGGCATCTAAATGCACATGAATGGAATGCTTTCGCACAATTTACAGGGAACCTACATATCTGCTCAAAATTGCTCAGCATTACGATGTAAAACATATGTTACGTCTTTCACATACAAACTGAAAGCAACCATTATTCCTAAGCACACTGCAGAACAGTGGAACATCTAATGCAAGTCCCTAGAAATTTATTGAATAAGTTGAAACTGCTCAGCCAGTTGATTTCAGCAGGGTTTTGTTCCCTCACACTATGAACAGAATACATATTGGTCCAATCTACACAGCTGACATCTAAAATGAGTAGAGCTTCATCTGTATGGTCCCTACACACTTTCACAGCAGGATGCACTGGCTCAGAGATAGCAACCAGGTACCCCTAATTGGTAAAAAATATTGTGCAATAATGAATGCTGCACAATATTGTTGACCCTCTAGTTGTAATACTATGCAAACTACAAGAAAATACTGAACAGTCTATAAACAGCATCGCGCAGTATTCATTATCTTCTGTCTGCAACAGGAAACATGTCTTCAAACAGTAAATCCAATTGAATGAGACAAAGCATCTATGAATTTCAGGTCTTTGAAAGCATTCTCAGTGGCCAAATCGCCTAGCGTAATGGATAACCTCTGAGTGAGTCTTCTTTTCGTATGTATTACTTCTAGCGATTATATGGTGTAAATTTCGACACTCATAAAAGATAGGCCATCCAACCGCAAAAAAAAAAAAAATTGCAGTGTTTCGCTCAATCAACCCTAAGTCATGAGATTTTTGTGTGTGTACCATTCTTTGGTCCAGCGGCGAATTTTCTTTTTTAAACACAGGGCTACAGCAATAGCCACACACGTAGAATCAGCCATCACTCAACATGTGTACTCGTTGTTTCCCCACGACCGATATAAAATATTGCACAATCATACTGAGTCGTCTAGGGAGAAACATACTACACAATATTAATTCAAGGCCATAATAGTATCCGTTTAGTAGCCACTCTACAAGTCTTCGAGGGCCAGCTTCCCCCCACAACGCCCTGGAAAATTTGTTACGTATATCTTACCTGAAATATTTGGATAATAGAAACAAAACATTAACACATTAAATTCGTATTATTGCATAAAATTTCTGTTAAAATGTAAAAATATTATATCTAAAACACGGGAATTATTTAGAGGCGAAATTTGAAATTGTCACTCCATGTTCGTAAACATCTACCCACAGATTATGTATATCATCTACCTCTGTGACATCAATAACAAGTATCAGTCACCTGCTAGCACGGATTACCAGAATTCATGGTTCTTACACCTAGAACAGGCGAAGCGCGGTAGTTCTAGCTCCTCTGATTGGAAGACTGTTGCACACGCGTAGAAAACGAATACGCTTGTCGGCTCCGTAACTGCCTCGCCAGGCATATCCGTTTTGTAGTACACCCGTTTAAACACCAGGCAATATAAATCCAATTTCAGGCGTACTCGCAAAGCCGCAGCAAAGGACTAGTAACATCGTCAAAAGTGTCCCACCAACTGGAAGGGCCGCCTCTTACCGAACTGTTTTCTTGGATTTCTTCTACCCTTCGTCCACACATTCCGCTTGCAATCAAAATTGGATACAGAAATTTTGCACAAGGGCCTATCTACATTTATATCTTACCATGGTTTCGTTTATAAATGAAAAGTCGCACATCCTTTATGATACAGAGGCCGAAGAAAAAGTTAATAACCTCAAAACAACATTAACCTATGTTGGACATCGACTTTAATAAATTGTTGGTCTGTCATTAAAACCATAATTCCGTCTGTAGCTTTCCCGCGACAAAAAAGAAAAACTACAAACAAAAAGCACTGCAAAGAATACGAAATGAAAACTGGCTTAAAGAATAAAGACAAACAGCCTAGCATTAACTTCTGGAAACTTCAAGACGAAATACACAGGGCGTTCTGTGTGACTCTCTTCTCACGTGACTGTGTTCTCTCAAATTCCATTACACAAACATGAATGAAGTACGTGTATATCGCCTTTAATTAATAAAACTGCTTTGTTAATTTGTTCCTCTTTCGGATTAAAACTGAAGAAAGGAACAACACTTGTAAAAAAAACTCTCGTTATTTCGAAACTCAGAAATACATTAAAAAAACGTAGTTTGCAAAATGAATCAAGTATGGCAGATAAGAAGTCCCATGTGCAAATAACACAATAGCAAACGGATCTTATTAAATCTGAGAAACTGTTCCTGCAGGAACTTCTGCGGTTCTTGGAGAAACCCAACCCAAAAGCAAAAACGAAGAGAAGATTACAAAAATGCAGAGGCTGCAATGGCAATTCAATGTACAGAGTATAAATGGACAAAAGCGTTTACATATAATAATGCTGGGCTGAAGCGTGGCTGTTCAAAAGTATAAGATGTGAAAAGAGTAAATAAAAACAAAGATGATGAAAAAAAAAGACAAAATGAAGAGTCAGAGAACGAGCGCATGTAACACTGCAAAAACAACTTACATAAAATGACTCACAACAAAATGGGGGGGGGAGAAAGCTGTGTAACAAACGAAAGCAATCTGGAATACGAAAACAAAAATATTTTGAGGAAAAACTAAAGAAAGAAAGAGACCATTGGCGACACGTCTACAAGGCTTTAAAAAAAATAGATCCATCAGTAGTTGCACATCAGTAATTAATGGATGAAATTCAACTCAAGAACCATGCTCTAAGCGACAAAGAAGAAATGCAGACAATGTTGAAACTGAAAAGTGAGGAGGAACACACAGACAGGCAAAAGTATGTTAGTAAACACACTTATTCTTTGTAGCTTGTAATTTGTGCGCATGTAAGGTGGGGGCATTCAAAAGCACGCCAGCATCCACAATTTCACGAGGTAATTGTAAGGTGTTCAGAATTTTAGATACGACACTCTGATGATGGTGACCACTATCTCGGACACTGAAGACTTTGGAATGACGGTTTCAACAAAGATGGTGGTAGGAATTTTGTCTAGACAATGCCGAATTGTTCTTCTGATCACATGGGCACTGGTCACCAGTGGCGCTGGGGCTGGGTTGGCTTGCGGGGAAGTGATGCGGCCACCCTTTGGGCAGCAGAATCGAAAGGGCAACAAAATTAACATTTTACATGGGGGGGGGAATGATTTTCTGTACTCAACAAATTTTAAACTACTGAGCTGAATATTAGCATCTTCAATAAATGTTACTTTTTTAAAAGTAGAGGAGAAAAGTGTTTTATGAATAAATAAAAATCAGTGCATCATGTTGGTAATTAATATACAGTCAATTCATGATGCATGGTCAGAAAAACATTAAGTTAAGGTCAAACAAGTCTACATTGTTCCTTTGGCATACTGGGGAGGTTAAGTGAAGTCAGGGAACACATCAACATGGCCTGTTACTTGATCTTGCATCACTACAATGTGCCTCCTGACAATACACTCGCTCTGGCCAAAAACTGATAACAAAATTGGGCCATCTACCATATTATTCAGACTGGGCCCTTTGCTACTTCTAGCTATTTCCAAAACTGTAGACCATTTTGAGGGACCAATGACTGTCACTTGTGGACATGCAACAACCATTCTGCAGATGGGTTCCAGCAGTATACTTAGCAGTGGTAACAGCAACTTGCTAAGTGTAATTCTGTGTTTGCAGACTACTTTAAAGGCAACCGAGCTATCAGCATACATGTAATTAAATATATTCATGGTAGCATCCTGAGAACTTTGTCTGACCTTGTAATTTCTTAAGGCAGATATTAAAACTGTGAAAAACTATTCCCAAATAAAAATGGAATGTGTTATAAATTTGATTTATTAATTTACTTATAGTTCAGTTAATGACAATGTCAGTAATCTAGAAAAAGAGATGAATGGTATTACAAGAGTGAACAATGAACTGGAAAGAAAGTGGAAGGAAGCAGACAAAATGAAATTTAAAAAACCATCCTCGTACTTCTCTGGACAGACATGGTGGCGGGGGACTTTGGTTAGGATGTTGCCAAAGCCAAGATTCAAATCAAGCACACATCCCTAATACAGGCCAGCAACTGAACCAATCTGATCCATTGAATGAGTATGTGACAATAATAATGATGTATACAATACGAAACTATAAAAGTTAAGCTATAAAGTGAAGCACAAAAGTAAGGCTAGCAATTCCTTGCAGGCTTAGATGCATCAGATGTCAACAATTATGTTAATTCCTTTCAGCCCAATTTTAAAAATGTTACTACAACTAATATATGGGCATGAGAGACAAATGGTTCTATTACCCCAATGAATACTTTCTGCATTGCATCAGTTTAATGTATTAACACTGGTTCTTTAAGCCTCATAAGTGCTGACATCTTCTTATCAAGTTTTAAATAACTCACAATTGAGGTATCACTGTGTCCACTGAAGAAGCTAACAAACACTTAAAAACTGGAATTTCCAAAGCCTTAACAAGTCTTGCTGCTATGTCTCTTCCTCTCTTACACCATAACTGACACAGCTAAAAACAGTGAACACTTACAAGCAAGATAAAGGGGCCTGGGGATGCCTTACCATATCTCATTTTTATAAGGTCAAGACATGGGACATAACTTACCAGATGTACATACAATATCTTCATTGCCACTTGCTTAGATAGCACTCCTTTCTAAACCTATGACAAATGTGTTTTGAAAGAACAGTATTCAAAGAAAGCCAAACAGACAACAATTAAGAATATGGTGAAAATAAACCTTCATACAGGGAAGGTAAAAAAAAATCACTGTAAACATACAATGATGTGCACTTCTTTCATAACTTATCAATTGTTTGTCACACACAAAACAGTAGCAACACCACAGCACATTAATGGTAACAGCCTTGAACTAAACATGAAATCTCAGAGTTGTTTACAGCATGAGTTACTCTGACAGTCATAATTCTTAAGCCTAAGACATCCACAAACACCAAACATGTCACAGGATCACAGCAATAAATACTGACAAGCAATATTAAATGCATATCTAAAATGAGGCGTAGAATGGAAGTGCATTATTTTTCACACCCAGCCAGAAAGCAACATGTCTCGGAATAAATGCATGAATGAAATGTATCACAAAATGTCGTCTCTCTGCCTATTGTTTGTTAGAAGTAAATCTGTATTCTTCTACCTTGCCATGTTAACTTTTAAATGTGGCAAGCATTCCAACTAATTTAAAAGTAAAGTAAAGTAAAGTAAAGTAAAGTAAAGTAAAGTAAAGTAACGTAAAGTAAAGTAAAGTAAAGTAAAGTAAAGTAAAGTAAAATGGGGGGGAAGGAACATATTCACAAAACTGGGTGGTATATGGCCAGTATTTTGTACTATGCTTGCTTGTAGAATGTATTCTGCTGTAATTTTCCTTAACAATTCATAAATGTGGTGCATTTTTATCCAATCCTGACAACATGCTAAAATTAAATAAATAAAGTCAGGCAAATTATTTACAGTGAAGACTGATATTACACATAACATCATAGAGTTTTTTTTACACAAGTCAATTGAAAATTTGGAATTTCCAACATAAAATAAAACAAAATGTGCTACTGGTGTAACAGCAAAATCAGAAGCACCAACATGGGAACTAAGCCAATATGGGAAGCATGGGCACAGAGGAATTACAACTCATATGGTAAAATACATAAATACAGTTCTAATACCATCAAACTTGATGACATTAATTTGTTTGTACTTACACAATTCACAACTTTCAGAGCATAAAGAAAATATTCCAATACAGAAAAAATGTATTTTTGACCCTGAAAGAAGAAAGTACATTCCCTGGGCATCAGAGACTTTTTGAGAAGTCTTGAAGGAAAATTGTATGGTTCTAAATTTAAAAACTGTAAGAACAAGAGGAACGGTATTGCAGCATGAAGGGTCGCCTATTTGAGAATAATGAAGAATTATGATGGTTTGGGTCTCAACATGCAACATTCTATGTATATGAATGAAACATGGATTCATCCACTATTTACAGTTACCAGTGTTGGCACAACAGTAAGACAGATGGTGTTATGAAGAACAATTGCAGTTCGTGGTGGATAATTGCTCACAGTGGTTCAGAAATGGGGTTTGTTTCAGGAGCACCCTATTTTTAAAGCACAGACAAACAGCAGCATTACCACAATGAATTTAACTTCAAGCATTTTTTGAAGTGGGTTATGTAAATGAAAGTTCGCAATTTTCCTCCACACTGTCTAATAGTACTAGACAATGCTCCATATCACTGCATACAAAATAATAAATCCTTGACTTTCAAATTAAAAATATTCAAATTACAAAGTGGCTTCACAGAGATTAAACAGATCATGAGGAAATCACAAAATTTTAACAGTCCAACTTGTCTGTTTCCAACATGTCACAGATTTAATCTTTGGAGCACTCAACCATAAAACTCTATGGTGGTCCCCACACCACTGTGGCCTAAATTTAACAGAGTCTCGATGGTAAAGAAGAAAGCCAACTAGATGCAACAATAACGGTTTACTGATAAATCCAAAATAAACCATTACTGTTGCATCTATTTGGCTTTCTTCTTTACCATCATTACTAATGATGCATGGTCAAACAAATATTAAATTTGTAACAGAGTCTATATGTAACATTATCAAAATTTAGCATCTCATTAAAATGTTTGTCAAAGTGGAACTGAAAATATAAACATCACAGACTGGAAGTGTTACTGCACTATTAAAAAAGCAGAAGCTCTACTGGCCCCTGGTTAATCCATAAGAAAAAGAAGTAGAACACATTACAATGAAATATGGCAGTCAAGTTTCTGAGAGTGATTCCAGCAACAATACTGATACCTCCATTTCTGGCTAATAAACAGATAACTTTATACACATTTGCCCTTTGTGATAAGAATAAGTGGAATAGTTTTCATTATACAGATGAGTTACCTTTTAGTTCTGTATTACAGCAAAGTACATAGATTTCAGGCATGGCAATACACAGAAATCAAGTTTTGTCAGTGGGTATCTGTCACCAAGAATTTCTCCTCTCTTCCTTATAGGTGGACTGAGACATCAACCGAATTTGACATTTCCCCAGACAGGCTAAAATTTTAATGCAGTCAGGTAGCAGAGAGAAATTTGTTAATACTTACAAAATGCTTCCAGTCTCACATTAGTGACTGACTATAATTATAATTATTTATCCTTCTTGCTGGAGCACTTGTGATGTAGCAACTGTTGCCGACGTCTGAATCTTCGCTGACACCATATGCATTTGAAAGGTTTTTCACCCTTATGAATTAACATGTGAGATTTGAGCTGATTTGAATCTGAAAATTTGGACTTGCAGAGTTCACAAGGGTAGGGTCGTTCGCCAGTGTGCACACGGAGATGTCGACGCAGGTTGGCCACCTGAACGAACTTGCGGTCGCATTCGGTGCACTCATAGGGCTTCTGGCCCAAGTGAAGCCGCATGTGCATTTTGAGATGGTGGTCACGTGTAAACTTCTTCTCACACATCCCACAGTGGAATGGCTTCTCACCAGTGTGAGTTCGCTCATGGTTCTGCAGTACATGCTTGTACCCAAAAGAACGTTTGCATGTCTCACAGGTGAACACATGTTCACGCCCTGCCATTGTATATACTGTGCTGCTGCTTTTACTTCTTCTGAAGGTGATGACCCTGCAAGACATTAGGTCTATATGGTAATATGAAGGACAGTACAGATCCTGAACCCTTCAGTAATCTGCTTGTAACAAGGGATCAGAAGATAGATAAATAAACAAATATGTGTACAAGAAGAAGAAGCTGACAAACCCATTGACCATGCAATGCAGAAAATGCCCTTAAAGACAACAGTACTTTTATAAACATTAGAATTGAACTACATTCTAATGGCAATCATGAACAAATCCATAAAGTGTCAGTAAATTAACATGTTATATAGCTTTTGCTGACAATTTGTGGTGTGTGTCAAGGCATTTTCAATAGAAGCCTCCTAGTTGCCAGATTAGAAGTCTGTACACTAAAAAAAATAATTACAAGGACTTCAGTAGCTCATGGTTGTTTTCTGAGATCATTAGTTGCTGATACATCCTGCAATTAAACAAGAAGTGAAAACATTACAAAGAAGATACAGACATAAACAATATGTTGGATCCATTATCCATAACAACATATCTCTGTTTAGTAGTGGAAGTGAACACTAATCTTCTATGAGCTGTATGATGGACAGTAAATATCAACAGTAACTGCAAGTCTTGCAGTGCAGGTAAAATATATTGCAAATATAACAAAACTGATAGTAAATCTGATGTGAAACAGAATGGCACCTGTGGATCATTTGTGCTGTGTGAATGATGTCATACAACCATCACTTCAACCCACTGTTTCTCGCAAAAAAATGACTAAAAAAAAACAAAACTCCTGGAGTTGAACAAATTTTGAAATCTGGTAGCCAGGTAAATAATTTTGTCACCAGAAAGTCATGGATAAGTATGAGGTGTGGCTATAATGTTTCCTGCATGATTTTATTAGAACTATACCT
>Ga0209629_10002400_pt1 | contig 12719 bp, 8 predicted proteins | sample TergutCu122P5_FD_187286 | JGI IMG/M metagenome (GOLD analysis project Ga0209629, IMG submission 187286) | Cubitermes ugandensis P5 segment gut microbial communities from Kakamega Forest, Kenya - Cu122 P5 (SPAdes) (version 2) | ecosystem: Host-associated > Arthropoda: Insects > Digestive system >... | reverse complement strand
TACAGGATTTTAATCCGGTCATCGCGCTGTATGTATTCAACGAAATGGAAGCGACATAGCCGAGCCCTCCGGTTTCGATCACCACCGAAGCGGGATTTAATTCGACAATGTCTCCTTTGATATAATCCAACATGCTTTATCGTTTTTTATTGCTGTTATGCAGATAATAACGAAAAAAAAACGAAAAGCGTATATTTGAGATAGTTAAAAAATGCCTCTCTCCGTCTTTAAGGCATGCTTTTTATATAATATTTATTGTAATCGCTTTTAAATCCTTATCATCGGAGCTTTCGCCGTATAACATTTCGTATCTGCCCGGAGATACTTTTATCTTGTTCTCGCTTGAGTCGAACGTTTCAAAAGTCGATGCCGGAAGGTTGATTGTTACGTTTTGCGAACTTCCGGCTTTCAGCTCTATTCTTTGAAATGCCCGCAGCGTTTTAAGCGGAGCGTTGGAATCGTTCGGTTTGCGCAAATAAACCTGTACGACTTCAGCGCCGTCGCGTTTTCCGGTATTGGAAACGGGAATTGTAAGCGTCAGCGAATCTCCCGCTTGAATCGTATTCTTATTTGCGGTAGCGTTTCCAATCTTGAAAGTCGTATAACTCAAACCGTAACCGAACGGAAATAAAGGTTTTTCCGTCATATACCGGTATGTGCGTCCTTTCATGTCATAATCCTCGAAATCGGGTACTTGATTGATATTTTTATAAAAAGTAACCGGCAACTTTCCTCCGGGATTACAATCGCCGAACAACACGTCGGCAATCGCCTGTCCGCCAAATTCGCCCGCATACCACGCCTGAAGAATGGCGTCGCAGGTTTCAGTTTCCGGAACCAATCCTACGGCAGAACCCGAGCAGTTGACCATGATGATTTTCTTTCCTGCGGCTTTCAGCGCTTTCAGGCAATTGCGTTGCGCTGCCGGAAGTTCGATATCGGTGCGGTCGCCTCCTTTGAAACCCGGAAGTAAAACAGGCATTTCTTCTCCTTCCAATTGAGGAGATATTCCGCCGGCGAAAATCACCAAATCCACGCCTTTCAGTTTTTTTATCAATGTATCGTAATTTATGGGACGTTCTTTACCGATAATAAATTCCAGACTTGCATCCGATCGATCCGGATCGCGAACAAAACGGTATTCGATGCGATATTCTTTTCCTTTTTCAACTTTCAGAGGAACGCGAATATTGGAAGTCTGCCACGATCCGTCGGAATGATAGACTGATTCGTTATTTACCGACAGGTCGCATTTGCCGAGCGCTTTGATTCGGAACACTATTTCGCCCGATTCGCCCGGCTTATAAATCGTTTCGTATTTTGCCGAGAAATCTTTCGGAGAAACGCCTTGACTGAAAGTATGCTGTCCTTCGGTAGTCAGTTTTATCGGAGCGTCCGGATAATCTGTAGCTACCTTAGCGCCTTCAAATTTCATATTGTTCCAATAACTCGCCCGAATACCCGGTTTGCCATCAATAGAACATTGATTATGAATATCATCGGTAATCATATCTTCTATAATATCGCAACCTTTATCGTAAATAATATTATCGGCTGACAGTTTGGTTTTTATTCCGTCAAGTATTGTAACGGTTTGAACCGGCGTTCCGTTGTAATTTCCCCACAGCACTCGTTTATCGTCGGCATTGGGTCCGATAACGGCTATCTTTTTCACGGATTTACTCAACGGCAAAATATTAGCTCTGTTCTGCAACAGCGTCATGGTCTGACGGGAAATTTCCAACGCTAATTTTTGGTGATCGGCGCTGTTTAGTATCGACGCCGGAATTTTTGTCCACGGGACGAGGTTATCATCATCCATCTCTCCCACTTCAAATCGTTGAGTCAGCAAGCGGAAAACGCTTTCATTCACGTCGTCTTCAGTAATTAATCCTTTAGCGACCGCTTTCGGGATTTCAGCGTAAGCATAGCCGAATCCGCATTCTACATCCGTACCGGCAATTACGCCTTTAGCCGCTGCATGAACGACGTCGGAAGAAGTTTTGTGATTCATCCAAAAATCGGCAATTGCCCCGCAATCGGAAACCACGACATGCTTAAATCCGAACTCATCGCGTAAAATACGCCGCATCAATCGGGTATTACTGCAACAGGGTTCGTCGTCCAAACGATGATAAGCGCACATTACTTCGCGCACATCCGCTTGTTGCACCAAAGCCTTAAAAGCAGGAAGGTAAGTTTCATATAAATCCTGCATACTTACATCGTTGAGGTTTATTTCATGGCGCGCCCATTCGGGACCCGAATGAACGGCATAATGTTTGGCGCAAGCTAAAAGTTTTCTGTACTTGGCGTCGCGGGGACCTTGCAAGCCGTTGACAACCGCCGTTCCCATACGCGAAGTCAGATAAGGGTCTTCGCCGTAGGTTTCCTGCCCGCGTCCCCAGCGCGGGTCGCGAAAGATATTGATATTCGGCGTCCATACCGATAGTCCGTGAAATCGTTCGACTCCCGTTCCTCTCTGCCGGTCCAGATTATATTTCGCGCGCGCTTCATCGGACACGACGTCAAACACTTTCCGGACTAAACCGTCGTTGAAAGAAGCCGACATGCCTATCGGTTCGGGAAAAACCGTTACGCCGCCCATATTGGCATAGCCGTGCAGCGCTTCGCTCCACCAGATGAATTTCTTGATGCCGAGACGCGGAACGGCTTCCGAAACATCGCACATCAATACGGCTTTCTCATTCAGCGTCAAACGGGAAAGTAAATCTTTTGCTCTTTCTTCCGAACTTAAATTCGGATTTTGATACGGCTTCATATCCTGCGCATGCGCTCTTACGCCCGGCAGTAACGCCACAGCGGCAATAATCAATAATATTCGCTTGATTTTTCTGTCTTTTCTCATAAACTGTTTTTTCGGCAAATGTATGAAAAAAACTTAATTCCGCGAAATATTATTTAATCCGGAGCATATTTAAAAAATAACCTTAGTTCCTTTCGTTATGAAGACATAATAAAAATAACTTATCACTTAATTATATTTGGCTATTAAGGTGGTTTAATTCGGGCTAAAATGTCGTCTTTTCGTTTGTCCGGTTTTTCGACTAATATGATTGTCCGTATTGTTGTTGCATGAATTGTAAAGCTGAGGAGATTCGAGTTTCAAAACTATCAAAATTTCCTTCAATGGAAATACAGCCTTTATATTTTATCTTTTTCAGCGCTTTAAAATAGGGGGTAAAATCATCTCCTTTGGTTCCGGGGGCAGAACGCGTTTCCTTTTCGGCAATATGACAATGTTTGATATATTTGCGATATTTAATAATATCTGATGCCGGCTCATTTTCCTTCAACATGTGGTATATATCACATATTAACTGAATATTCGGATGATTCACAGCCTTTACAATCTCGGCGCCTTCGCTTAAAGAATTGATTATATTGGTTTCTTTCGTATTAAGCGGTTCGACCAAAACAGTAATCTTGTATTTTTTTGCCAAAGGAGCAAGTCGTTTACAAAGAGAAATAAATTGTTGTGTCGCCTCCTGTTTGCTGAAATTATCAGGAACACGGCGAGCGCCTCCGCTTCCGAATACAATATATGGTATTCCCGCTTTTTGCGCCCTGCTGAATGCTGTTTCCGCCCATGCCGTTATTTCATCATTTTTCGGTTCGAGACCGGTGACTTTCAGATTCCCCGGTAAGAAGTAGATGCATGAGATAATTTTTGCATTCAACCGTTTTTGTTCCTTCAAATTAATCAGGAAAATCGAGTCGTTCTTATCAGGAACGAGAAAATCGGTAACGCCGGGTTCAATGTATTCATATCCGGCTTGGCGAATAGCCGGATACTGCGACAATTTGGCACATATCCCGTAGGCAGGTCTATAATCTTGACCTGCAACAGATAAACAAACCGATAAATAAATAAGTTGAATAATATACCGCATGCCATTCAAATAATTACACAAAGTTAATACATTTATTCAGTTTATACAAGGTTTTTCTAAAAAATGATTATACCCCCTAAATACACGCTGTCGGCAACTTCCATGCCGTTTTCGGAAATGAAACCCATATATGTATGCACTTCATCTCCAAGCCATTCGGCAGGGACATTGACATTTTGCACACAATCGCGGCGAGCTGAACCTGCCGTAATCGTGACGGCTTGGTTTTTTGCAATGTTTACAATCACAATCAGCGCTTTGTCCGTTGCTTTTGCCGATCCGGCGCCTGTGTTATCTTTCCATTGAAATTGAACATTTCTTTCCGTGTATCTTACCGAGGCATTGCCGGCAACGGTTAAAGCGCCGCGAGACAGCAACAGTTTGGTCGGATCGATTTCGTAATCGGGATATTCGCCTGTGATTGCATTTGCAAACGTGTAGGACACTGCCGCATTGAACGGAGATTGGCGTTTCGCATAGAGTTTCCAGCCTGTGCGCAAGAAGTTGGTCATCGGCTGTAAGAAATGAATCGTAAACGTAAATTTTGCGCGATGGCTTTTTTGAGGCAAAGTGCGAGGGTCTTTGACTTTTACCGGAAGGGTTCTCAGGTAGCTGATACCTTTCCAATTGCTTCCTACGACCGATCCGACTTTACCGGAAAAGCCGCCTAAAATACCTTTTTTAACAGTTCCCATAACATTATGTATTATAAGTAAATATATATGCAGTACATAAGCTTGGTATAAGGATGGTATAGCCTTGGTATATGTTTAGTATATCTTTAGTATATCTTTAACCTTATCCGGATGCAAAGGTACAAAGTTTTTTTATTCCATAAACCATTTAATGGCATTTTTACATGACTTCTGCGAAGAAAAAATATCCTTGTTTTTGTTGTAAATGCCGGAAATAAACTATATTTTTGCAGAATAAATTTAACATTTCTCTTTGATGAATTTACGGAAGAAAGATATTATCGACCTGACAGGGTTTTCAAAAGAGCAAATAATGGAACTACGATAAGATTCTTTGTAGTTTTTAAATTTTTGTTTATCTTTACGGTCAGTTTTTGGCATAAAGGTTTTTCGGAAGTGTTAACGGACTTTGGCTTTTGAAAAATCTATATTTGATTTTTTATAAGTCCACATAAATAAAAACCTCGACGATGTAAAGGTAATCGCAAAAAAGAAAATGACTACATACACTTGCGGACGATGTGGCGGAACCGTCTCTAAATCCACAAAAACCTGCCCCCATTGCTTTGCCCATCTCGCGTATATAAAATGCCAAAGTTGTGGCTTCACCGGGAGCGAAAGTGATTTTTACAATGATCGTTGTCCAAAATGCGGAAGTGTTGTTTATACCGGTGGCGGAGGTAGCGGTGGCAATAACTCATCAAAAGGATGGGGTATAATTATCGGTATTATTGTTGTTATTGCCATTGCTATCCTCGTTATTATTGCTTTAGTTAACAAGTAGGGTGGAAATATCGGAGGTCTCACTTTATGAGTAAGATCTGCTCAAACACCGCTTTAAAACGCACCAACTTTTCAAGTTCTTTTCTGATGGAGTTCTGAATAACCTCTTTACATTCAGGAGATGTGTTTTTGATGAAATTCATCAAATCGTCTATTTCCGCTTTTTCAAGGAAAATTCCATTCAGCCAGTCAACAGCCGGTTTTCCGGACAGGAGCATTTCTGCCTTTGTTGTGTCGCACATTTGTAAATACTCTTTCAGTTCTGTATAATTTTTCGCAGATTGCTTTTTGTCTTTATCATATTCTTCATCCCACCTGGAAAGAGCTGTTTTTAATGATGATTGTTTGTCAATTTGCTCTTTAATTGCATTATTATAATTAATAATATGTCCGCTGATACCTAATGGAACCTTTGTGGGTTTCGACACCCAAAACGTTTCGTCTGCGGCAAAAGGATCAGCCGGTTCATCTACCATTCCGATTGCCTCTCTTTTGTTTTCTTCGTACGTTGCCATCTTTTAATCCCTCTATTATTTAAATTTATATTAACATTCGCCATTCCCTCCAAATATCTTTGGCTTCTTCTATACGTTCGCAAGCTATCAACATCTGCCCGTAATCATGAAGCACTTGAGCATAGAGGATTCTGCTACCATGCTTCTGACAAAAATCTACTCGTTTACGACAAAAATACAAGGCTTTATCCATGTATTTTTTGCCCATGTTGAAATATAAATCTGCCAGGTTAGACAAAGCCATTTGTTTGCCGTCAAAATTATTGATCTTTTCGCAAATCGCCAATTTTTCTTTCAATAATTTTACAGCATTCATTTTTTTCCCAAGCTGATACATGGCTACAGCCATGTTACCCAAAATAAGCTGCAATTGATGGGTATCGCCTATTTTTTGGCATATTCCCTTCTGTTTTTCAAACAGATGCAACGCTTCTTCATGTTTGTTCTGTTTAATTTTGACTATACCCTGATTCCCAAGAGCAGCAATCAAACCCGGTATATGCTCACATTCGCTGCAAACTTGTTCCTGTTTTTCAAAAAGCACCATTGCCTTATTCAATTCGTTCATTTTAAGGTATACATTTCCTCGATTGCCTAAATCGGTTTGAATACCGTGCATGAAACCTAATTTGCGACAAACATTTCCCGCTTTTTCATAATAATCCAATGCTTCATTATAATTTTGAACGGCATATTCCATTATACCCAAGTTGCCAAGCACGCGAGCCAATTCAAGCGTACTTCCGTCTTTTCGGCAAATAAACATTTTCTTTTTATAATAATTTTTTGCTTCGCGGTATCGTCCGGCAGTATAATACAAAATGCCCAAAAGTCCGAAAGCATATTGTCGAATATCTCGGTTTTTTCGAGTTGCGCGTATGTTGGATAAATACAACAATCTCCTTTCGGCTTCATTCGGGGAGCCTGTTTCAAAAAAGAAAGCGGCAAGGCTGAGTATTGTATTTTTAGGAGTACGTTGCATTTGTTTTGCAGTTTGCTCGTAAGCCGTTGCGCGGCATTTTTTTGTATTTGTTTCGATTTTTGTCCAGTATGCTTTCACTTCCACCGGATTATTTTTCCATAGTTGTTGAAAATTTTCCATGTTACACAATACATCGTAAAGTTTAACCCAATTTGCTGTTTTTTCCAACAACCAAGCCGATTCTTCTATTGCATGAAAAGATTTTTTTGTGATAAACATCTCTGCTAATCGGTTGCGAACAGATTTTTGCGTTCGCTTGTCGGAAAGATAACATTGTTGTACCGCTTCGCGCAAAGCAGTGTAAGCAAAATTCAAAATACCGTTCTTATTTACAAGGTACGGTTTCAATACAAGATACAAAGGAGAAAACGATGCTTGCGGAACATCGAGCATCGTGAGCAATTCGCTTTCCGTCAAACCATGTTTTGCTCCCCAAATGAGCGAGAGTGTATTGAGGGTTATATATTCGCTGTATGTTTCGCTATAGGTTTCAATCACTTTTACGAAAAGTTCTGTTGCATTGTTTGCTTGCAAGTAATAATCCAACAAATTGTCCATTCTGTCGTGCGTTGAACGCATACATAATTCGTGCAGCAAGACACTGAGATATAGCGGATTTTTGGCGGCTTTTGCCTGTAAAATACAATCAATATGGTGATTTTCAAATTTTTTGCTGTATGGTTTAAGATGCGAAGCAAGCAAGGCTTTTTGTTCGGCAGTTGTTAACATCTCAAGTCGATATTCCTTGTAATTTCTTCGCAACAGATTGTTTCGTCCTTCTGTTGTTTTTACCGAAAGTAACATTTTTACATTTGGGGGTAAATCTTTTGGTATCCACGCCAAACCAACAGATTTATCCGTATTGATAAGGTCGATGCCATCAAATACAAGCATGATTTCTGTGCCTTCCTGTGAGACAATGTGCAAATAATCCGAAAGAGCGTTTATCAATTCGCCCTGCGTTTCGGGCAATCCGAATTCAATCTCAAATTTTTGACAAAGTTCGTAAATAAGCCGTTTGGCAACATTTTCCCATCGGTCGGAAATGACTGATGCGCCGTAAAAGTGCATAAAAATAAAATCGCCTGGAGAAGATTCTTTCCGGCGGATAGCCCAATGAGCAAGAAAAGCTGTTTTACCTACGCCCGGCGCGCCTGTAACAAAAATATTGCTGTTTGTTTGAAAGCATTTGTCTATATCTGACAATTCTTTATCACGCCCTGTAAAAATATTGTTTTGATTAATAGCATAGTAGGTGTGCGCATCAGATTCAATTTTATACTCATCGCTTGTTTTGTCTATCGGAAAATCTTTTTCGATAGCCGCACATATTTGTTCTTTGATAAATGCGCTAAATTCTTCAATAGAGATATATTCGTTTAAAATGGGATAGGGACTTTTTCGTATGTTGTTTTTTAATGCTGTCAGTCTTTTTTGATTTTTCGGATCTTCTGCAACGTTTCCAACGAGATTTTGCGTAAAACTTTTACTTCTCAAGCAAAAAAAAGCCCTCGTTTCCGGATTGAATGCTTCGGATAGCGCTCCGTGGAGCATTTCTGCTTCAGTAATGGAACGCTGTCCGCGAAAAAGCGTTTCATATTCTGTTGTTAATTCCTGCTCGGGAACCCAACCATAGCGTTCGCCCAAAATACCGAGAAAATAAGGTCGGCAATTATCTATTTCCGAAAGGCACAATGCGACTGTTTTGCCTTGCTGCACTTCTTCTTCCGTTACGCCCCACCGCAGGTCGATGCCTTTAAAGCCAACATTTCGCTTGCTGCAAAAATCTTCAAGATAGGGAAATACAAACCGGCACAAAGCATCCCGTTCTTCGTGCATGTCGTTGAATGTAGAAGATACAAATAATCGTATGGCGCGGTTGAGGGTTTGCATAAATTCGTTATATATTTAGCCCTTTGTACTTGAGATCAAAATATTTTTTAAAATTTTCTTGTACATCTTTTTGCATCGATTCGAATAATTCATCTTCCTTACTTATGTATTTTTTTATATATCCTTTTTCAATACACCAGTCTTTGAAACTCTTTTCGCGTTTCCACCGTACTTCCCTAATATATTCTTCAAAAAACGAAAGATTTACTGGCATATAGTTCTTCTTTATATTTTTAAACTCTTGCTGTGTAATCTTTTTTGGCACTTGTGCATAGCGAATATATATTTTTCGAATCATATCCGCATGTGTTTTGTCTGCCGAGTCACTTAGCAAAGGCACTTTAATTTCGGGACACCATGTCAGTCCGTCATTAATATTTTTTATATATATGTTTTTATTTTCCAAATCAGCCTTTACCTCTAATAAAGCCTTATCTCTTGATTTTACTTCCCCGTAATTATTAAGTATTAGAGCATTTAATTCTTCATATTTTTCGGGATTAATGTCTTTTCCTAAGAGATTACTAAGATATATAAATGTAGAATCTTTTTCCGGATGTGCATCTTTGTATTTACGGTAAAAATTCAACGAAAATAGCTGTGTCTTCAAAAAAACGCTGGCTTCGTTCGGATTTTCCATGTAGTGGTTGTATTCGTGGAACATAACCGGAACGGCAGCGTATGGATCTGTAAATAGCCGTATATTTAAGCCCGAGCTGTTAGGCAGTGTCATGTCTAACACTTGGTGATAACGTTCATGCACTTGCCCTACATTTAAAGGCGGAGTATATCTTTGCCACATATCCCAACGATAGGGTTCAAACCTGTAAAAACCTTCAAGAGCCCGATTTCCCGGATCTATTAGTCGCAAGGGATATTGAATAAGCAATTCCATTACGCCCGGTATCTCCTTCTCGGCAATATCAATCAGTTCATTCGTTTTACAATAAGCGATAGAGGGATTAGCGCAGTGGAGTACAGCAAGCAAGACATTGGCATACAGACTTGCACTGCAATCATCATAGACGCGCACTTCAAAGAAACTCATCTGATTGTCGGAACTGATCATATCACGGCGAGCAGCTATCAAATTATCAAAATGCGGTTTGATAATTTCATTATCTTTATATTTCATTAAGAAATCAATCATTCCCATCATGGCACCTTGACGGACAAATTTATCATGATTCTGTGAGTCTGCAATGACATTGACTAATAAGCCAAATGGCCGCAGACACTTGTTTTTCCATATATATCCGGAAATGCCTTCATTCAGTTTTTCTGTTAATTTTTGAATACATTTTACTTTTTTGTCTCTTTTGGCTTCAATTCTTTTCTTTTTCTTCTCTACTCGCTTTCTCTTATTTATTTCGTTTTTATTATTGGAAAAGGTATTATTATACAGGTCATTTTGAAAATTTCCTATAAGCGTCTCACAATCTTTTATTTCCTTCAGAATTTTATTATATTGCTCTATATCTTCATTATATTTTTTTACTGCTTTTTTCTGATAACGTTCTATTTCTTTCTTAAATTTTATTGGCGATAAATTTATACAAATACATTTACCTATTGCAGCCATTGCCCAACCAAGAATTGTACTATCATATTCATAAGATTGATTTGCTATTTGATTTTGGTAATCAATGCGTGCAGTATAATTATAGACCGTACACGTTGTATAAAGGAGGTTGTATAATGTTTTTTTATTGTTTTTCGGATTAATATGCAACTCGATTAATTCAATTAAACCTAAATAATGTTCATTTCCTTTTTTCAATTTTTTCTGTTCCTTTTTTTCCGTTTTTCTTTCTCTAATAGATATGCAACCTCTAATTATTATTTTGCAAACCTCAACAAATAATAAAATGCAACCTATACTAAGTATCGTAATAAATATACCCAATAATATAGACCATAAAACGCGGAACACTTCCATATCATATAATATTCCTCTACCAACAATGATCCAAAACCCACCCATAATTAGGTAGCCGATAGCGCGAAAAAATTCTAATGGAATCTCATCATTTAAATCACGTTTCCACTTGTCGAATAAATCCAATCCAATGTATAGACAACCTATAAGAATACCAAATATAAATGCTCCATTTATTTCTAAATTAACTGTTAAGTCAATAGCTTTTTTGAATGTAGTACATCCGCTAAGCAATATGCACGATAGGCTTGCGAACCAGACTAATAAAATGGTTTTTCTTGTTTTCATCTTTTTACAAATTTTTATTTATACTCCTTTATATATTTTTGTCCCACGCACCAGTCCTTAAAACTTTCCCATTGAGAATATCTTTTTATTGACTTTCCATCTCTATATTCTGATTCGATTTTTGAAAACATTTCGGGGACGAGCTTCTGATAGCTTTTATATTGGGAATCGTTAAGCAGCATGAAGTTTGTCCAAAGATTTGAATATTCCGTTTTAGTAACTGTTCGAGGTACTTGCGCATATCGGATGCGGATTTCTCTGATTAAGTCAGCATTGTATTTATCTCCTTCATCGTTCAATAACGGCATTTTCACATCCGGACACCATGTTTCCTGCTGATTACTAAATTGTATATATAAATTTTTTTGCTGTAAATCGGCATCGGCTTCTGCTTCTGCTTCAGACTTTGATTTGGGAGCGCCGTAGTATTTCAATATCAAATTATTCAATTCATTAAACTTGTCAGGATCGACGTCCTTTCCCAATAATTGATTTAACTGAATAAATGCATAATCTTTTGCAGGTTCGGCATCTTTATATTTACGGTAGAATTTTTGTGAAAACGCATAAGTTTTCAGAAAAACGCTCGCTTCGTTCGGATCTTCCATGTAGTGGTTGTATTCGTGAAACATCACCGGCACGGAAGCATAGGGGTCGGTAAAGAGCCGGATATTCAAGCCCGAGCTGTTGGGCAAAGTCATATCCAACACTTCGTGGTAACGTTTTTGCACTTGTCCTGCATTCATCGGCGGAGTGTAGCGTACCCACATCGCATGACGGTAGGGTTCGAAAGTGTAAAATCCTTCTGTCGCTTTGTTGCCCGGATCAATCAATCTCAACGGAAAATTGACAAGTAAGTCCATGACGCCCGGTATTTCCTGTTCGGCTATTTCCATCAGACGTTCCGTATCACAAAAGTTGATAGTCGGATTCGCACAGTGAAGCACTTCTTTCAGTATCGCGGCATATTCTTTGGCAGTACAATTCTTTGGCGTACGCACTTCAAAGAAGCTCATTTGGTGGTCGGAGCTAATCATATCGGCGCGTGCCGCTATCAGATTTTCAAAATGAGGCTTGATTATTTCATTATCTTTATATTTCATAAAGAAATCAATCATTCCCATGATGGCGCCTTGGCGGATAAAACGGTCAAAACGTCCTTGACTGTCATTGATGACCTGCAGGAAAAAGCCGAAAGGAAGAACATCTGCTTTGTCTGCATAAGAGAGAATGCCTTTTTCGATGTTCGCAATGACAGGAGCTAATCTATTTTGTAATGCATTAAAATCTTTTATTAATTGCTTCCGTTTTCCATCCAAATCTATATCTTTTAGATATCGACTACTCGGAAGTTCCATCCCCATTTGTCTTAATCGTATAGTTGATTCTATATCATTTATTTCCGCATATTTTTTCTGCAATTCCGCAATTTGTTCATAATCTTTATTATATGCAGGAATCACTTTATTGTCGAAGCTAACTAAGGATTCTTTGAATTGTTCGGGTGTACAATCTTTTGTAAGCAGTCTGCCTAAAGCTGCTAATGACCATCCTGATTTAGTTATTTCATAGGAATTGATTTTCTCACTTGTATCGTTGCCGAAAACAACCGCTGTTTTTCCCCATTCCTCTTTATCTGTTTTTGTATGGTTGCTAAATTCGTAAGATAGATAATGTTTCCTTGTACCGCCAAGAGTAGTAGCTTCTTTT
>Ga0209629_10002399_pt1 | contig 12722 bp, 9 predicted proteins | sample TergutCu122P5_FD_187286 | JGI IMG/M metagenome (GOLD analysis project Ga0209629, IMG submission 187286) | Cubitermes ugandensis P5 segment gut microbial communities from Kakamega Forest, Kenya - Cu122 P5 (SPAdes) (version 2) | ecosystem: Host-associated > Arthropoda: Insects > Digestive system >... | reverse complement strand
TGCGTATTGGGTCACATACGAACACGATCGAGAGCACGTGGCGGCATGTGAACACATTCCTCAATCCCTACAACCGGATGGCGGACTACGTCATCCGGCCCGCTACATGTTTGTGGTACCCATCCAACGTCTACCCACTTAACCTACTTCATCCGATCCGTATCGTTGCAAGCACAGATCATCTAGCATTCACTGGTGTGCGACACCTGCCCCCCAAATCTGGACATGTGGCTACGTCACTCGCCGTCACAAATCATCTAGTCCCGCCGCCGTCCCGTTCCTTACTTCAAGCTTATCTACACCACAGATTATCAACACAACAGGTTGGCTTGTGGGCGCGCACAGTACCACGGATTACGTGGGGTGTTTATTCGTGGTGCTGTGAGTGTCACACGCCACTGAATTTGTGAATTACTGTACCACGTTCTGAAGGAGTTCCTTTTTTTAAACCCGAGTTTCAATCAGAAACTACTACACATACAACTGTAAGTCACAAAATTTACCAACACCACCACTTTCAGGGTTTTAATACGTTTCCCCAGATATGAACTACTAAAGTTAGACGAATATCATGATGTATACATTGCCGTAGTACGTACCATGTAAGTAGAGCTAATGTTAATATTTATGACCCGCTTTAAGTAAGGAATTAGTCCAGAAAAATTAACATTCAACACGTCATTTCAGCATCCAACATGCCTACCATATTTATTCCCACTTCTACACCAAAGGTCACACATTACTGACTAGGAATTCACTACGGCCAGAAGATAGCAGGATAGACCGCGAAATGCACTGGCATTAACACCAAAGAGAACCGTTCCACTTCGTTAGCAACCATTTTGATCTCACTTCCGATCTAGATGATCTGTGCTACCGATGGCTATATAATTGAACACACACACAGAGTAAAATTGGCGCGAATGTTACACAGACGTGTGAACTGAGTAATCGAATAAATGTGGTTAATCGCTATTTTGTAACTACTGTTTCTTTCCAGTGCCATCGCTTTTTCGGGCTGAAGTATATGCTTTTTTTAAGTTAATTCATAGCAGATACTGGTTAATGTGACTTTAGCAATATTGTATTGACCTGGATATCTGATTTTGGTAAGTTAGGTATGCAGCGTCGACTTCGAGTAAAATTTCTTAGCGGTGGATTGTTACTAAGATCATGTTATGTGTTGTAGGTCTGAAGATGACACAGTTCAGTTTTTCGTCAACAAATGATCACTTGACAAAATCTCATCAGAAGGCGTCACGCATTCTTGATGTAAACAAAGTGAAGTCTAAGGGACTGAGTAGCAAGGTCTTTTATGGAAACAATGCTTATATTTTGTGAGTAATTACATTTTAATTGTGTGATTTTATGCTTTGGTGTGGAATTCGTTTACTGTTATTTTTGCGGTCGTATACCATAACAAGATCACGTCGACCTGGAGGTTAGAGTGATTTTTTTTGGTTGGTGTGTATTGATAATATAGAAGGTGCACAGGTAGGTGTGTATGGCAGCTGACGTACAGTTTGAACTGAAAGACAGCTACCAAACTGAGCACGTTGATCGAAGGCATCTTCGGTCTTGTATGTAGGACGTTTTGTTTTAATAGTGGCTGTGGTATGGAGTATGCTGAGTGAAGGTGTTATGGTTTTTCTGAGTCTGTCTAGGCAAGTGTGGGTAAAATAAAATAGAATAGAATTTATTTTCATTCCACAGATCCTGCATGATACAACAGTCAAGAATGTAAATTATGTCATGTACACACAGTGGAATATAGATATAATTACATGATTTCTGTAACTATATGCACCCAGTAGTGTTACAGTTATAACGTGATGGCAAAATAACCTAACGTTAAGTAAGGAAGATGTACCAACTTGATGCAAACAATTTTTTTATGATTTTATCTCATAAATGGCCTCTACATGTTTCGGACATTTACATGTCCATCTTCAGGAGAGGCCATTTGTGAGTTAAAATCATTAAAAAAAAAATTGTTTGCATCAAGTTGGTACATCTTCCTTACTTATATATATGATGCACGGTCACACTTATATCAAAAACCTAACGTTGTTAAAAAAAAGTATGTGCATTTCTTACGGACAGGTGGCCAGCTGTTGTGAATGCAGTAGTCAACTTAGGGTTCCATAAAATGTAGGAATTTCTTGTCTATCTGGGAACCAGTTGGCTTTTCAAGAAGGACTCTGCTCCATGGAGATAACAATGAGCAGTTCTTCAGTTTTGTTTATAAGCCCTCTTATGTTCTGATTGTAAATTGTAACATTATGAGCACAGTGGCTTTGTTCTAAATTTTGGGTCTGTGTACTGGCAGTTATTTGGATGTCTCCTATGTACATTATTCTGCTCTTGCACTTCAACCTAAAAGAAGTCTGGTATGTCAGTTTGAGCACAACTGCTGCCTGATGCACTCACAGTCCTACCACTTTGTGCTGCGTAGTCTGACATGTCATCGGAAATGTGTGGACCCTGATTGAACTGGGGGGCAGTGATATGATGCAGACATTAACATTGTGGCTGTTGTCATCTTTTCTTTCTAAAAGAAACTGTTGTGTACAAGTTGACAGTGAATAAACTAAAACAAGAGAAAAAATAATGGATGAAGTGTGACAAACAGTTGATGTCGGCTGTGCAGTAAAATGAAGGTCATTTTGGTGTGCTTAGTTGGAGAGTTCTTTGTTTCTACTGTCCATTGGCCATGCTGAGTACTGTACAGTGTCTTATTACACATTGTTGCCTGTTTTTAATTACTAAGAAAAGTAGGTGCAGTATTTTCAGAAAACAGTGTGTTTTGTGTTATGAGTTAGGTTAGGTTCAGAAGTAATGTGAAATGGCATTTGATGCTCTCAGCACATTCAGTACATGTTTTAGACTGTATTCTGAGGTGATGTTCATGTCTGCAAGTGATTGAGAACTTTTGAGGTATCCATAGCAGATCACAGTCATTGTTGAAACTCAAAACCTTGTCAGAGTGTAAAAAACAAGTGAATTAACAACACACTTTGTAAGAACTGTGAAACTACCAGGTGTTTATTCAACCTTTATCAACCAAAAGGGATGTTGTGTGCTTTGAGGTATCTGATGGCTCAGTGGGAGGTACCTGTTTGTTTTGCATCGAATTATTGTTACCCTCATTTCTAAAAGTGGAATTTGTATTTCCTGTATTTGTTTAAAGTGCTTCTGTTGGCTTTAAAGCTTACCTGAGACAAACTTCTAATTGAATTGTTCATCTCTGAGGAGTAATTTTGCTTACCAACTCCCCTGTGATTTTTTTTTCTGTGTTCCAGGACTGTTTATAACTCTCCAAACATTCATTATTACTGCATTCTCTCCAAAAGAATTTAAATGGGACAGAATTAGCTAAAGACATTTCAAGAATTTGTTAGCTTGTGTCCTAAACACTTTTATTAAATTCACACACCTTGACCTTGTTAGTTCATCAAGGTAGTGCTGGTACAGCATTGGTTTAGTGTTGACAGTTCCTTATGTTTGTGTGCTGAACTGTTTATAGTGTAGTGTTGGACAGTCTGCAGATATAATGTTTGGTGTGGTAACTGTTAAATTCACATCTGTACTGCTAAGACAGGAAGGAAATGTGATTGCTGATTTTAAGGTGGTCCTTGAAATGAAATTGTTACACAAAAATCACATATAAACAAATAATTTAAAGCTTTCATGGCAGATGAATTCAATAAAACATTTTCAGAAAATCAAATGTAGAGTGAAAATAAATTTTAGACACGGATCATAAGTGAAGGTATTTAAGAAGCTCTGGACTGCTTGAATACATCAGGCACAGGTGGGTGTATTTATTGTAATAATATACTTTTTATTTGAGCTTTTTAACATTATAATTATATTAATCAGGGGTTCACAAATTTTCTAAAAGTTTTAGGAGTTGCCTCAAAATTCTAGGTGCCAGAAGGGTGACATGAAGCAAGTTCTGTAACGAGGGCCCACAGACGTTATGTGCCATTCTACAGAACTAATTTTTCAGGCACGCTGGCATTTGGAATTTTGTGCTCCTGTATTAAATACATGATATGACCAGCTACAGAAATGGGCATTTAAACAGAGTGATCTGCAACTCTGAGTAAATGAGTTGACTGTAAGGTGCCATGTGTTCAATGTCAAGTTTAGTACTTGGTGGTATGTGAGCGAGGTAGCTCAGTCAGTATAGTGACTAGGCTGCAGGGTGGTGTACTGGTTAAAAAGAGTCAGTTCCCAGCAGCATAAAAAATTTTTATCTTTGCCACCATGTCCAGACCAGATCTGGTGCCTACCCAGCTTGTTGTAGGGGTGTCTTGTAGTTAAAGCAGTTGTGGTGTGATCCTAACCACTCGTATTAATCTAGTTCAATGGTCAGGAAAGATTGGAGCTATACCTGCATAAGAAGGTCAATGCTGGCAGTAGGTCACACTGAATACTCTGTAGTAGGGTCTTGAAGTTTGCAAAGCTCAGTATTTGGCATCTTTACCGTTTGTGACCAGCCATAGTAGTGTCAATGTTTCAGTTTTTTGTGATCACCCATTATAATGTTATTGTGATTCTTTTGTGACTGTTTTTGGCAATTGGAGTGAGACAGACAACATGACTAACAAGTTGCCTTCCCCCACTGTTGTGCCATTTCTCAGCTGACTGAAGCTCGTTGCTGCTCGATGTGGAATGTGACTCTCCTGCAGTCATTTAATGTATTTTATGCTTTCAAAATGCTTCTATTTTTTTAGAAATGAACTTTCATTAATTTTATTCTTTTTGAGGTTATTCTGTACTTTTATTATGGTGTGTCAAATTTCTAGAACCAAAATGGTCTTCTGCATTGAAAGTGTATTCCTTTTTTGTGATGGTTTTATCAGTCCCAATTAATCTTGACAGTTGAGACTATGTTGTGCTTTCTTTAGCATGCAGATATTAATTCAGTCTTGATGCTTAAACATTGTATGTTGGCAGCTGTGGTCGTGCTGTTCGTGACAGTTCTGTGGCTTTGAACAGCAAAATACAGAATGCAGCAGTAAGCAAGGGGTCTGACAGTAATGCCAACAGTCCAGCAGAACAGGTCTCCAAGGGGTATAAGTCAGCCCTCCTGCATGCCAGGTATAATGTTGGGATGTTAACTGATACATCTGACTTGACAAGTGTGTTGGATCATGACAGATGTTCAAAATGGAGGAACATGTTTCTTTCAGATGTAGGAGGAGGGATGCAAGTGGTAGACCTTTGTCTCCTGTATTGAATGATCGAAATGTGACTATGAAGTCAGTACAGTCATCAGCAGAATCACAGAGCATGCCTTCCATTGCTAGGCGCAAGTTGCAACCCTCCAGAACCAGGTAATGACTTCCAGTTTGCTTTTATTCATTTTCACTGTCTAACTTCTGTGTGATGTACTGTAATTAGCATTGGTACTGGGATTCTTCTGCTTAGCAGGGCTCTGCTGTGTTTTGAGCAGTAAGCTGCAGAGGCCTGGATTCAGTCTAAGGCCAGTCCCAGTGGGATTTGTGGTGGACAAAGTGATTTTGCCCTGATTTTTAACAACTGTGTGTGCTTTTTAACCCCTTGGTACTTCAAAGATAGGCATATATAACTGTCAGCAGTGCTGATGTGCCTCTTCACCCACCTACTACTACTACTACTACTGTTACTCCTCCTCCTCCTACCACTGCCATACATAAATTCATTCATTCATTCAGTCATTCCATTCATTTATTCATTCATGCATTCACTTAATTAATCAATCAGTTCATTCATTCGTTCATTCATTTGTTCACTCATCATCACTATTATAATTCTAGCGATTGCCAGGATGATTAAATAATGCATTATAAAAAAAGGGACTCCCAACATGTGGCATGTCCTTTGTTTCTGAAGATGTGGCAAATGTTAGCTGTTCTGCAGACTGCAGTATGCAGGCAGCTTACGACAGAGAACTTGGAGAGCTTCAGAGGTTGCCTGTTGTTATTGCAGTGAGGGGAGAGAGTGCATACAGAATTTTTTTGGGGGGTGGGAGGGGAGGGTTTGGTGGGGACTCTTGGAAAATATGTTGTTATGAAGCTGAGCAAGGAGGTGGAATGTTTTGTGATCTCTGTGGGAGGAAAATAGGTTTTGGGGGTGGGAAGTGATGAAAATGGCTCAGGTGGTGTTGAATCTGATGGTTCTGCTGCTGTAATGTGTTAGTTAAATGGCAATGGAAAATACGATGTTGGAGATCAGATGAATGTGAGAATATAATATTAAAAGGCATCTCAGAGATGTAGGGTATGAACACCTGAACAGAATTGAGCTGAACCAGGATAGGTGTATAGGTCAGCATTTGTTGTGATTGTTGGTGTGTTGCAGCTTGAGCTCCCCACCCAGGAAGCAGAGCCGAGTCTCTGTCCCACGCCTACTTTTTTCTGAGGACTGTCATGCAAAGCGCACTCTCATCTACACGCAGCCAGATAATGTGTAAGTGTATTGTAAGAGATTCCTGTGATAGGTGTTGGCGGCACTGTGTGCTGACATGTTTAGAACCGGCTTTGTTTGTTGATACCCCTAACAGGAGAAGGATGATGTGGTAAGGGGCATGGGATAACAGCACCTATGTGAGAAATTAATGGGAAGGTGGCAAAAATTACATGATTAGGAGCATCATCATTTGTACCCTTTGCCAGCTTTTGTTTGGACAGTGAAGTAAAAGAGGGTGAGATGGGTGTGGCATGCAGAGTGATTCTTTGTTGTTGAATGCTTTATTATTTGTAATGCACAGGGCTGATCAGTTGAAATGCTTGATTAACAGATGGCCAAACCTAATCAGAGTGTCTCTTGTTGCAGTCCTGTCAAGTCTGTAAATCCCTCAGTCATGAATGAAGGCGACAAAGAAAACTGGGACCAAGCAGCTGAGATAGCTGGCATGCACAAGATCCTTCAGACACTGGAGACCAATTCTGATGGTGATGAGCTAGTTCTCACCAGTAAGTGGTACCACGTTTGTAATGGGGCATTACATTGCTATAAATGAGCACTGACAAGTAAATAACTAGACTTCTGTTATTTTGAGTGTGTTATTTAAAGATGCTGTCAGTTGCTAAGAATATATATTGACAGTGACAGATTAATGAATGAGTATGACATATTCATGGAATGATACTGACAGAGGACAGTCATAGTTTTAGGAGAAAGACCTGTCCCAATGCCACTTTGTCCACCACTGGGATTGAACTGGGTCCTCCTTTGTGAGAGACTGGCAACTGACTGCCTAAGCCTTGACATGGCCTGGACCAGGCATGATTTGGCAGTTCTGTGTCAAATTTATTTTGTAGCTTTATCAGTCCACAGTTTTGCTGAAGGTGGAAGCAGAAGTGGCCTTTGAATTGTTTTCTTGCTAGTTTGAAACCTATGTGATGGTTAAGTGACATTGCATGTTGTTGTCACTCTCTGTTAGATGGCTTCAAACAGTTGATATTGAATGGGCAGCTGAACGTTCCCAAGGTCATAACAGATGGGAAGTCATTACAATGTTAAATGTAGCTCATTTATTGCACTGCAATATCACTATCTTTAAAAATAATCCTTAAGCATGTTGAAGGAATTTGTCCCATCTTTGCATGAGGTTAAACATTTTGTCACAGTAGGAACCAGGTAAGCACAACCATTTGTGAACAGCCATTTTCACTTTGTTATTACTGTGGAATTGGTGACCTCTCAACTGTCATTTCAATGGCCTGAAGACATGATCTGTTATGAGCTGTGATCCTTCAGCATGACAGTGCAACTTGACACACTGCATGTCAGTATCATCCATCTCTTTGTTGGGGTTACTGAAGCAACACTTTGAGTTCAGCAGTTCCATCATAAAGAGGAAGTGTCAATGGCTGTATGTGAAAGGTTGAGAGTGCAAGAGCCCAATTGCTACCACAATGAAACTTTGAATTTTGTGCCAGGATAGGACAAGTGCATTAAGTCTGTTGACTGAGTTGGATGTCATACTGCAGTGGAGTAAGTGAGCTACATGTAACATGATGAGTTGTCATTTGGTTTTATGATCTGCAAAACCATACTTACTGAACATCACTTGTGCCTTGGATTGTGTGACTTTGGATGATTTTGTGTTACATAGGTGTGTCAGAGGCGGGCCAGGTTGAAGACCAAGAACAAATCAACAGCTTGCCTGCAGTTGTACCAGGTGGGACACCAGTACGAGAAGTATTGCCACAGGACATAGGGTGAGTTTGTGCTTGACTGGTGTTTGTGAAAGGCCAGAGACTGCAGTAGGTCACTGGTGTGCACAGTTAGTTTGTTCTGGAAATTTCTGTGTAAGTGAGGAGTCCAACAGCGCAATATATTTTTGACATCTATATAAGTTTCAAAATATAGTTAAGGCTGAAAACAAGCTGCAAAATTATAAAAATATGTGTGTGGAGAACAACTTCAGAATTTGACATTCAGAGGACCTTGCATCGTGATATATTCTTATAGTAAAAGCCGAGATACACTATTTCTCAACATTATTTTGGTAAAGAACGCTACATGTTTTGGACAGATTTACTGTCCATCATCAGGAGTCTTAATACTGTATTCACAGCAATTGGTATTTGTCGTACTAGTTATGCTGACTGTCTGCCAGCGCGGTCAGAATGGAACTGTTCCATCCTGATCTGTCCAAAACATATAGAGTTCTTTACCAAAATAAAGTTGAGAAATAGTGCATCTCATTGGCTTTTATTATAAGAAGCAATTGCAGAGTAAAGACAAAATATAATTAATGGTTTTGCACAAAAAACTGTATAAATTTGGTACTGTTGGCCATAGAAGTCACATTGCCTCAACTGTTCAAATGAAACCAGTTCTTGTCGTATTTATGTATTTATGGAGCTGCATAACTGTGAGCACTGTAAGTTGGGGACTTATTATGCTTGGTGCCTGAATGGTCCACAGTTTATGGAGGGCTTATTTGGCTGCTTTTGGGTGTACTGTCCATACAACAACATTAGAATCATTCCACTTCAGGAGATTGTGACTTGTAGGTTTCCAAACCCACCTGGCAGCAACCGTTGTTGGATGAATGCCACCCTACAGATGCTGTTGGGGATGGAGCCATTCATGGAGGAGCTTGAATGCTTCTGTTTGAGGCGTGACCAAAATAATCGGTGTGAAGTACTTCAGTCATTCTTTGAGGTTATGAAGTATCGACGATGGAGACGACGCTTCTCACTGCGTTCTGCCCTCCGGTGAGTACTAAGTCAAAGTTTGGGCACAAACATTGGAAGTTCAATTTGTACAGGTGACACTTGTACAAGCAACCTAACAGGATTCTGTATGACGGTCAAGGAGTGAGCCATCATATGAGTGTGTACCATGCATAAAGGCAGTGTTATGAATTGGAGTTTTGTTCTTGGATACTCATTACATGTCATAAAAATACAGATTACAAAAATAAATGAAAAGAAATTAAAACATATATATATAAAACATTTATATTTGGACAAAGACATACTGCCACACTTAATTGTGGAAAATTAACCACATGGGAAATGAAGCCAAGGACGACCTCTCAGAAGACTTCTAGATTGTTAATGGGACCAGAATAGGTCATGAGGCCTAAAACCCTGGTGATGATGATGAAGTAAGCAATTTACACAAAGCAGAGCACATAAAATAGCTTTGAAAATTCATAATCTGATGTCATAAATACATTCATATATTGCCTTTACCTTCAGCATTTCAGGGGAGGGTTTTTTTCTCCCCCCTGATGGGGAGGGTAGTCTGTTATGATGACTGTGTTGCTAGAGACACGTGGAGAATTGGTTGAAACTCTGGGGGGCTGGGACTCATTTGAAGCTCTTGGTTTTTGGGTGTCTGTTCCAAAAGTACAGGTCATGAGTATGTGTTTGATTTATTTTGGGGATGTTGCTGATGTGGGGGTTTGGAAGTTGAGGTGTCGTAAGTCAGAGAGTATAGTTACTATGAAAGATCCTGTGTCACCTCTACCACTGGAGCTGTCTGCTTGATTAATGGAAATGATACGAGGCTACACTGTTGCACATCAACTTTTGTGGGTAAAGTAATTAATTGTCCATTTATGTGTTTACAGTTTACTTAACAAGGATGTCAGCAGTGCATACTGTATGGTGTTTAATGATAGCATGATTGATGAATAGGAAAGGATGTGGAAGGAAATGGTTATGGCCTAATTGAGGTGCTGTATTGGCATCTGCCTTGAGTAGCTGAGGAAGGCCACAAAAACCGAAGGATTGCTGGCATCCAAAATGCAAATTGACAGAGTTACCACCACACTACATAAACCAAAATTTTGCTGGTGTCCCAAATACAAGTCAAGAGTGTTACCACAACACCACAAAAACTGAAGGGTTGCTGGTGTACTGAATACAAGTCGACAATGTTACCACTACACCACATAAACCAAAATATGGCTGGTGTCCCAAGTACAGGTCTGCAGTGTTACCATTATGCAACATGCTCAGTTACAAGTTGAAAAGCTGATAGTCACTCTGCTGGAACCGATTTTGAGCCACTTTAGTCCACTTCAAACCATCACACATCAGTTTCTTAATATCCCGTTGATGTCTTGATCTTCAAACTATTCTGTTTCGACAGGTATTTGGACTAAATTTTGCATCAATATCTCTGAGCCCTACGTGCTGCAGCCTATACACGTCAAATTTGTGCCTTAATCATGTATGGATTTTATATATACAGTGAGGCAGTCAGAACAACAGTTTAGATACACGGTAGGATGGACAGAAAAAAATTGTCATTCTCAGTAAGCATTCCACAGCAATGCGTAATAGCAAGTTGAGTGAACTTATGAAGAGGGAATTTATGGCTCTTAAGTCAGGTGCCTGATTTGTTTATGGGGAGTGACAGTGACCTTGTGACTGTGGAAGAGGGTTGAAGCTATGAAGAAGTTGAAACTGAACAGTTTTACAGTGGGATTGTGATGTTGCATGATGTTCTAGTGCCCATTAACCCAGTGCCTGTGAAGAAGAGGGTGGTGAGCAGAGTAGGCCAGATTGACACAGGACAGTCTTAAACCTTGCCATGGGCGCTGTTCTCTTGCCTTCAGAACAGTGTGTATGTGTCTGTACAGTGCCACATACAAATGACAGCTCCACTGCACTCAGAAATTTTGTGTTGTATTTTGTGGAAATTATCATAGTTCTGGTGGTGGAGACTAACCATTACTATCAGTGTTACTTAGATGCTCTTGATGAGGGACATTTTGTTGCAGGTGACATAGCTGAAGCCAAGTTATTTGTTTTGCTAGAAACAACAATACATCAATGGAACAACTTTACATGCCATTTGGTAGCAGCATGATAAATATGACAGAAATTTACTCATCCCTTTGTCCTTGGGCTTTAGAGACAGCAGGAATGAAGTTGACAGGATGGATGAAAATTTTGACAGTCTGTGGAAAATGCAAGGCCTGTTTGAAATTCTAAACAGGGCACGTGAAGAATTTCACAGCTGTTCTTAACATATGGCTGTAGATGAAGTTGTCCTCTTCAGAAGAGTGGTAGTTTTCAAAAATATATTCCCCAGAACACAAATGTTTTGTCATAAAATTATACTTATGTGTCCCAAATGGTTACACTTATGACATGAAGGTATACTTGAGAAAGACTAATAGTGCATTGCACAATACTAGATAGCAACACTTGACACAGTGACAGAACTGAGTAGGAAAATAGAGGGACAGTGCTTGGATAGCGCCTTCATCGCTCATGACTGATTTGATGATCTGACAATGGACATCTGAGCTGTCTTGTGACTGTCAGACCAAATAGGAAGGACATGGGATGCAAGAAAATGAAACTGAAAGTGGATGGCATTCAAGTGGCCTGATGGCAATACTGTAGAGGGACAACAGTCACAAGGTAATGAATGTTCACAATCCACCTGCAGAAGGTAATTTCTGTGATGAACAAGGCAGATATGTAAAATCACTCATGGAGGTAATATAACTGTAATGTTTGTTATGTGGATCAGGGAGACCAGATGGCCAGCAGCTGCTCCATCGTTGTCATACATGGAAGGTGCTGAGGATAGTGTTGTTGCTCTGTTTCAGACACCTGTTCCAGTCACTGGGCATGCTGGATGCCATGTTTCTGAGTGACAGGCAGCAGGATGCCACAGAGTTTCTGTTGCGCCTACTGGATTTGTTCCGAGAGCAGTTCCGTTCATCTAAGTCAGATTTTGGCCTTCAAGGTTGGTGTTTCCTGGTATGCCAAGTTCTGTTATTGATACCCTGCCTGCTACAGGCCTTGAACAGTGGTAAGGATTGTGAGAGGAAGTGGTGGTGGCATGTCTTAAGATACTGTTCTGGCACATGTATCAGCTGAGTGAAGGCCATACTTCAGTTGTGCAGTGGCAGTAGAAGTATAACTGTTCTTTTTCTGAAATAGTACTAGATGGCTGTGTGAGCTCAGCTTTGTGCCCCACCACTTTAGCCGCAAGGAAAGTACTTCTGCTACCCATTGAATAGGAGGCTGACCTGGCCCTGGAGCCAGTCTGGACACTCTGAAGAAGAGAAAAATTTGTTTGACCTTGTGAAGAATGAAACCCTGGATCATCTAGCACATAGCCTAGTCACTAGACAGATTATGTGGTTGTGGCTTACACTGTTTCTGCACCCTCTTATGTCTTTACTTTTTACTGTTAACAGTCTCATTTCTTGTGATGCCACAGGAATCAGTTCAAATAACCAA
>Ga0209629_10002397_pt1 | contig 12725 bp, 5 predicted proteins | sample TergutCu122P5_FD_187286 | JGI IMG/M metagenome (GOLD analysis project Ga0209629, IMG submission 187286) | Cubitermes ugandensis P5 segment gut microbial communities from Kakamega Forest, Kenya - Cu122 P5 (SPAdes) (version 2) | ecosystem: Host-associated > Arthropoda: Insects > Digestive system >... | reverse complement strand
ATGAATACGAAATCAATGACCGGTATGTACTGATCAGCAAAGCGAAATCAAAGACGCCGGTTGTGTCGTCAGTGTCTCAACAGCAAGGCCGGACTGTTACCGGTGTGGTTCGCGACGCCTCAGGCCCAGTGATCGGCGCCAATGTTGTGGTGAAGGGCACAACGAATGGCACCGTGACGAATGTAGACGGTCAGTTTACAATTACAAATGTGCCGGCAAATGCCGTTTTACAGGTTTCATTTATTGGATATAGACCAACGGAGGTGAGCGTCGGGAATCAAACGCGTTTAGATATTACGCTGTCAGAAGATGTTGAAGCGTTGGAAGAGGTTGTAGTTGTTGGCTATGGGACGTTGAGAAAGAAAGATTTAACAGGTTCTGTAGGGTCGGTTTCATCCACTGTTTTGGAGACTTTGGCTACGAATCGTATGGAACAGGCTTTGACCGGACAGGTATCCGGGATGCAGGTCATATCAAAGAGTGGAATGCCCGGTGAATCTCCTATTATTCATATTCGTGGTGTAGGCAGTATTACAGCCAGCGCAGAACCATTGTATGTAGTGGATGGCTTTCCGACGGATAATATTTCTACCTTGAATCCCAGTGATATTGAAAGCATTGACGTTCTAAAAGATGCATCTTCTACTGCAATTTACGGATCTCGTGGAGCAAACGGGGTTATTATTGTAAATACAAAACGGGGGGTAGCCGGCAAGCCGACTATTACGTTTGATGTGTCATACGGAATATCGGATGTATATTCCATTCCAAGGATGATGAATGGTCCAGAATTGGCTGAATATGCGTATTGGGCGGTTAGGAACAGAAATTTGGATTTGGGCGCTACAAACGAACAGCTTGATGCTACAATTCCAACTTCATGGCCTCGCCTTGTACTCCCGGTGCCTCAATATGAGGTGTTTACCGGAAAAAATGTAGTTGATTGTGATATGGTTAGAGAGATTTTAAGAACGGCTCCCGAAACCCGCTATATGGTAGGTGTTAATGGGGGGGCTGAAAATGTGAAGTATCAGATAAGTGCTGAATATCTCAATCAACAGGGGGTAGTGCGAAATACTGATTTCGATCGTTTATCGTTAAGAGCAAATATGGATGTAAAATTATCGAATAAAGCCTCTTTGAAGTTAAATCTAAATCCGACTTTTACAAATAGCAACAATACATCCGAAAGCAGTTCTACTTCTTATGGAAATTATATGTCAAGCAGCGCAATAAACCGGGCTCAATTGTGGCAGTCGTACTTTCCGGCCAGACATCCGTCTGGCTTTACCGGTTATTCAGGCGAAGATGGAGCATATTTTATGTATACCCAAAACGATGGATCTCAGGAATGGAATCCATTAGCTCAAGTCCTTGAAGTGCTTAATAATAGTAAAAGAGCACGCATATTATCGAATCTGAATTTAGACTTTCAACTATTGGATGAATTGCGGTTAAGTATCATGCTTGGGGGCGTAATAAACAGTTTATCAACCACGTATTTTGAACCAAGATTGCCGGTCTTTTCAGGAGGAGGTGACTACTATAATGTTGCTTATGGGTCGGAAAGTTGGTCAATGGGTATTAATTGGATTACTGAATATACTCTAAATTACAATAAATCATTCGGCAAGCATAATCTTCAGGGACTTGCAGGATATACGATGCAAGCTGATTGGAGTAAAAGCGCCAGTGTGGCGAGTAACAGATACCCGAATAATTTAATCCCGTACCTGAGCGCTGTCTCAAATCTTGTAACTGCAGGTACATCAAATGTTAATGAATGGTCGTTGATATCCTATTTAGCCCGGGTCATTTACAATTATGATAGCAAATATTACTTAACGGTATCATGGCGTGCAGATGGTTCATCCCGATTTGGGAAAAATAACAAGTATGGATACTTTCCTTCGGTATCGGCATCATGGCGTATCTCTGGAGAGAATTTTCTGAAAGACGTGGAAAAAATCAATGACTTAAAGTTAAGGGCATCTTATGGACTTACCGGAAACAATAATATCGGAAATTATGACCATATTGCGACTATCAATTATACAAGGGCAGTGTTGGGAGAACAAGCCATTCAAGGGTATAATCCCGCCAGGCTTGATAATCCAGGGTTGACTTGGGAAATTCAAAAACAGCTCAATCTGGGATTGGATATCTCTCTTTTTAGCAATAGGTTGGGATTAGTATTCGATTTTTTCAAAACAAATAATACTGATTTGTTATTAAATGTGAACGTTCCGGCTACTACAGGGTTTACAACACAGACTAAAAATATTGGTGAAGTTGAGAATTTAGGTCTTGATTTACAAGTCAAAACCGAGAATGTACGCTCCAAAAATTTCAGATGGTCGACGGATTTCAATATTTCTCACGTCACAAATAAGGTGGTCGCATTGGGACCTGAAGGAGATCCCATTTATAACAATGCTCATTTCACCCGGGTTGGCCATCCCATAGGTATGTTTTATGGATATAAAGTAGATGGTGTTTTCATGAATCAGGCTGAAGTAAGCAAAGGTCCGCTCTTTGGTCGTGGAACATCGAACCAATCGCGCCCCGGCGACTTGCGCTTTGTAGATATAAACGGCGATGGAATTATCAATTCATTAGACAAGACAGAAATGGGAAATCCTTATCCTAAATTCACGTATGGAATGACCAATAATGTTTCGTGGAAAAACCTAAGTTTGAATGTGAGTTTTTATGGAAGTTACGGGAATGATGTTTTAAATTATGCCGGAGTTGGAACTTTGAACAAGCGAGGCAATCGCGTCGGGCAGATGGCTACCCAACTTAATTTCTGGAAAAACGAACAGGAACCCGGCGACGGAAAAGCGCCACGTCCCAATGATACATCTACGGGGGGTAATCGTGAGATATCCCAACACTTAATGGATAAAGGCTCTTTTATGCGTATTAACAACTTGAGGTTAAACTATGACGTGCCTGTGAGTGCACTTAGAAGTTTGTTCAATGTAAATTCTTTACGTGCACAGATTTATTGTAATGTTTCGAATCTTTACACGTTCACGGCTAATAAAACGTGCTTTAATCCGGACATTAGTAACAGTACTAATTCATTGCAACCCGGCATTAGTTTCAGCGACTATCCATTGCCGCGAACAGTCTTGTTTGGAGTTAATGTTAGATTTTAAATAACCCTATAATGTATAATAAAATGAAATATATTGCAATACTATTCGGCATAGTTATTTTAGCCGGATGTTCAGATTTTATCGATCTGGTACCCCAGTCTACAGCCACAGTGGCCAAGGTCTATAAAACGGACAAAGACTTTAAGGACGCTTTGATTGGATGTTACAATCAGTTACGTGTTGAGGTGGGTGATAATTCCTATATGTGGGATCTGGTAAGTGATGATGCGCAACATGAATGGGCAACCCTTGATACACGGCGCAATTTGAATGAATATGCTTATCAGAATAATGAAGGTTTCTTTGCGAGCAGATGGAATGGCTATTACTCGCTTATCTATCGTTCAAATTACATATTGGCAGCGATTGAAAATGCAGATAATGCAGTAGTAACAAACAAGCAAACATATATTGGAGAAGCCAAATTTATGCGGGCGATAGCACATTTTCACTTGGTAAGGGCTTTTGGTGATATTCCTTTGGTAACGAAGGTAATCACCGATAGTGAAGCACTGCAAAAGGGACGTGATCCTGTCGATAAAGTTTACGAACAAATCATTGCCGACCTGAAAGATGCAGGCGATGTCCTGCCGGCGTCGTATGCTGGAGTTGATGTAGGACGGGTCACGAAAGGAGCAGCAAAAGCGATGTTGGGAAGGGTATATCTGACCCATAAACAGTTTCCTGAAGCAGAAGCCGTATTAAAAGAGGTGACCACCATGGGATATAAACTTTTGAGCAATTACAATGATTTGTGGGATTATACGAAAAACGAACACCACAGTGAATATATTTTTGATATCGAATACGCATCGAATATTGAATTAGGATCCAATTTTACAAACGAATTTGCACCCAACCAGCCTGATTTTTTTCTGCGTTATGGATTAGTTGGAGGAAATGGGAATTGTTATACTCCTTCAAATGAGCTATTTACTATTTTTGAAAACGGGGATAAAAGAAAAGACGTTACTTGTTCAAGGGGTTGGATTCATACAGTGACGGGTGAGTATTATGAAATTCCTGCCAATGCTATTGGAGCTAAAGGCTTTACGAAAAAATACATTGCCGCTCTTCCTCGCAGTGGTGACAGTCCGGCTAATTGGAAAGTAATTCGTTATGCCGACGTTCTTCTCATGCTGGCTGAGGCGCTTAATGAAAACAACAAAACTTTGGAAGCGCTGCCTTATATCAATCAGGTGAGAACACGAGCCGGTGTTGCTCCTTACCCCGATACAATATCGAGAGATGCTCTACGCGAGGAAATCTACCAGGAACGCCGTCGCGAATTATCATTTGAAGGCCACCGGATATGGGACTTGTTTAGAACAGGGCGCTTCTTGCAAGCATGTGCGCCTTTAGGAGCGCAACCTTATATGGTTCTCTTTCCTATTCCGCTGTCTCAAATACAGGTGATGAACAATCCTGCAATTTTCCCGCAAAATCCGGGATGGGATTAATTAATAATATTTTAAAAGAAATTATGACAGATAAACAAGCACAAATTGGAAGTTCACGACGCGACTTCCTCAAAAGTAGTGCAGCGATGACTGCCTTGCTCGCAATGGATCCTTTTGCAAGTTTTGCGACATCAGAATATGAAGTGAATCAGGCTCGAGGGCGAAAAATGAACGGTATTCAGATTGGAGCGGTTTCTTTTGTTGACGAAGGAGTAAATAAAGTGTTGGACTACCTGCAGAAGGAAGTGAATATCAATACGCTTTTTCTTACAGTTTTTACATACGGACGTGGATTGGCTGGCCGGCAAATACCCGGCTCGCCAATGCCCGACCACGGTTCGCAGACCTCTGACGAAAAAACCTTTCATGGAGGAAATTATGCCATTGCAAATCCGAGATTTTATACCAAAACGGTTTTAAAAGATACGAGAGCCAAAGAACATGGCGACTTTGATATTCTCGCGGCAGTCCTGCCTGAAGCGAAGAAAAGAGGAATACAGGTTTATGCATCTGTGGAAGATCAATGGCGTATGGACGTTCCGGGGATATCAGGATTAAGAGAAACTGATTTGTATGGTAGAAAAGTCAATACACTTTGCCTTTTCAATCAGGATGTGAAAGAATTTTGGAATGCTTTAGTGGCCGATATTTGTACATCATATCCTGTTGACGGGATTCTGTTCTTTAATGAACGGAATGGGCCTTTCCTTTCAGCGCTCGGCGCCAGCCATTTTCAAAGCATAGATTCATCACGGGCTACCTGCTTTTGCGATAATCACAAAAAGGCTGCTGCTGATCATGGTATTGATTTCGAACGTGCCAGAGAAGGCTATCGTAAAATAGACACTTTCGTTCAAAAAGCGCTTCGTGATCTTCGCCCAAGCGACGGATATTATGTGGAGTTTCAACGTTTGCTGCTTGAATATCCCGAGATATCCGCTTACGATCAACTTTTTGATCTGGCTAAACACCAAATTTTACAGGATGTATATAAAACAGTCAAATCTATTAACAGGAGAATGCTTGTAGGCTTTCATATTGAGCATGTTAATTCTTTTAACCCTCTCTTTCGGGCTACACGCAGTTATGAGGATTTTGCAACCATGGCTGATTTTCTGAAAGTGGTCTCTTATAACAATTGTGCTGGCGAACGATACGCTAATTTTATTCGGAACATAGGTTCCACTGTTTTTCGGGATGTTCCATTAGAGGTGCTGATGCGATTTAACAATCGTTTACTCAATTACAGTGAAAATGAAGCATCATTAAACGATTTGGCTACGACCGGACTTTCTGCCGATACTGTTTACCGTGAAACGCAACGGGCGGTCAAAGGCGTCAAAGGGAAATGTCTTATCTTGCCAGGGATTGATGTAAATATTCCTGTCGACAGGAACAGCCGGATAGCTTCTGAACAGGATACCTATGAAGCTACTTTAGCGGCTTACAGAGGAGGTGCGAATGGTGTGATTCTCTCACGAAAGTATTCGGAAATGTTCCTTGCCAACCTGAAAGGAGCCGGACGAGCCATTCGTGAGGGAAATAGAATAAAATTGTAAAACGCTAAAAAAGAAAGAAAATGATAAATCAAGAACAGAGAGCGGTAGAAAAAATCAGAGCTCCGAAAGTTGTTGGCATACAAATTGGCACAGAATCATTCGTTGACGAAGGAATAGAACAGGTGTTGGACATTCTGCAGGAAAAGGGCGCTGTCAATACACTTTACGTTTCTGTATTTACATACGACCGTGGAATCCACGGAAGGCCGGGAAACAATTTTCCTGATCACGGGATAGCAGAATCCGACGCAAACCGCTATCATGGTGGAAACTACGCAACACCACATGCCGAGTTCTATAAGAATACCCGGATCAAAGGCGAATTATTGAAAGCGCCCGATTTTGGAAATTTGGACATTTTGGAAAAAGTAATTCCGGCTGCAAGAAAACGAAGTATGAGAGTATTCGCATCTGTACAGGACGGGTTCAACTATCCTGACGATGTAACCATTTTCAAGGATTTTTATGAAGAAAATATTGTTGGAGAGAAAAACGGAGCTATGTGTTTTCTTGCCCCGGATGTACGGGAATTTTGGAAAGCGACGTGTGTTGATCTTTGTACATCGTATGATATTGATGGAATCCTGCTTTTTAATGAACGGGGCGGTCCTTTCCTGAATGCGCTGGGAGCCAGCCACAATCAAAGTATCCAATCATCGCGTGTAACCTGTTTCTGTGAACACCATCGGAGGGCGGCTCAAGCACATGGCATCAATATTGAGCGTGTCAAAGAAGGGTATCGAAAACTCGATGCCTTTGTACAGGCTTCGCTCAGCGGTAATCGTCCGATAGATGGTTATTATGTCGAATTTTCACGCCTCATGGGCGCCTATCCCGAAGTTTATGCGTGGAATCAACTTTTTGATCAAGGGAAAAGCCAGATATTATCCGATGTATACGAAGCGGTTAAAGGGGTAAATAAGCACCAGCAGGTAGGTTTTCATATTGAACATGTCAATTCGTTCAATCCGTTTTACAGGGCAACCCGTCCGTATGCGGAAATGGCAAAGATAGCCGATTTTCTAAAAGTTGTGGTTTATAATAACTGTGGCGGTGAACGTTATGCCAGTTTTATCCACAATGCGGCCTCCATCGTTTTTCGCGATGTGCCCCAGGAAGAAGCGATGCGTTTCAACAATTATCTGTTAGGTTACAGTGAAAAGGAAGCCTCGATGACCGAATTGGCGGCAGCCGGTCTTTCACCCGATTATGTTTACCGCGAAACTGTACGGGCATTGAACGGAGTACAGGGGCGCTGCGATATTTTGCCCGGAATTGATATAAATATTCCGGTTGGAAAAAACAGCAGAAAACAGTCGCCCGAAGATGCCTACGCAGCTACCATGGCTGCATTTAAAGGAGGAGCGCAAGGAGTTATCCTCTCACGAAAATATTCAGAGATGATGCTGGCTAATCTGGCGGGTGCAGGTCGCGCAGCACGTGAAGCAACTTCTTTGCGAGCAGAAACAATAGGAAGTTTTAATTATTTTTAACATTTTTTTGAAAAACTTTACAATAAACAATTTAATAACATTTAATGGATGAAAAGTATGAGAAGGATTTATCTTGAACATGGGAAACGATTCCCTGAATACAAAAGACTTTTACGTATTTTGTATGTGGCTTTTTCCTGCTTTTTATTGGGAACCAATATCATGCGTGGAGAGCTTACTTATGCCCGGCAAACATTATTGACGCTATCGTTCAATAATGTCGAGTTGGAAGAAGTGTTTAATTCGATTCGCCAGCAAAGTGAATTTGAATTTTTTTACAGTAATGATCAGGTAGACACCTCGATTAAAACAAGTATTCATGTTGAAAAAGCTGACATCTATTATGTGCTGAAACGAATCTTGCCGACTGATTATGAATACGAAATCAATGACCGGTATGTACTGATCAGCAAAGCGAAATCAAAGACGCCGGTTGTGTCGTCAGTGTCTCAACAGCAAGGCCGGACTGTTACCGGAGTGGTTCGCGACGCCTCAGGTCCTGTGATCGGCGCCAATGTTGTGGTGAAAGGAACAACGAATGGCACCGTGACGAATGTAGACGGTCAGTTTACGATTACAAATGTGCCGGCAAATGCCGTTTTACAGGCGTCATTTATTGGATATAGACCAACGGAGGTGAGCGTCGGGAATCAAACGCGTTTAGAGATTACGCTGTCAGAAGATGTTGAAATGTTGGAAGAAGTTGTAGTCGTTGGTTATGGAACAATGCAAAAAAAGGATGTGACGGGATCGGTTGGTCAAGTTCAATCCGGCCAAATAAGTTCGTTGGCGGCACCTCGTATAGATCAGGCTTTGGTTGGACAACTCGCCGGAGTGCAGGTCATATCAACAACCGGACAACCGGGAGAAGGATTAAATATCCGTGTCCGTGGCGTTGGAAGTATTTCTGCCGGAACACAGCCTTTGTATGTCATTGATGGATTTCCTGATGCTGATATCCAGATGCTAAGCCCTGATGATATCGCATCCATTGATATTTTGAAGGATGCTTCGGCTACGGCTATTTATGGGTCAAGAGGAGCCAACGGGGTTGTCATGATCACAACAAAAAGAGGAAAAGAAGGGAAATCCACCATCAATCTTGATGTATATTATGGATGGCAGAATGTATTGAGGGAACCCAAATTCCTTACCATGCAGCAACAGGCTCAATATTATTATGATGGTATCGTCAATCAGAACAAGGATGAAAACAGGGATATGTCCAATTCGGACCCGACGAAATGGTATTATCCAGTTCCAAAAACTGTTTTAAATGTGCTTAATGGGACGATTAACGAAAGCCATGATGCTTTCAAATATATTTTCCAGACAGCTCCTCAACAGAATTATAGCCTCTCGGTAAGAGGAGGTAACAGAGACCTCAAATACGCTGTCAGTGGTTCCTATATGTCGCAGGATGGCATCATTATCATGAGTGATTTTAACCGTTATACGGTAAGAGCCAATATAGATGCACAAGTAAATCAATGGGTAAATATGAAGTTCAACATTACTTCTTCATACGCTACTTCCAGAAATATTCGTGCATACGGAGGATCAGGTGATGCAGAAGGTATATTGGGAGCTGCTACCACCTGGCAGTATTGGTATCCGTTATATACTGAGGACGGTAATTATTTCAGTGGATATGGACAGGATGCCACAAATAATGTGTGGAATCCAATGGCTCAAGCAAATGAAATAAAAAGAAAAAACGAGCAATATAACACCCTGGGCAACTTTGTCACAGATATCAAAATCACGAAAGATCTCAATTTGAACATTAACCTTGGGGCAACAAATTCCAATACGCGCGCTTATTATTTCATTCCCAAGCTGGCGGTGTTTAATAATACAGCAGAAGGAAGAGATGATCGCAGTAATTCACTGGCCTGGATTACAGAGTCCATGCTGACGTATCAAAAAAAGTTCAACAATCACAGTTTGAATGTGATGGCAGCATATACAACTCAACAATATTACTTCAGTGATAATTACGTTATGAGCCGGAATTATCCCAACAATATGGTATACACACTAAATGCAGCAAGTAATCCTAAAACCGAAGGAAGTTCAGAAGAAGGAAAATGGACGCTTTTATCCTATTTGGCAAGAGTAAATTATAACTACAATTCTAAATATTATCTAACTGCCTCGATTCGTGCAGACGGCTCTTCACGTTTTGGAAGGGATAGAAAATATGGTTATTTCCCCTCAGCAGCAATACGATGGAGGGCTTCGGAAGAGAAATTCTTAAAAGAGATCGCACAGATCAACGATTTAAGTCTTCGTGCCAGTTATGGCGTAACCGGCAACAATGATATTGGCAATTATGCACACTTGGCAACTGTATCCTATCCATCTTATGCACAATTTGGTGGAGGTATGGCTCCTGCTAATATAGAAAATACAATGTTGACGTGGGAAAAACAATCCTCAATCAATTTTGGCTTTGATGTCAGTCTGTTCAATAACAGAATCGGTTTGACAGGCGATTATTACATCACAAAAAACCGCGATCTTTTACTTGATGTTGATGTACCGAGAATTACCGGATTTAATACTTCGCTTCAAAATATCGGTGAGGTTGCAAACAAAGGCTGGGAGTTTTCGCTGAATACACATAACCTGACAGGAGTTGTTGAGTGGAATACAAATTTCAATATTTCAGCATATCGCAATAAAGTGCTGAAATTAGGCCCTGAAGGCGCTCCGCTTAGAAATACCAACCATATTACTCAAATAGGAGAACCGATGGGTATGTTCTACGGATATAAAACAAATGGTATCTTTAAGACGCAGGCTGAAGTAGCTGCCGGTCCGCTCTATGGAACAGGAACTGCTGACCAGTCACGTGTCGGAGATATTCGATTTGTAGATATCAATGGCGACGGCCGGATTACTACTGACGACAGAACGATTTTAGGTAGCCCTTATCCCAAATTCTATTATGGTATGACCAATAACGTTTCATACAGGAATTTTATGTTAAGTTGTTCCTTAACAGGATCATACGGTAATAAAGTGTTTAACGGCGACGACATGCAAATGTACACCAGAGCACGCTATAAACAATACTCTTTCGTATATGATTACTGGAAATCAGAATCCGATCCCGGTACTATGCCCCGTCCAAATAATCTGCCAAAAGGTGGGTTAAGAGAAAAATCAGACCGGTATATGTTTGATGGAAGTTTTATGAGGATTAATAACATCAATTTAAGTTATACATTACCAAAAAGAGTCGTTCAAGCCATTTATCTTACTAACCTCAGGGTATATGCCGCTTCAAATAATCCTTTCATCTTTACCAACTTTGTGGATTTCAACCCTGAAGTTTCCAACAGTTCAGATCCCAGAACTCCCGGACAGATGAACTACAATTATCCCATTGCAAGAAGTTTTTACTTTGGCATTAATGTATCATTTTAGAATTTCAAAACGAATGATTATGAAAAAGAATATTTATTTTTTATTTTGCACATTGTTGATATTGACTTCCTGTTCAAAAGATTTTATTGATGTGATGCCAACATCAACTGTAACGGTGGACAATTATTATAAAACAGACAAGGACTTTTCTGATGCCCTTACCGGTGCCTATGTCCCTATCCGCGATCAATATCGTAATTTTTATATTTTTGGTGATATCAGAGGTGATGATTCATGGGTCGAAATTGCCAAAAACAATGATCAATCCTATGCAGACCGTTTTACCCTTACCAGCAGTACCGGTTTAATGAACAGTACCTGGCAAAATTATTACCAGGCTATTTTCAGGGCAAACACCATCCTGGCAAAAATAGAAAACGCTGATGCGACTGTTGTTCCGAATAAAAATCGTTATATAGGCGAAGCGCGTTTTATAAGAGCGTTTGCCTATTTTGATCTGGTTCGAATTTTTGGTGATGTACCTGCGATGACGAAACCACTTAGTATTGCTGAAGCGTACCAGACTCCACGTTCACCGGTAATGACAGTTTATAACGATTTCATTATCCCTGACTTTTTGGCTGCCGAAAGCGCTTTACCGCCAAGCTATTCAGGAAATGATGTAGGAAGGCCGACCGTTGGTGCTGCAAAAGCATTGCTTGGAAGAGTATATTTGACAATAAAGGATTTTCAAAAAGCTGAAAGTAAGTTAAATGAAGTAACATCAATGGGCTATCAGCTTGTGAAAGATTACAACACTTTGTTCGATTATTCCAATAAACGTAATAGCGAATATATTTTTAATATTGAGTATGCTGATGGCACAGCGGAAGGTTCTCCGTTTACTAATGCCTTCATGCCGAATTTCACGGCAATGACAGATTATTTTGGTATAGCAGGATATGGCGATGAATGGAATAGCCCGACAAAACAGTTATATGACCTGTTTGAAGAAGGAGACCTGAGGAAAGAAATCACTGTGGGGATTTATGGCGGTTTTTATGATGCAAATCATACATGGAGACCAATACCGACCAACACCAGTCAAACATACACGAAAAAATATATCACTCACAACTCAGTACGAAACGGAAGTGCAGCAGATTGGAAAGTGATACGTTACGCAGATGTTTTGTTAATGTTGGCAGAGGCTATGAACGAAAATGGGAAAACCGAACAGGCAATTCCTTATCTGAATCAGATACGAAAAAGAGCTGGTATCAGTGAATATCCAACAACGATGAATCAGGCAAACACCCGTGACGCCATTGCGAAAGAACGTCGATTGGAATTGTCATTCGAAGGTCACAGATGGTTTGATCTTGTTCGCACAGGCAAAGCTTATGAAACACTGAAAGATCTCGGTATGACTGACTACATGAATATTTTCCCGCTTCCATTAAGCCAGGTACAATTGATCAATGATCCGGTTATTTTCCCGCAAAATCCCGGTTATCAATGATACGTAACATTTATACAAACAAAATTTTTATACAATGGATATAAATAAAAATAATGCTTCAAACAGCCGAAGGAATTTTTTGAAACAGGCGTCTACAGCTACACTTTCCTTAGCAGGTGCAAGTTTAATTGCTCCTCTATCGGCAAGTGTGG
>Ga0209629_10002396_pt1 | contig 12727 bp, 13 predicted proteins | sample TergutCu122P5_FD_187286 | JGI IMG/M metagenome (GOLD analysis project Ga0209629, IMG submission 187286) | Cubitermes ugandensis P5 segment gut microbial communities from Kakamega Forest, Kenya - Cu122 P5 (SPAdes) (version 2) | ecosystem: Host-associated > Arthropoda: Insects > Digestive system... | reverse complement strand
GAACTCGGACTTCAGAAAGTGCGTAAAAACATAGGCGACCGTCTGTCGGGCGGTGAGCGTCGGAGGGCGGAAATTGCACGTTGTCTGGCGATTGATCCTAAGTTTATCATGCTCGACGAGCCTTTTGCAGGCGTTGACCCTATCGCAGTTCAAGATATACAGACGATTGTGGCGCAATTAAAACATAAGAATATCGGCATTTTGATCACAGACCATAATGTACATGAGACTCTGAGCATTACAGACAGGGCTTACCTGCTGTTTGAAGGGAAAGTGTTGTTTCAAGGCACCGCCGAAGAATTATCCGCCAATGAGATTGTCCGCGAAAAGTACCTGGGGCGCGATTTTGAATTGCGGAAAAAGCATGGGGGTGGAGATTTAAACGCTTCCGAATAACGTTGCCGAGGTGGCGCCTTCGATGTTGACCTGGACAAACTGACCGATATGATGATTTTGTTTGTCAAAAATGACCACTTTATTTTGTTGGGTACGACCAAAAAGGCGATCACGCGAGCGTTTGGAAAAACCTTCGATCAGCACCTCTACTGTCTTGCCAATGTCGCGCCGGTTGCTTGCTTCAGACAGTTTGTTTTGCAGGTCGATTAATCCCTGCAAACGTTTGATTTTGATGTCTTCCGGTATGTCGTCAGCCAAATGGCGCGCTGCATGTGTACCGGGGCGCTCCGAATACTTGAACAGGAAAGCTGCGTCAAAGCCAACTTCGCGCATCAGCGACAGCGTAGCCTCATAGTCTTCTTCCGTCTCGGAATGAAAACCGCAAAACAAGTCAGTAGAAATAGCACAATCCGGTACAATCCGGCGGATGGCGGCGATGCGTTCCAGATACCATTCTCGCGTGTATTTACGATTCATCAGTTCCAAAATTCGTGAGCTTCCCGACTGTGCGGGGAGATGGATATGTTTGCAGATATTCGGAAAGGCGGCCATGACGTGCAACGTCTCGTCGCTCATATCTTTGGGGTGGGAGGTAGTGAAACGGATACGCATTTCCGGAGCAGTTTGAGCTACAAGGGCTAACAATTGCGGGAATGTGACGGGCGTTTCCTTCCCCTGAAAACAATAGGAGTTGACGTTCTGTCCCAACAATGTCACTTCGCGATAGCCCTGCTCTTTCATGGTGCGCACTTCATCTAAAATACTTTGGACGTCACGGCTCCGTTCGCGTCCACGTGTGTAAGGGACAATGCAATATGAGCAAAAATTATTACAACCCCGCGTGATGGAGATAAAGCCTGATATATGTAATCCTCCGATTTTCAACGGAATAATATCTTTGTAGGTCTCTTGCGTCGACAGCGCAATATTCATTGCTTTTTCGCCCTGCTCTGCCGCTCCGACAAGATTTGGTAAATCCATATAAGCATCAGGGCCGGCCACTAAATCCACGCCATGTTCACGAATCAATTCGTCTTTCACGCGCTCGGCCATACATCCAAGCACGCCAATAATCAATGATGGTTTTTTTTTGCGAAACGACTGCAGGTATTGAAGGCGATTGAGTACGCGCTGTTCGGCATTTTCGCGCACCGAACATGTATTTACGAAAATGACGTCCGCCTCTTCAATGGTTTCGGTCATGCTGTATCCAATAGTCTGCATGACTGACGCAACAACTTCACTGTCAGCCACATTCATCTGGCACCCGTAAGTTTCAATAAATAATTTTAGTTCTGAAAATTCTTTTTTTTGAAAATCTTTCATTAAAAATTGAATCACATATCAAAATAATGTCTACATTTGGGATGCAAAAGTAATCAAATATGGACGATCTTGGAAATTGGGTATATATTATTCTGATGGTTGTAGTTGGAATCAGCAGTTTTATCAGTTCTGTCAATAAGAAAAAAAGACAGCAACAAACACATATTCCTTTCCCGCAACCTCCTGAACCATCATATCCTATGCCGTCCCCCCCTCCGCCTGCTCCAAAGAGAAAAGAAATCGCGGCGCCTCCCCCGGTTCGTAAAAAAATGCAACACCAGCCTCTGGCATTTCATTTATCCGTGCCCGCCGAAGATGTCAGTAGTGATGAGATATCCTCAGCCCCTGTGGAAGAAGAAGTTTCAATAATTAATGAATTGAAATTAAACAATACAGATGATTTTAAGAAGGCCATTATCTACGCTGAAATCATCAACCGGAAATATAAATGAAACACCTTTGACGAAAAGGGAAGTAAAGAAGCGTTCATAAGGAAATGCTTTTATTTTCTTTTGGTTATGCTGTTTAAGACGCGAATGGATGAAACCAATTTATCGGTCGAGGTATAAACATTGACGTCCCATACGTGTGAGGATTGCCCTTTGTGAATGATGGTTGCGACGGCGCGCACCGTATCGCCTTCGTGGGCGGAAGATACATGATTGCCGCTGACCTGCATACCGACCATGGTCTCATCCGGCTGACAGAGCAGCATTGAGCCGAAGCCGGCCACAGTTTCTGCCAAAGCCAGGGTAGCTCCTCCGTGTAAAATCCCGAATGGCTGGCGGGTGCGATGGTCAACCGGCATGGTGGCTTCCACTCTGTCTCCGGATGCATAAGTAAACTGAATCCCCAGGTTGCCGACTAAGGCATTACGGCTGATCTGGTTGATTTGTGTAAGCGGCATCTCTGTCAACTGGACAACCGACAGGATGTGTTTTTCAACAGCCAGAGCAACTCCGTCTTTATCATTATTTTCCGTCACGTAATCGGCACAAGCCTTGACTGAATCCTGTGCATTGGCCATGGCAATCCCAAGGCCTGCCATTTGAATCATCGTCACATCGCATACGCCATCTCCGATGGCCATAACATGGTCGTTCCTGATATTTAACGTTTCGAGTAATATACTGAGCGTGTTTGCCTTACTGATATATTTTGGGACGATTTCAAGAAAATACGGCTCCGAAGTAAATACTTCCATCGTTCCGGCTAATCGCCGTTGCCAAAGTTTTTCCAAGTCGGTCAGCGCTTTCTTGTTATCACTCACCAACATACATTTATAAGTACTAAAATTGACTGTATCGGATAATCTCGGTGTATGTATGATTTTCATCTGATTTAATTCCGCTTCCTGCCTTATCCATCTGTTATCTAAATCATTGGTAATGATTGAGTCGCGGTCGTACGTAAACATTGAAAAATTATTTTTCTTTGCTTTTCGTTCTATGTGAGGAATCATTTCGGCATGGATATACTTCTCAAACAATAGTTGGCCTGTTTGCATATTGATAAGCTGACTCCCATTGAAGGCGATGATAAAGCCTTCATGCTTATCTAATTCCAATTGATTAGCCAAGGGGATCAGTCCGTGTGTGGGGCGCCCCGAAGCCAGCACGATGCGTACCCCCAACTGCTGCGCTTTCAGCAAAGCTACGGCGGTGCGTTTTGTAATTTTCTTTTCGCGATTGAGTAGCGTGTCGTCTACATCAAGTACTAATAACTTATATTTCATACGTCTAAATTATTTTTTATGTTAAAATCGTATGAAACTCGCATGTTTTTTTAAGACCATGGACTTGGGAGATTGTATAAAAACCATGCTTCGTTTCATTAATTGACTGTAAAATATTATATTATCTTCTTCTGACAAGGTTTGACTGCATGATATTGGCCGGTGGACGCTCATTGCGCAATTCTTCCGCCATAAATTCCATGCAGGGCAAGACATGTTTGAAATAGCGCTGTAAGCCTTTGCAGAGATAGTTTAGGCCGGGTTCACCGTCGACAGTCTTTGATATCCTGTTTTTGGGACATTCGCCGTTGCAGAGTTTCAGGTAGTTGCAATGGCGGCATTGCGCCGGCAAACTGTTTTGCTTGTCATTCCCAAAGTCGATCTGTACTTTTGACAAAGTTATTTCCACCAGCGACTGATTATGGATATTTCCGCGCAGGTATTCGGGATAGACATAATGGTCACAGGCATATACATCGCCATTATGCTCCATCGCCAGCGCATGACCGCATGTTTTGGCATAGATACATACGCCGGGCTGCTCGCCGACTAAACAGGCCAATGTCGCATCAAATAGCTGTACATAATATTGACCGACATCCTGCCTGACCCATTCGTCAAATACCTTGATGTAAAAATTGCCGTAATCGATCGGATTCACCGACCAGGACGCAATTTCACTGTCGTCAGGCTGGTCGGTAGCCGTAAGCAGTTCAAGACCATCATCCCTGCTTCCCAGACGTTCAACAATCGGTGCAAACTGCATATACCGGCTCCCTATTTCTTTGAAAAATCGATAGACCTCCAGTGGATAGCGAACGTTGCGGTCGTGGAGGACTGATAACGTATTGAACTCTACCTGATGCTTTTGCAGGAGTTCAACGCCTCGCATCACACGCGCAAATGTCCCCCGCCCACCACCGTCTATCCGGTAACAGTCGTGCAATTTTTCCGGCCCGTCTAACGAAATCCCAACCAAAAATCCATTTTCTTTAAAGAAACGACACCATTCGTCGTTGAGTAACAAACCGTTGGTTTGTATGCTATTGGCAATCTCGCGTCCCCTGCCGTACTGCTGCTGCAGTTTGATGGCTTTTTTGTAAAAGTCAATGCCTCGAAGCAGCGATTCTCCTCCGTGCCAGGTGAAAAGGACGTAGGGCGACGTTTGGCACTGAATGTAGGCTTCAACGTATCGATCCAGCAGTTCTTCAGTCATCCTGAATGACTTGCCCTCCTTATACAACTCGCTCTTTTCCAGGTAATAGCAATACTCGCAATCCATATTGCATAACGGCCCGACGGGTTTCGCCATGACATACACCGGAAAGTTAAGAGGGTTGATGAATAAGGTAGAAGGCATAAGAGATCATTCAAAGATTCAAAGATCAGAAATGATAAAATTCAATATCCCCTTTTTGAAGGAGACAGGAGATTTTTATATCTTATATTTCAGATTCTTTTTGGGGACAATGAGGTGTTAATCTTTTAATTTTGCTTGCAGATATTCCCTGTTAAGCCGCGAGATATGCGCGACAGAAACGCTTTTTGGACATTCCAGTTCGCAAGCCATCGTGTTGGTGCAGTTTCCAAAACCTAATTCATCCATTTTGGCAACCATCGCTTTGGCGCGTTGTGAAGTTTCAATTTTTCCCTGCGGCAACAAGGCCAGTTGGCTTACCTTGGCAGCCACAAACAGCATGGCCGACCCATTTTTGCAGGCAGCAGCACATGCTCCGCAACCGATGCAGGACGCAGCATCCATTGCCTCCTCGACTTTTTCGCTGGAGATTGGGATCGCATTGGCGTCAGGTGTTCCACCTGTGTTCACCGAAATAAACCCTCCGGCCTGGATAATTTTGTCGTAAGCCTTGCGGTCGACCGTCAAATCGCGGATGATGGGGAATCCGGCCGAACGCCATGGCTCGACCGTGATTGTAGCGCCGTCTTTGAATTTACGCATGTGGAGCTGACAGGTTGTGACCGCCGAGCCGGGGCCATGGGGATGTCCATTGATATATAACGAACACATGCCACAGATGCCTTCCCGACAGTCATGGTCGAAATACACAGGCTCTTTGCCTTCATGAATTAACTGTTCGTTCAGCACATCAAGCATTTCAAGGAACGAACTGCTCTGTGAAATGCCTTTTAACTGATACGTCTCGAATTTGCCTTTTTCTTTTGGCCCTTTCTGACGCCATACTTTGAGCGTGATATCTATATTCTTATCCATATATACTTCGTAATTTATCTATAATCTCTACTTGATGGCTCAATAAATTGATAATTAAGAGGTTCTTTGTGCATGAACGGCGTTTGGTCTTCGCCGCGATATTCCCAGCACGACACGTAGTTGAACAGTTCGTCGTGACGAACAATCTCTCCATCGGCTGTGTGATGTTCTTCGCGAAAATGTCCGCCGCAGGATTCTTCCCGATCGAGGGCGTCGTGTGCCATTAACTCGCCGATTTCGATGAAATCAGCCACGCGAAGCGCCTTGTCCAGTTCGACATTCAAATCATCCACTTTGCCCGGGATACGGACATTGTTCCAAAATTCTTCTTTCAACTGTCGAATCAATTCAATTGCTTTGGTCAGTCCCTCGGCGTTTCGCACCATGCCCACATATTCCCACATGATGTGTCCCAGTTCTTTATGCAGGCTGTCGACCGAGCGTTGGCCTTTTACATTCATGAGTTTGTTGATTCGATCCGTGACTTTTCTTTCGGCTTCCTCAAACTCAGGCAAATCCGTCTTCAAGCGTTTTTCCTTGATCTGGTCGGCTAAGTAATTCTGAATCGTATAGGGCAGGATGAAATAACCGTCGGCTAATCCCTGCATCAGGGCAGAAGCGCCCAGTCGATTCGCGCCATGGTCGGAGAAATTGGCCTCTCCGATGGCAAATAATCCGGGAATATTTGTCATGAGTTCATAATCAACCCATAACCCGCCCATTGCATAGTGTAAGGCCGGATAAATCTTCATCGGCGTTTTGTAGGGATCCTCATCCACAATCTCCTGATACATTTGAAAAAGATTGCCGTAACGCTTCTCCAGCACATCTCTTCCCAGTCGATTGAGGGCTTCGGCAAAGTCAAGAAAAACAGCGGCGCCACCGGGTTCGACGCTGAAGCCGGCGTCACACCGTTCCTTGCCCGCCCTGGCAGCCACGTCGCGCGGAACTAAGTTGCCGAAAGCCGGATAACGGCGCTCAAGGTAATAATCCCTGTCCTCCTCTTTGATGTCGGTTGCTTTCAATCTGCCTTCACGGATAGCTTCGGCGTCTTCTTTCTTTTTTGGCACCCAGATACGTCCGTCGTTACGCAACGACTCTGACATCAGTGTCAGTTTGGATTGATATTCGCCGTGAACAGGGATACATGTCGGATGTATCTGTACCATACAGGGATTGGCAAATAAAGCGCCTCTTTTATAACACTGCCAGGCAGCGGATACATTTGACGACATTGCATTGGTTGACAGGAAGAATGTATTCACATAGCCACCGGTGGCAAGGACAACAGCATGTGCGGTGAAACGCTCAATCTTGCCGGTAATCAGGTTACGCGCCAAAATGCCGCGCGCATGGTTGTTGACAATGACTACGTCCACCATTTCATAGCGCGTATACATTTTCACTTTCCCCATACCAATCTGACGGCTTAATGCTGAATAAGCGCCCAGTAATAACTGCTGTCCCGTCTGGCCGCGTGCGTAGAAAGTACGCGATACCTGCGCCCCGCCAAACGAACGGTTCGCTAACAAGCCGCCATATTCACGGGCGAAAGGGACGCCCTGGGCAACGCACTGGTCAATAATCGAACTTGATACTTCAGCCAGTCGATAAACGTTGGCTTCACGGGAGCGATAGTCGCCTCCCTTGATGGTGTCGTGGAACAAATGATAGACCGAGTCTCCGTCATTTTGATAATTTTTGGCCGCATTGATGCCTCCCTGCGCAGCAATGGAATGAGCGCGGCGAGGCGAATCCTGAATGCAGAAACTTAATACGTTAAATCCCAATTCTGCCAAAGAAGCCGCCGCCGATGCTCCGGCTAATCCGGTGCCTACGACAATGATGTCCATCAACCGTTTATTGGTCGGATTGACTAATTTTTGTTGGGATTTGTAATTCGTCCACTTTGCCTCTAACGGGCCTTGTGGGATTTTTGAATTGATAAGAGACATAGAGAAGTAGTGAATAGTGAACAATGAATAACTGTTTTTCTTGTAATTCGTAATTTTTAATTCGTAATTGATTTCAAGTAGAACGTGATGGTGATAAATGCAAAACCAAGTAAAATGAGGGTAGCAACCACGTAGCTGACACGTTTCCATCGGTTCAGCCAGCGTTGATTATTCCATCCGATACTCTGAAATGCGCTCCAGATGCCATGCGTCAAATGAAACCATAACGCTGAATACCATGCCAGATAAAGGATGACAACCCATAATTGACTGAAATAGAATATAATAAAAGCATGTCCGTCATAAGGTCTGACCATGACGCCGTTGAGCATGATTTCTTCGGCGCCTGTTAATTCTGCGAACATCATCTTACTCCAGAACTGCCAGAGATGCAATCCGAAAAAACAGCAAATGATAAATCCCAACACAAACATGTTTTGGGATGACCAGTTCACTCCTTTCGGGCGTTGAACGATGGCATAATGGTCATTTCCGCGCGCTTTGCGGTTTTGCAACGTGATCATCGCCGCATAAAAAAAATGAATCACCACCAAAGCGCCCAACAAAACAGTTGCCAGCACAGCATACCAGTTCGCCCCCAGAAAAGTGCAAATCCTGTTATAGGCTTCTGCAGAGAAAACGGCTGTCAGATTCATGGTTAGATGAAACAACAGGAACAAAACCAGCGAGATGCCGGTCAAACTCATTACAATTTTTCTTCCAATGGATGAATTAAGTAACCACATAGAATGATTGATTTGTTAAAAATTATTCGTCTTAGCGAGCAAAGATAGTGAAAACCGAACGAAGAACAAAAAATGCTTGCATTTTTTTATTCCGAGTCGCCGCGTCTGCATTTTATTTAACGCAACAATCATATTGAAAGCCGAGCACAGCATCCAAAAGTTAAATATTATTAAATATTGTTAATCATTGCATTTTCTCATATAATTGTTTTATTTTTGTTGCTCAAATGAATTATCGTCATCAAAAAATTTACAATCATGGGAAAGTTTAAGTTTTCATTTGGGGAGAAGGTTTTGAATAAGTTAATTTGGAATTTATTCTTAATCGTTATCATTGTTTTCGTTTTAGGTGAAATAGCCTGTCAGTTTGGAAAAAGTATCGGGGAGGCTATGCGATAGTTTTGTCGCTTTGTGTATTGCGTAAGAAGGAGCGTATGAATAATGTAGATTTGAACGTATCAGGCGACAGGGAACCGGAGCAGGCAGAAAAATTCTGTTTGGGAGGATGTTGGCTTCAGTTTGTGGCAGGAGCAGTTTTGGCAGAATTGCTTTATTCCTTTTTAGTGGATTTCGGCGGAAGTATCAAAGCTTTCATGGAAGGTTTTAATGCAGTAAGATAACCGTTTCATCAGATTAGAAACCAAAGTTTGGCACTTTGCCACATAAATCATTAATGTTTAATATTTTATAAAAAAAGAATAAATATGAAAAAGACGATTAGATGGAAATACATGTTTTTTGCGATTACGTTTTTTGCACTCGGAATAGTTTTAAGCTATACCTACAGAAAATATATTTATGAAAATGGATTGTTCGATATTCAATTATCTGACGTCATACGTAATCTTGTAATTATTCCTTCAATAAGTTGTTATTACATTGCTTTTTCCCAAAAACCAATTAATGTAAAGAAAATGGTAAGCGGGGCTGTGCTGGCAATGATTGGCGTGGAATTGTTTGCATTGATTGTACCTCATGGAGTGATTGACTGGTATGCTATCATTGTTGCGATTATTAGTGGAGTGATCACGTATCTGGTTTTAAGAAAAAAAGTACAGTAAAATTATTCCATTCAATATGAAAACATTCAAGAATCTGAAAGCCGGAACAATAATCGCGATAATAATTATTTATATGTTAGCGGTTTGGACATTTTTGTTTTTTGTAGGACATTTTATTGGTAAAGCAATGGCTCACGCGGACTTATAAGGGAAGTTTTTTTACCGCAAGGGACGCAAAGAGATTACGCAAAGAACACAAAGGCTTAAAAAACGATATATTTTTCTTTACGCCCTTTGCGATTTATATACCGCGTGTTACAACAAAGCCCTTGCTCTTTGCGGGAGCAGGGATTTCACTAGAGACGTTTCGCTCAGAAAAGAATATTTTTCGTATTTTTGCATCGAAATGGCGAAAATTCAGGATATTCATATTGCCGATTATCATTATGCGCTGCCCGAAGAACGGATTGCGAAATATCCGCTTGTACGACGTGATTCTTCCAAGTTGCTTATTTACAGGCAGGGAGCCATCAGCGAGGGGCGCTTTAATCAGTTGCCGTCGTATTTACCGGAGCGATCGTTGCTGGTTTTTAACAATACGCGGGTGATTCAGGCGCGATTATTGTTCCGGAAACCATCCGGCGCTCAAATCGAGATATTCTGCTTAGCGCCGGCCGAACCGGCAGATTATGCGCTGAACTTTCAACAGACACAACAGTGTAGCTGGTATTGTCTCGTCGGAAACCTGAAAAAATGGAAGGGAGGCGTTTTGCAGCAAACCGTACGGATTAATAACGATTCCATCGTGTTTTCGGCTGAACTGAAAGCATCAAACGCAGATACGCACCTGGTCTCATTTTCATGGGATCACCCTTCCTGTACGTTTGCCGAAATGTTGGAGGCGGCCGGGCAATTGCCTATACCGCCTTACTTGCATCGCGAAACAGAAGTATCCGACCTGCATACATATCAAACGGTCTATTCCAAAATCAACGGTTCCGTAGCTGCACCGACAGCAGGGCTGCATTTCACCCCCGAAGTATTGGATGCACTGAAAATCAATAATATCGGAATGGAAGAAATCACACTTCATGTCGGTGCAGGCACATTTCAGCCGGTGAAATCGGAAACCATCGGCGAACACACGATGCACACGGAATATTTTGCCGTCCGCCGTCGCACAATTCAACGCCTGCTCGACAACCTCGGAAAAATCATTGCCGTCGGCACTACTTCGGTTCGCACACTGGAAAGTTTGTATTATATCGGCGCAACGCTGGCCGGCAGCCCTGAACCAACCATCGGTGAACTTACTGTTAAACAATGGGTTCCCTACGAAATAAAACATGACAAGATAACACCTGCCGAGTCGCTTCGCCAAATTTTGATTTATTTAGACAGCAAACAATTAGATACGCTCCATTCATCGACGCAAATCATCATTGCCCCCGGATATGATTTCAGAATGGTACAGGGACTGATCACGAATTTTCACCAGCCGCAAAGTACGTTGCTCCTGCTCATCTCGGCTTTTGTCGATGGCAACTGGAAAGCGATTTACAACTATGCGCTGGCACATGATTTTCGATTTTTGAGTTATGGGGATAGCTCGCTGTTGTTAAGACCGTAAGATAGTAAGACACGTAAGATCGTAAGATTGCAAGACCGTAAGATGTGTAAGATAGTAAAATTCAGGAAAAATAAACGGGGGTCTGGGTGAGAGTGCTTTGTGATTGTGAGGGAAAAAGTACGTCATATTGACCCATATACCGAAAACTAAAATCCCGTTTTTTATCATTTCGTTTAGATTTTATCACCATATCTTGTTTTCGGGGTGTTCTTTGGTTATTTCGAGTATTTCGGCTTTGGTAATGCCTGACTGTTCTTCGGTTAGGCAGAATCCGCTTAGCGTGTAAACGCCTGTGACTGTTTCAGAAAAAAGAAAATAAGAAAAGGAAACCATTCATCAACATAATTCTACCATTCATCAACATAATTTGAACAGGCTGATAGATACCTCTAATTTTGCACCATCAAACAACAATTAGAAGTATTAATATTAAAAAGGAACAATATGAAAACAGGTTTTTTAAGAACAGCAGGTTTCGCATTCGCAGTTGTAATGATGAATGTATTTGTATCAAACGCACAAGGTGCGTTTGATGAAACAGAATGGAAAGATGGGAAAAAGGTTTTGGTAACCAAGTATGTGATTGGTTCTGACGGCATAGACGTAAAAGAATCAGTGTCGAAATATACTTATGACGAGAACGGGGGATTTCTGAAAAAAGAAGTATATGTATGGCGTCCCCAATACATATTTATTATGAAGAATAATAGAGGTAAGTGTATACCGGATTATGGTGAAAGTAATTGGGTCCCGACTTATTGTATTGAACGGAAAAAAGATTTTATGAGCAATCTGATTTCTAAAAAGTTCAGAGATCATCTCATTTCTTTGGAATTACTTTATTGGAATAAAAAAACGAAGAAATACGACAAACTCAAAGAAAGAATCATCTATCAACTGAATGATTCCGGCAGTACCTATAATTATCTTGCAAGCCAAAAAGGAAACAAATTGGTTGAGGGGATAAATAAAATAAAGCTTAATAAAGATTTACTTACAGAATTTTCTGAAATAAAAGAGAATATACAAAAATGATTTATGTGTTTTTTAAATATTAATTCAAGAATAACGATATATGTATTACAAAGTTATAACTTCCGGTTTATTATTCTTTCTTGCAACAAGCATCTCGGCGCAAATCAAATTATCGGGAATCGTTGAAGATGCCGGTACAAAGAATCCCTTAGAGTATGCCAACGTAGTTTTGCTTAAACCGGATTCCTCTTTTATTGCCGGTACATCCTGTGACAGCGCCGGCTTTTTCGCTTTTAACAATCTCCCTAAAGGCGATTATTTACTGTCTTCTACATTTGTAGGTTATAACAAAACTTATACGCGTGTTGCCAATTTGGAAAGCAATCGCGATTTGGGAGATATTTCCCTGAAACCATCTAATGTAGCATTGAAAGAGGTTACAGTGACCGGCGCTTCCATGATTCAGAAAGCCGACAGGAAATTACTTATTCCTTCGGAAAATCTTATAAAAGCGTCCAATAGCGGAGTTACTTTGCTCCGCAATTTGCAACTGTCGCGTATCGAAGTGAATCCACTTGACAATACGATTACGACGATCAGTGGTGCGGCGGTGCAGCTACGCATCAACGGCGTTGAGGTAACTAAGGCGGAAATTGTTGCGCTTCAACCGCAGGATATTATCCGTATCGAGTATCACGACGACCCGGGTATCCGCTACGGTAATGCGGCG
>Ga0209629_10002393_pt1 | contig 12732 bp, 4 predicted proteins | sample TergutCu122P5_FD_187286 | JGI IMG/M metagenome (GOLD analysis project Ga0209629, IMG submission 187286) | Cubitermes ugandensis P5 segment gut microbial communities from Kakamega Forest, Kenya - Cu122 P5 (SPAdes) (version 2) | ecosystem: Host-associated > Arthropoda: Insects > Digestive system >... | reverse complement strand
ATGGAGTTGGCTCAGGATAGGGACAGGTGGCGGGCACTTGTGGGTACGGTGATGAACCTTCGGGTTCCAAAAACGCGGGGAATTTCTTGACTAGCTGCAGAACCAGTTAGCTTCTCAAGAAGGACTTTGCTCCATGGAGTAAGTAAGTAAGTAAGTAATGGGCAAAGAGTAGATTTAAGAGGCATTGTATTCCACCATTCCTTGGAAGAAAGTAGTTAGTGGCTTGCTAGTTCCTCCAGTGTATTGCCGTTATGAAGAATGGATGTAGTTGTATTCTGAAACATGTTACCATTACACTGTTCATGGCTTCAGTATCATTCTTCCATTGACAAAACCCAACACTAGACTCATATGTAGAGGTAGTCTGACTTGCAGGGATTGTCCAGAAATTGAGAATAGTTCTGTCAGACACAACTCAGTTGTTACCTCCCCCAAAACCTTGTGTTGTTTTTGGAATACCAGGACTAGATGATGGACAAGTCCATAAACTGTGTAATGCTAAATACCAGCCATGTTTAACAAGGTCTCAGTAAATAGTGAAGTGAGGTTTGGCAGTGATAATAACAAAAAGAGTATATTTGGTAACTTGTGTTCATAGGACTGTGGAGGTAAGGGATTGTAAATATAACAGTGAGGTGTGAATTTTGTGTGTAATTTAACAAAGCTATCCGTTGAAGTTGACTGCATGTTGTTCAAAACATGTAGCTTAATGTGAATGAAAACTTACCAACTAAATTACAAAAGTTTTGTGGACAGTAATACCAGTGTAGGTGAATAATATAAATGACCAACTAGATGCAACAATAACAATTTTATTGATCTTTGAATCAGCTCAACATGTTTCAGGCAATCATTTGCCCATCTTCAGGAGCGTAAGACTATGGTTACAGCAATGTGGTGTATTGTCCTAATGTTGTAGGTTGGAGGTCCAGGGTGGGCGGCATAGACTATATGTTTGGTGTGAGGGATGTTGCTGCACCCCGGACCTCCAACCTACTACAACATTAGGACAATACACCACATTTCTGTAACCACAGTGTTATGCTCCTGAAAATGGGCAAATGATTACCTGAAACATGTTGAGCTGATTCAAAGATCAATAAAATTGTTATTGTTGCATCTAGTTGGTCATTTATATTATTCACCTACATTGATGATGCACGGTCAAACACAAATCAAAAGTAATACCAGTACTTCCTGTTACTGTCAGTTGCTAACAGTATATTAGTATTGGCAATAGGTGAATGAGTATGCAACATTCGTGAAATGATACTGACGGAAGGAAACCAAAGTACTTGGAGAAACACCTGTCCCAGTGCCACATTGTCCATCACAAATCCCACATAGACTGCGCTGGAATTAAACCTGGGTGTTCGTGTTGGGAAGAGGGTGACTTTCTGCCTAGGCCATACCACATCCATGTTGTGTGTATTTTTATAATTCGTACCATTGTTTGTAAAGAACTGGAACCACTAATCTATTGTAATATGTTGGTTTGTATGGTATTTCTGAATTTTCTAGATTTTGGTGCTACAAGATAATGTGAGATGAAAATATGTAGAACATAAATATGTATCTCTTATACACATAAAATAGTGATCTGGAAGAGTAGTCACAATAAAATAATCCTGAATGAGTTACAAGTTGTCACACAACCATACGTAGTCAAACTTTACATGAGTGTGCAGCATACTTACTTCCATATGGAAAGTGTGAAGCATGAAAAGCCTGATTTAAATGTCTGTTTACCCTTCGTGAAATGCCAGCCAACAGGGAAGAGACAGGTACTAATTGTCAGGGGTTTTTGTCATGCATACTACTATGTAATTTTCCTTAAATATTTGTGTGTGTGTGTGTGTGTGTGTGCGTGCGTGCGTGCGTGCGTGCGCGCGCGCCACTGCATTAAAACACTAAAGTAAAGAAAGCCTGAAAGGGAGGTAGTTTAGCACTAAGAGTATGGACTGGGGATTATTTAAATTGAAAGTTAAATGAAGGAACAAAATCCACAACCCCAAGTGGTTGTTCCACTGTACTCCGAACACTTAGGAAATCACTTCAAACCCTGGATTGGCCTTTGCACCAAACTGACTGCCCTGAATGCTGACATTGCAGATGTAGATGTTACCCAGGGAACTGATATATATATATATGGTCATTTTTTATTATTGCCATCACAGTCCTCCCAAAATGGACTGTCTCCCATTCAGATAAAATGCATATAGAATAAGTATCATGGGAAGTCATTTCAAACAATGACCAAACTTCATTAATCTGGGGAAGGGTGTCGGGCATTGAAAAAAAATTGATTCATGCAATTTATGTAAGTCTGTAAAACTTGATAATTGTAGGTAGGTTTCACCCTGTCATAGGCCACGAGGCCCTTAGGGAGAGTGGAGGTATAGCTCTACTCTATTTTTGACCTCAGCACTAGAAGGGGGTGAGGGGTCAGTGTCACACCTTGGCTGCACTTTACCCCCGGGAAAGACCCACTACCCATTGTACAGGAGGCTGGTTGGGCCTCAGGGCTGGTCTGGACAGGTGCGGAAAATCTTGCCTCCGCCAGAACTCGATCCCCGGACTGTCCAGCCCATAGGCAGTCGTTATACCGACAATGCTACCCCGTCCACACTTGATAATTGTAATGTAGTTTAAATGTAAGTATATATTGTTAGAGATAATTGTGATTTAAAGATTATTTTTTATTTGTTTTAGATGGTCGAGGGGCAACACGCAAGAAACGAAAAGTGAGCGGCGCAAGTGGTTTTTCTGGTGTGTCAGTTTCACAGCTGTTGGCGCAGAGGGAACACAACCTTGCTGCAGGAATGCTTCCTCACGTTAAAGAGCCTGCTGGTCGGGCACCACAGGTCAGTAGAAGCATGTGAAGGACTTGACTACTGAGGTTCAGCTACATCCACGTAACTTTCAGTTACAACACGTACTTTGTTAGTAGTTTTGAAATTGAAAAATGGTCTGCACACCAAGTTAAGTGTGTGATGTTTGTCATATTTTGGAATAAACTCTCAGAAGTTTAAGGATAGTTGGCTTAAGGAGTCATGTGCCTAATTCTTTCAGTAGTTAGAAATGAAGAGTATTACTTCCCTATATGGTAAAGCAGACATGCCATTCTGGATGTCTTTATTATTTTTAAATCATGTCATTGGATTATTGTTTGATGGTGATCACAGATAACTTCCATGTAAAAGTCAGGATGTATGTCTTCTTGTCTGTTATTTACTTTATAATGTTTTTGGGCATGGCGGATGTCAAAAGATTTGCACAGCTTACTACATTCATACACATTATGGTACTGTGTCTTATAAACCAGCAGATGTGCTAGCACATATCACAAGTCCTTTGTATGATTCACTTGCAGTTAACATAGAGTCATGTCATTTTTCTTCACTGGGGTGAATATGATGATTCTGCTATGAATGTTACGCAATGAAGACCACTATTTACTCATACAGTTTTCATTTCCAGCAGTTGTAATGTAACAAGACAGGGACTGTACATATAACGTAACAATGAGGTGCATTCAAATAACCATTTTTGCTTTGGAAAAACAATTAGTATTACATGTTCTGAGCATGTGCCTGTAGCCTTAGATATCCAGCAGGCAAAGCACATGTGCTATATTGTCATCTGTGGCATGTCTGGCTCTGCCTTATTGTTCTGCATTACCTTATAAACAGCATGATTTTCAGAAGAAAATGTGAAAAGTGTGTTTTGATTTTCTCTACAACTTCTGTCTGAAAAATTTCTATTCTAAGAAGAATTCATGGAGCTATAATCATAAATGTATTTACATCTTCATGTAAAGTCCCCATTACTCTTGTCAAATCTTAAATAAAACTTTAACTTTTGTGACAGAATATCGAAAAATACTCAAATTTCATGAAAATCTGTATGATGGAAGCCGAGTTGTTCCATGCGGATGGACGGACAAACAGACATGACAAAGCTAATAGTCTTTTGTTGCAGTTTTGTGAACACGCTTAAAAATGACACACACATGGATTTATGAGGTGAAAACAGCACTATAACCACTGTTTTGTGTGATTTTAAAGTGATGTGTATCATCGGATCTTTGATAAATAACCGACTTTTCTTCTGGTGTTTCAGTTAGTGAAATGCAAAACAAAAGAATGGGGTTGCTTGGAATTCTGTTTGGCTGTTGGTTTTATGGCAGTATCATTTGATGAACCATTGAAATTTGGTATGGATGTAGACCATACATGTATCTAAAAATTCTGTATGAAATGTTGTTTGTAAGGTAACAGGTGAAGCTTGGTATTGGTGTGAATCTTTCAGTTATGTGGAAAAATATTTAAGGAGAATCAAATGTTAACTTGAAAATTGCCAAGAATAAAATAAAAAATTAAGATTTCAGTCTGGGTTGCTCTGGTCTGTTGATGGGTAAAATGGATGTACAAAGCATTGCTAAGAGGACCTCCAATCTCACAAACTATATACTGCTGCTACTATTAATTAACTGTAACATGTGTTTAAACAAAATGGGTACTTTACTCACATTTGAACCTATGGCCATATGAACTTGAGTCCAGCATGCTGGCACATGGAGCTAAATTGCTGCTCACTTTTGGGTTGTACATTCATTTTAGCTAAAGGTAGATGGGCAGGTGAAAGTTCTTTGTCTTAAGTTAATAAATGCTTGGTGTGTGAACAGTTTATTTCTTTTTCTAACAACCAGGGAGTGCTCCACCATCAAATGCAATGATATTGAATGTATTGGTAGAAACTAAAATGCGGTGTGTTTACATGTGGCACAGCATGGTTTGGCCAATTTACACTTTATCAAGGACATGCGAAAATTACTGATTACACTAATTTAAGTTATATTTTCAATACTGTGATTGTGTTTTAGTGTTAGAAATATGGCTTATGCAGTAAAATGTACTGCTAAGTTACCATATAATATAGTGATTATATTTTCAGCACTGCATACTTTGTATTTTTTGTATGTTTATAACTTATTCCACATCCTACCTTAATTTTAACAAACTTGTGGATCCCTGGAATGTATGTATGTATGTAAGTAAGAAACAATTGTAATCTGTAGTTTTCATATGTCCCTGATGCTGAAAATGGGTCATAGTGTGTTGGGCCGTGTGTAAATAGATTGTAATTTATTTTCAGACAGTACATTTTGTTATATAGTTACATTTGACTGTATATTTAACATTATTGAAGATTTGTGATTATTAATTGTTGGTATGACAACTGTGAACACATGACAAACAAACATTAGATCTCGAAATATGACAGGAAGACTATGTGCATAAGTGCTATGTTTTTCTAATTATATACCTTTCATTTGATACAGAGTTGGAGTGGAGGACAATCTTGTGTGGGAACAACTCAACATCTTCCTACAAGTGGTCCACAGATACCAAACAGGGCTCATTTTCCACCACCATGCTTTACGTCTGACACTAATGTTATTCAAGGTGTCAACACTTCTCCACAGTTACTCCGTTACACCACCCCGAATGGAGGAGTCACATCAGCCATCTTGGGTGGCAATATCATGGTCCATCCAAACACCTCACCTGTCCATCTGAGCAACCTAACACAGCAGCAGCAGAATTTGATTGGAGTTGCAGGAAACAATCAACCTGCTATGAGCCTTCAGCCTGGGAATCCAGTTCTGGAGCAGTCCAATACACAGAGCAGCAGCAGTAGTGTGAACCCTCACCAAGGTGGAATAGTCACCACTGGAAATGCAGCTGTCTTATCAAGTAATGCTGTTCATCCTACTGTTGTGAGTAGCAACACAACCAACCCTGTGATGATTGGTAACACAGGGAATCAAGTTATGATGGGTGCTGGTGGAATGATGGTTCATAGTGGAGGAAATCCTGGTATATTATGTCAGCCTCAACAAAGGTTACCACCTTTGAGTAGCACTCCCGATGAAATGCACACTGCAAGTGGTGGTGCCATCAGTGGTAATAGTAAAGCACTTCAGCAGCAACACCATGTTATGTACTCAGGTGTCATTAATTCTTCCAGTTCCAGTCAAAATCCTCAGGATCTCCACATGTTAAGAATGCAGCAGCAGCAATTCTATGGGCAACCACAAAGTCAGTATCATGTTTCACAGCCTCGATTAGAAGATCAGAACAAAGTTCTGATGCAACAGCAGCAGCCTTCTGCAGTGCAGAATGCGAGACAGCCACAGCAACATCATCAGTTTGTGTCTGTTCCATGCAGCAGTGGTGTTAGCATTCCAGGACCTGGTAATATCTTTGTTGATCAGTATAACAGAGGGCAACAGATAACAGGGCCACTTTCTCAACAGCAGCAGCCACAGCAGCAACAACATCAAAATATTTTGCAAATGCAGCAGCCACATCACCATCAAATGCTATCATCAGGTTCAGCTGGCAGTGCAGGTATCATGATGATGCATCAGCAGAGAGCACCACCATGGCAGCAACAAAACCGAAACCATGCCAGCACTATGGGTACAGGGGCAGCAGTGATGGCCGTGAATCAGCCACATCATTCTCCAGTAGTTATGCCAACGTCACAATCTAATGCCTTGCCACCTCCCAGCACTTACGACCGTGTTCCTCCTCTACATCACCACACACCTCCACCACCTGTTTGGACAGAAGAAGTGTCAAGGAAGAAGCCTAAGGGGTCAGGAAAGGCTGGTTCAACCAGCAGAAAACAGAGATCATATAGTACCCTTGATCATCATCAGCATCATCGTGTAGGTATTGCTGCGTTACAAGGAAGTGGAGGACCTACACCCATGGATTCTCATGCCCCATGTCCAAACATTGATGTGCGTCAAATTCCTTTAGAACATAACCGACCTCCACCTTCTCATCCAAATAATAGTGATAGCTCTAATCCCAATTATGCGGCGGGAACCAACCCAAATGTCCCGTCTTTTATGGAGGATCCTAGTGGCTATCTAGCACAGCAGACTGCGCTACTGAACAGCACCATTTCACGTCAGACTGGTGTTGGTGGCCCCAGCTTTTTGTGTCATAGCCCAGTTCGAAATCCCATAACTCCTGACCAGCAGGTGCCGAGTCCTCAGAATGTTGCTGTTAATGTTCCAACTTCCTGTTCATCACCAACAGCAGTTGGTGTTCCTCTTCCCAGTAATGTCCTTTTACCCACCCCAAAAGGAACCCCTGGTTTTACCTCAAGGACAAATTCAAATATTCCTGTACCACAACCAAACCTCAATGTTCATGCTTCGGTTTCAAACTCAGTAGCTATAACATCACATCACGGTATAGGCAGCCCAATTCCTACAGTTTCAGTAACCATATCGTCATACACTCAACCTCAAAATCAGGGCTCAGCAATGCTTAATGTTGGTGTACCTGACAGCAGTGTCCTGCATGAACATAGAATGGAAGTGGGAAATCATTGTCAAGGTTGTGGTGTTAGTTCAGGTTCATTGCTTCCTGTTTCTTCGTCTGGAGGTGGTGCAGGTGATAATATATTATTCCATCATCAAATGCAACATCACATCCAACCGGTTATACAACCTGAACACACAAATTTGAATCCTGGGAGCCAGCGAGTGCACCAGCAGCAATCACAGCAACAGCATAACATGTCAAATGAATTTAAACATTTTCATGTGCAGCTTAATTCTGGAGGATCACCAAATGACACATTGGTTCAACAGAATTCAAATAGTGGAACTCCAACCCCTAATATTGTCCAAGAAGAAAGTCCAGTAACATCTTCAACGTTTGATAGGTTAGGGAATCCTGTACCTCAGCATCACCAGGTGTCAATGACATCTGACTCGAGAGGACCGATCCAAGGGGGTACTGTTAGTACAAGTAATGGTTCACCCGTGGAGACGTACAGTTTACCACAGCCTGAAGCATCACCATCATCATCCACACCAACTTCATCACAGAATTGTCGAGTCCCTGACACATCTTCAACGTCAAACATCTACATTTCCTCTTCTTCGTCATCTCCATTCACAGTACCTAATGTAAGTCCACCTGGACTTTATTCCTATTCCAGTCCATCACAAGTACACTTTCAAGCTCCTAGATGTGAGAATGTGGTTGCCTGTTCCTCACCAGGCATACCCAGCTCTCCTGTTATGAGGCATTCTAATAGACCAGGTGATAACTATTGCCATCATATACATGATCAAGCTAGAGGCCAGAAGTTCACAGTCCAGTCCTCAACAGTGGTCACAACAATGGCAAGTGGCCATACAGTGAGCAGCAACACAATAACCTCAGTCCTAGCTGGAAAAGCAAACACTGCAACTGTGTCAGTTGGAAATCCTTCAGCACCAACTGCCAACACCCCACCTACATCTTTAATACCACTTCCACCTCAGCCTGCACTGCCAATATATACAAGTCAAGCAGCCATGATGACCATACCACAGCCTTCTGTATCGGTTCCAGCTGCACATTCACAAGGCATGCCAGTTGCTACTGTCTCCAAGTCACCATTAGAGATGGTTCAGAGTGTTGTGAGCAGTATTCAGGTATCTCCACATCAACAGCAGCAGAATGTGATGGGCACAGGGAATGGAGTGCAGGCTCAACAGCAACAGCAGCAGCAGCAAGCAGCAGCTATACTGAAACCCCCTGGGGCTCCTCCTGGACTGCCTCCAGGACACTTCCTTGTCTCAAGTGGTGGTCAGTTGATAATGGCAAATACTGGAAGTGTAATGACCCCACCAGGTCCTGCTGCAGGTTTGATGGCTCCACCACCACAACCTCCTCCTCCCCACTCTATGGCAAAACTTGTCAGCCATTCTTCGATGCCACCTATGTCGGTGTCACCCATGGTGACAAGTGTGACTGCAGCAGTTACTCAGGTTATTCCTGCTGTTGGTGTGGCACAACAAGTCTTGGGCCAACCTACGGTTTTAGTGAATGCTTTGCCTGCACCCTTACTTATTCAGCCGAGTGTAATGACTGTTGATGGAATGACAGGACTTAATCAGAATGCCATGCAAATTCCTCATCTAGCAGTTGCAACAGGAAATGTTATCCATCATTCTCAAGGACCAAACAGTGCAGGGAATGGAATAGGGCAGTTACTGGATACCATAAATCAGGAGCATCCAGGCTCTCGAAATTCACAGACCACTTCGGGGTATATGCGCCATACGCCCCAGCAAACATCTCTGCTCTCACCTGAAATATCACACCATTCTTCCCCAACACCTGGCAGTGGGAAGAAAAAAGGGGGGAGTAAGAAACGAAAAGTGTCTCCCCAAACTGTTGCTTCCATGTTACACATAGCATCTCAGCAGAACTCCCCAGCTGCTGCAGCTACTGCCACAGCAACCGGTATTGTCATGCAGCAACAGCAGCAACAAAACTTCCCACAGCAGAGTTTCACAATGTCTGGTCCACATCAGAGTATAACCACAACTGGTCCAATGCTTCAGGCACTGACTATAGTTCCTGGAAAGGCAGGTGCACCTGCACAGATTCTCATGAATGGGCAACCAGGCACCACAACAGGACATTTTGGAACTCAGCAACTAATAGCAGCTTCTGCCACTTCACAACCTCCACAACAAATAAATCTTCTTCAACCTGTGAATCTCTTGAATGGTGCAGCTGGTGTTGTTCAGAACTTCCCAACATTTCAGCAGTTCATTGTCCCTAGTTTGGGAGGCATGGTTATGGCAACTGATGGAACAACTACCCTCCTTCCAGATGCCACCAACCTTGGGGTTCAGTTGCAGCTACAGAATGTCAACGGTCAAAATGTTCTAACTCCTGTTCAGAGTCACGGAGGAACTGCAGTATTTGGTCATCCAACTGGACAAAGCATTCTTACAGCAGGTCCTGCAGGCATGGTTATTCGAACTCCAACCACAGGAGGTAAAATGACTACAGGGCCAATGTTACAACAGCAGAATGGTGGAGCACCACAGTTCTTGACAAGTTCTCCCAATGGAGGGCAGTTTCTTGTGAATGGTACAACAGCATTTGGTGGGCAGCTCAGCCCATTGGTAGCAAATGTCAGTCCTAATCAGCAAATGTCTTTCACAGCCAACAGTTCACCTGTAAGGCCTGCTACAGGAGCACACCAGTCTCAGCAGGAATTCGTACAATGTGGACAGATGGGACAGACCTTGATGGTACCATGCACAGCTTCCACAACTCAGAACCACCAGAACACTACTGTAGTACAACAGAACACCACAATTGTCCAGCAGCAGACTACAATGGTGTCCAACAACCAACAACTTGTTACAACTCCTCAGAACTTCCCTTCCAGCAGCACCAGTAATGCTGTGGCATCAGCTACCACCCTGAATGTAAACCATCAGAACTTCATTGTGGGGAGCAGTACTGCACAATGTGTCCAGGATAAGATACAGACAAGTCCAGTCCAACAGGGCAGTAGTAGTTCATCATCATCGCCTCCACCCTCCAGACAAGCCGGCCAGCCACCTCTGATGATGAAACACTCTGTTTCGACTCAGACTGCTGTGAACCAGAGTGTTCAGGCATCCTCATCTCCATCAGTAACACCTGGATCGCTTGTGGTGACAACTAACAACACATTTTGTCAGACTTTGACAGCAGCTTCATCTGGTGGGAGTCCACCTGACACCACAACACACAGTCCAATAGACCCTGGAGGTGGGAGCAATAGCAGTGGTGGTAGTTCTGATGGTCATTCCCTGACACCATCTGCCGACACTACCACACATTCAACAGGTGTTGGAAGTACTGATGATGGTCTGTCTTCTCCTTCCCCTTCTTCATGTCCAGTCACAGGCTCATGTGGGGCTGTTAGTGCTAATGGAGAAAGTCTTCTAGGCAGACAACAGTCCTCGTCTGGGGTAACAGTATCTCCAATGCCTATGGTGCATTGTGTGTCTAGTAGTAATGAGCAAGACTCTTCTGGTGTAGGAGACCAGACTGAATATGACTGGGGAGTAAGTAGTGGGAAAGGTATGTTTGTGAGTCCAACTGTTACTGAAGGGGGTTTCAGTAGTAATGCCTCAAGTCCACGCCAAACTGATTACCCTGGGAAGTATGTTGGAAGTGATGTTATGATGAGTGTGACGGGTATAGGACATATGATATGTGAAAGTGAGAGACGAAAAAGTGTTGGGAATATGTACGTGGAATCCTCTACAGTTTCTGCACTGTCATCATTTAGTGGAAGTGGTAGTGGCGAACTTCTTTCCAAACAGCAGCAAGAAGCTGTTGTCAGTTCCAGGCAATTGTTTGAGTACAATAACAGTGATGAGAGAAGAGTCATGCCACGGAGTAGTGTGAACTCTAAGCTCTGTAGCAGTAGCAGTAATGTGGAGCTTGTTACAGCAGTGGCAGAACGTGGTGCAAAGCGCAAACACAGTGATGCCCTAGTCGTCATGGAGACACATGCACATGATATCCACAGTATGGAGGAGGATGATGAAGGTACTGTATGCAACTCTATGTAAATATCATGTAGAGGTAGCATGCTCATACGTTGATGGTAATATTTTAACATACAGAGTAATAAGTACAGTAGATCTGATTCCTTCAGTCTTGATTGTGGTTATATTGTGTTGATGAAAATCTCATTAATTCATCATATAGAATGTTTAAGTTTAAGGGCGGAGAAGTAATGTACATTTTGTTATGGTATACATTAATCGGTATTTTTTAGCATTACTGGAGCAGAATGCATACACATATAATGATGTGGTATTTTTGGTGGGAAATGTGTATTTTTTATTCTTGAGGCATATTCTGGTCTATTTTGGATGCTTCTTCCATGTTTAGTTCTAATTGTCAACACATGCAATCTGGGGTGGGGGTGGGGGGATTGTAGGATGTCCTCTGTCATTATTATGCAAGATATTGAATTTTAATGGATTTTGTGTTACTATTCTCTCTTTTATGTTTGAATTTACATTTCATATAAACAACATTTCTTACCATTTTTCATTACATGACATGCACATTTCTGCAAGATTGGCCACATGTTATGGATTAATGTGATTTTCCATTCATTAAAATTAGTGTCTTGAAGATATCAGTTGCATTTTACCTGTCTGTATGACAGTTTCGTTTCCATGGGACTTCAAGTTATAGCTGTCTAGCCTTAATAGATGTTGCTGAATATTCAGTTATGTAATTTAAATTCATTATTGAGTAGATGTACTTTCCTTTTTATTATTCATAACATCATACTGAATTGTTGTATTTCCTATTGCATTTTGATTGTTATCCATATTGTTGAATTTTCAGTTTCTGTGCATGGCATGAATTTATGGGGGCATCTGTTGCTTGTATGATGTAATGTGCATTTTAAAGGTTTGTTTAAAGTAGTGGATGAATTTGTGATGGAATGATTGGTATGGATATGTATATTTTGTCTTGATCCTGACCTTGCTAAATGCTCAGAATATCCTTAACCCGTGCTTGATTCGAGGTTCTCACAGCAGTGTTGCTGAAGCATCAAGCCTGTTGGGATGTAACAGTGCATCATTGGGTAAGTAGTTCTCAGTATGTTGTAGGCACTACAGTCCTTTGAAACATAGCTAACTACTCATCCAGTGGCATAGTGTCACATCCCACACTTGATGTTCATCTGTAACCCATTCAGGCAGATATATGGCATGTGCATATCCCGTAAAGCTGGAATTCTAACAAAATAAGGCATTTCCAACATTATTACTATTGTCAGGTTATTTATTTATGTTTTTTCTACAAATAAACATGTCCATGCTGTTTTTGA
>Ga0209629_10002392_pt1 | contig 12737 bp, 13 predicted proteins | sample TergutCu122P5_FD_187286 | JGI IMG/M metagenome (GOLD analysis project Ga0209629, IMG submission 187286) | Cubitermes ugandensis P5 segment gut microbial communities from Kakamega Forest, Kenya - Cu122 P5 (SPAdes) (version 2) | ecosystem: Host-associated > Arthropoda: Insects > Digestive system... | reverse complement strand
GCGTGTTGGGTGTGTTAACAGAGGTGTCAGAATGGTTAATAGATCAGCTGTTGTTTAGAACTACAAGCAGTGTGCTGGGTGTGTTGACATAGGTGACAGAATGGTTTATAGATCAGCTATTGTGTACAAGCAGCGTGCTGGGTGTGTTGACAGAGGTGACAGAATGGTTAATAGATCAGCTGTTGTATAGGACTACAAGCAGCATGCTGGGTGTGTTGACAGAGGTGACAGAATGGTTAATAGATCAGCTGTTATATAGGACTACAAGCAGCATGCTGGGTGTGTTGACAGAGGTGACAGAGTGGATAATAGATCAGCTGTTGTGTAGGACTACAAGCAGCCTGCTGGTTAACAGAGGTGACAGAATGGTTAATAGATCAGCTATATTGTAGGACTACAAGCAGCATGCTGGGTGTGTTGACAGAGGTGACAGAATGGTTAATGGATCTGCTGGTCTCACAGTTGTGAGGAATCACTTTTGACTGTGATTGAAGCACCACATCCATGCACCAGTATGTATGCCATCAACTTTGGTGACAAGAGTTATTTGCCTTGAGGCAGACATTTGCTAGTATTGGCCTGCTACCTCTAAAAAGAGGAGGGACTCCATTGCGTTATGTGTCAGATGGTAAACAGCTGGTAGCATCTTGCTTTGTTAGGTTCATTTGCAAAACAATTGCAAAAACAAGCCTTTGCTTTGTCATGCATGCATGTCTGCCTGCTTGTATGTCTGTCTGCCTGTTCCTTTTTGTGCATTATACAGCTTTAACTGGACAAATTTTTGTGAAATTTTATATTGGGGATTTTTACTCTGTCAACCAGTTTGATTTTTGGTTAAAAGGTGGGCATTGATAATGGGCACCTTGCATGAAGACCAATGTGTTTTCATGTCATTGTTGTTTTTAGTGGTGTCTTTGGTTTCTGTGACATACACGCTGAGGCTGAAAAGAGAGTTAACATTCTGAAAATAACAGCTGAGATAGACTGTTCTAGCTGCTTCATTGACTGACGGGTCCACGGGAGTTCAACAGATGGGTACTTCCAGTGCCTCTTGGGTGTTGTTTCATAGACCACACATAAGCCCTCAAGTAACTACCCTGTAGGCTTCGCAATAGGTTCTTTGCTTCCACCTTACTCATTATGGGCCACAAGACCATTGATGTATACATTGTTTGTGGCAGCAAGACTGTCTTATACATTCATACGGCTGTCTTGGTGTTAATTCCCCAAGATTTACCCATGGCTCTTCTACACATCCATATAGAGGAATAAAATTTATTCTTTCTTTCTGTGAGGTGTTACTTCTAATTTAGTGTAAGTTCTAGATGGACTTCTAAATATTTCACCCAATTGGTGAAGGCAATTTCCCTTTTCCTGAGCCTCAAAGGCTCTGTTGGTTCTGGTTTATATTTCCTGATGAAGACCATAACATTAGTCTTCAATTGATTTACCGTTAGACCTTTGGTCTCACACATGGGTTGGGGCGTTTTTCAATGTAACAGGGTAGTTCATCTCATAGGAATCTGATGGCATCACATATTGGGATGCCATTTCCAGGTCTTCTTTAGTGTGAAATCTGGATGGGATCATACTTAGTTGGCTTTGTAAATCAGCCCTATAACTCATCCAGTTTGTTTGTCTGGGATTACTACCCTATTTTGCTTTTAAATGTATCTGATGTAGGGTGAAACAGATCTGTCTGTGATCTGATCCTGAGGGTTCACTTGAAACCCTCCAGTCTCTCACTAGGTTTGTCATGCCCTGTATACAATTAGTAATATCTATTATTTCCTGTCTTCTTGAGGTTCTGTTCCTGTATTCATGATGTGCATCTCAGTGTCTGTGATAAAGTCCATTAGGCTTTCTCCCCTCGAGTTAATATCGATTCTCCCCCATACTTCATGATGGGATTTTGCATCACAGCCCAAGAGAAGTTCCAGCCTTCCATCTTTCACATGTGTCACTAGTCTCTTAAGTTTTTCTTGGGGTGGCAGGTCTCTTAAATCATGGGACAAATATAGTGACCCCACAATCATGTCACTGCCTATCCCATTACCCTGTTTAATTTTCAACTGTATGACTACAAGGTCACCACATCTGAATTGAGGTAATAGAGTTGCATCATTCCCCTTGGTGATGATGCAAGCTGTTATTTCATCAGTGGTTTCAGCCTTATAGAGCTTTCCACAGCTACCCAGCTCTTTGATCGCACCTTTCACTATCCAGGACCTTTGTATTATTGCTATACCTGTATGCATCGCAGCCATGCTCCTGGCTAATACCGCCAAGGCATTTTTGCTGTTATGCAGGTTTATTTGTGTGAAGTGAATACTGGAGCCAGTCATTTAAGGAGCAGTCTCCATGTGTCCTCCCTTCACATCACCTCCCTCCTAGGGTTCCTAGCCAGTCAACCTAATGGTTGCTTGTCCTAGCCCACAGTAGGGTTTAAAATTGAGGGCTGTCAGATCTCCAATGGTCCGTCGCCAATCAGGGAAGTGAGCTCGTAGCATCCCTACTTTCACTACCCCTTGCGATGACCCTTTCATCAGTGTCCAAACCCTCATTGTGTCTGTCAAGGAGTTCCAAAGGTTCCTTGACATTCATTTCAGGATCCTCAACATGCACCGTCACTTGATGGTGTTTGGGCAGCTCATCAACTCCCAGCACACACGTTTGGATCCCCCCACCCCACCCCAAGACAAATCCCAGTGTTGGGCTTTTCAGCCATTCTCTTGTTTGTTCAACGGCGCAATTAAAAATAATCTCGCTTAATTGTGCCGCCCCTTTCAGAGGTGCTTTTAAAAAGTGGGGCTTTTCTTGACAAAGTCAAGGATATGCCCCAAAGTCACCTCCTTGCAATCTAGCTTCCTGTTAGGGTAAGCTAGAGGTACCAAGGCCACTCTGACCAGGCCCACTGTCACCTGGGTGTATGTCCTGTTGGTCAATGACCTTGGACCTTATGACATGCCTTATGCATAATTATGTCACCTGATACTTCTCCCATACTGAAGTCTGAAGACGGGTTTAGTCATGGTATTATAACAGGGGAGACAAGGCATGCATTCGGAATATTGGTGGAAAAGCCTCTTGAAATACATATTTTGTAAGACCAAGAAGTTGAGGGATGTATAACATTAAAATGTGTCTTAGTTTGGTGGTGGTGGTGGTGGTTGGTTGGTTGGTTGGTTGGTTGGTTGTGGATGTTGATGGGTGTTGGATGGAACTGCTACAAGATCATGTCCAATGGTGGACTGTCATATTATCAGTGTGAAAACTTAAGTATGTTATTAACATGTTATTGGTATTCATGAATTTTTTTGTAGCCAGCAAGGACATGAAGTATTATCTTCAGAAGCAGTGGTCAGTCCTGCAGCTGGTCTGCTATCTACAACACTGACTGTTCTGACAGGGTCTCCTGTTTCATTGGATCTTAGCTGTCAACAGTGGCTCATTCAGTTAGCTGGAAATATATTTTCAGGTATGTCTTGTTTATACCAGGAATCTAATTTTATTAAATATAGATGTTTCTTACTAACAGTACTTGTGGAATTGTGTTCAATGGGAAGCCTCTCATGATATGAGTACAGCTGTGTGCAGATGTGTTTTAAGCATTCATACAAAAGAAAGTGGGAAAGATGATTTCATATTCATGTGTCATGGCTGGCACCATATGTAAACTGTGTGCTTCTGTATGTGTAGGCTTGGCAGTGAGGAATTTATGCCATGCTGATATTCGCATGACAGGGGAAGCTGCTGAACATCGACAGCAACTCTGGGGAGTACTGAAGGACAGACAGGTAATGAGTTTTGTCACTTTATATGCATAATAAAGTGCTGTAGTAGAACACCAGTCATGCCTATTGTTTGTATTGTCCCACAGGTACTGGTATTGCAGCCAGCTGGATTTTTGTGTTGTTAAATAACGTTACCCCATCCACATCCTTTTGTCTTTGTGACAGACTTGCGGATTTATGGAATGTATGTATGTATTTATGTGTGTGTGTGTGTGTGTGTGTGTGTGTATATATGTATGTGCCATGTGTGTGTGTGTGCACACGCATCAACAGAGTAAGATGCACAAGCACACACACTATGTACAATCTGTATACATACAGCAGAGGAAACTAATATCTTACATTTACTAACTGTTCTCATTTTTGTTCCTTTTATATGGTGTGATCAGATACGTTTTAGATTGTGTTCTTTTCACTGTGTAATTTGCATTCACCTTCTGTTCCTTTCTGGCCCCTTGAAGGTAGTTTCCTTCTCTCTTCTTGCTGTGTGTCCCTTATTGTACCATTTTTGGAAGCATTACAATAAGATGTGTGTTCTGAACTTGACAGGTGTGGCTTATGGTTAACCTTGGATCATGCTGTCATCATATTCCCTCCCGTCACTGCCAACTTGAATTTCAGGAAAATCAAAAAGTCGTGCTACTAGATATGGAGGATATGGAGGATGCAGGGCGTGGTTATGCTGTTTTCAGTTTGGATTCACACACACAGACAAAGCAGAGCGATCTGTTGCACTGTAATGGTGTTCAGTCTCCAATGCACTGTTTCTGCGACTTTTTTTTCCACATTTCTTTCCAGAGAGGGTATAGGATACTTGAGTAAAATATTAGTTCTCAGTTGGACCCTATGGAACCAATGTATTTTGTGGTAGTTTACTGCTGTCTTTATGCTCTTCACACAAAAACGAACTTATCTTGCTTTATTCAGTTAAAAATGTATTGGTTAAAGATCCACCATTCCTATGTACAAGCTTTTTATGGCAAAAATAAAATTCTTTTCAGAAATATGTGAATTAACATATTACAAAAGCATTAAAATATTTATAAATGTAGAATTGACTGAAATATGTTCATAATTTCCTGAGTTTTACATCCTAGAAGAAAGGCAAGACATAAATAGATGGGCTTTCCAGCATACTGATTTTTCATGAACTTAAAATGCATTTTTAGCTTTTCAATGCAAGTAATTGATGCTTGGCATTACACTGTGCTGCTAAATCAAATCTGATGGAAGTCTCATCATTATGTTTGCAGTTGTCTTCATGTGCTGAATTACTTCTGCTGCATGTTGTGCGCACACTCAACATATTTGTGCACATCCTGGAAGAGTTGGTACCTAATGTTCCGACACCAAAACCATCACTTCCCTCACTTCCTACTGCTACATCTCTCTCTCCAATGAAACGCAAGGGGAAGACTACAGAAATAACCACAGGAACGGCACCAGCAACAGCAACAGCAGCAGCAGCAGCGGCAGCGGCGGCGGCAGCAGCAGCAGCAGCAGCAGCAGCATTGGAAAGCGGTCGCTCAAGGGGGTTGTCACCTGTAAAGACTTCTATAGGTAAATAACACAGAGCAGGATACAGCTCAAGACTTGATACCATCTCAGCTGGTCAAGAAATTATGCCCCTTGCATTGAACTGGAAGGTTAATTACAGTTTTACAAAAGTTCAACTCTGGGGATTGTCTTAAACCACTTAAATTCGGGCCACATCCGATCTGTCTAGGTCTCCACCCAAGTGGTCTTTTTGCTTCAGATTCTAGCCAGAAGTTTGTTTGCATTTTTTGTAGTTCTGTCTGCTATATGCATTAAAACTCTGATTTTATATTTTTGTAGATACCATTTAAAATGACATAAAATCTGGGAAACATTGTTCATATGACCATTGGGCCAGCACTTTACATAAAAGCATGTGAACCATGGAAAATGCAAAATGTGAGAATTTAAATTCAAGGTTTTTCTGTATCTCGATTTCATTCTACTTGACTTTGTTTCTCCAGTAACATTTAGTGGAGAGTACAGAATATGAATTTATTTTTATTATGTAACATTCTTCATTAGGTGACGGTACCTTTTATGAGTCACTGTCATTAGCAATGTAGAATGCATGGTAGGACAATAAAGTTCGCGAACTTGCCACCATGTGCTTGCCGTGGCAGCACAGGACAAAAGCCTTAGTATGGTTTGATGACAACATATCAGTGTTTCACAGCTGTGTTGTTGTTGATTTATGGCAGTTTCTTTCTGAGTGGCATCTGTTACTGTCTGCGTGTGTTTTGGTGTGCCGCCGTGAGAATGTCGGAGCTTTAATTAGAGCAACAAACAAACTTAAATTTCTTGTTGTTAGTTGATGTTGATGTTAGTGCAAGTTTACAGGGATAATGCTATGAAGAAAACAGCAGTTTACAAGTGGGTGAAACATTTTTCTGAGGGAAGAGAAAGTGTCACTGACGAAGAGAGATCAGGATGGCCAGCAACAAGCAGAACTGAAGAAAACATTGCAAAAGTTTGTCAAATTATGCGTGAAAATCGTCGGCTGACTATCAGGAGCATAGCAGAGCAAGTGTACATCGACAGAGAAACAGTTAGGAAAATCTTAACTGAAGATATTGACATGAGGAAGGTGTGTGCAAATATGGTCCCAAAGGAGCTCACCAAAAAACAAAAGCAAAGAAGAGATTTTAGCTACTAAACAAATAACTGTGTTGGAACACCCTGCCTATTCACCGGATCTAGCCCCCAATGACTTTTTTTCTGTTCCCAAAGATAAAGGAAATATTGAAAGGAAGGCATTTTGATGACATTAATGACATCAGGAGTAATACAAAGGCAGCTCTGAAGGCCATTCCACAAAACAAATTGTTTTGAAGGGTGGACTAGGCGCTGGTATCGGTGTATAGCTTTCCAAGGGGAGTACTTTGAAAGTGACCATGGTGGTATTCAGCAATGAGGTATGTAGCACTTTTGCTGCAATGAGTTCGCGAACTTTATTGTCATACCACGTAGTTACAGATTATCTTGTTTAGTCTGGGGTTATGCAAACTGCATTATTAAAATTTGAAGTGTTTGCAAATGTCAGTGCATATGCACATCAGTTCAAGATAGGTATATAGGCCTCTATATTGCAACAGCTGTCTCACTGTTTGGTAACTCCAGATTGTGCTCCATAATCTGTACAGTGTGATAATTACCAGAATGTAATATGCAGACAGGTGTGGTGATATGTCATCAGTTAACCATGATTGTGATGCCAGTGATGATGATGATGATGATGATAATGACAGCATCAACAACAATAACAACAATCAATTATTGCATTCTCTGTCTTCTAATGTTTGTTTATTTCCTTTCATTTTTTCGTGCACTGGTTGTTTAAACAAGCACACATTACTCAGTAAAAGGTGCTTGTTCTTGTTGAAGTTATTGGCTTGTTAATTATGTAAATTTTTTTTAAACTACACATATTTTTCATAGATAAGGAAGAGAAGTCTGCTGAGGATAAGAAAGGTGGTCGAGGGACACCAATGGGATTCTTTGCCAGTATTTCTCACTACATGAAAATATATGACATTGTGAAAAGTGCATATACCAATTACAAGGTGAGCAGTTGAAGTGGAATGAATTATTGTTTGCTTCCAATTTTTATACCTACCTGCGGCTTATTTATTTGTTCTGTTTGTGTACTGGAGGGTACAAGTTTACTACGTTCAGAATATAATGCAAATATATGAATCATTTTGCTGTTCATGACAATATTTTGGGTGCCATGAACAGTTAAAATTTATGTCAGTGGTATGTTGTTGCTTTAATGATGGTAAATGTAACATTTCTGCATTTTGTATTGGGGGGGAGGGGGGAGCCTGACATATTTTGGTCCAATAGGAAAAGCTGATCTTAATATTGAATATCAGATTGATGTTAGCTTTTTTGTAACAGACCCATGTGAAATGTTATGTTGTTTGGAATACTAGACCATGGACATTATTTGGGAATCTAGTGAAACTTCTCTCCAGGACATGAGATTAGGAAGGAAAAGGGAGCTCACTATAGTCCATTGATGCTCTTAACTGCTGATGGACACAATCATACAGCTGAGAACCCATAACTGGTATTTATTTATAGCCATAATAGGTATAATGACAATAAATTTTGACTGAATATAACTTACTAACCACCCATTTGACATAAGTGTATTATCAGTCACCCCTGGTCACAGGAAACTGCATATGGCAGGGTACTGATTCCTCCAAGTGACCCATTTAGCAGCTGTCCTCTTTTCAACAAAACATAAACAACTGCTCACTCCATGATGACCCGCTGCTGGACATGAACACCCAGAGTAGAGTCACCTGTAGTCGTCCAGGCATGCCAGGTATACTTGTTTTCTGCACCACTCAGCTCCGTATCTGCACCTCAGCTCGGGAACCTCACCATGTGCCCTAAGTGGAATCTTTTTCCATACTTCCTCATTTTAACTCTTTTCTTACAAGAATCACCTCAACAAAGTGGTGTCTACTTTTTTCTCTACAATGCCAAGTCATCACTCCACCTCTCTTAGCTTTTGGGTGAAGTGTTGACCATAATAAAATGGCCGCTTTTCCAGGCCATTGACCTCATGGGTGCATGACATTACACAGTGTTTCAAAAGTATTGTAGAGGATTCATGTCCTCTAGGATGTGGTACTGTATCATTAAGTGAGTGGTGCCCAGTATTCTAAAGAAATGTAGTGGTTGGAGACTTGGATGCATATTGGGAGTTCAACTGTATTGTGTTTACACACAAATTGTGGAAGTGTTCATTCTTTTTGGAATCATTTAAGTCATAAACTTTATACATTGGCACATGTTAAAAAATAGTAACAACTAGTAGCACAGTATATTTTGGAGATGGGATTGTACCCTGTGTAAAGGCTAAAAATAGGGTTAAGATCTACTCTGCTGGGCCCAGTAGGCAACTTCTGGCCAAGAGGTTGAGAGTAGCTTAGCCTGTTGGCACCCAATTTATTTACTGTTCTTCACTTTAAGTTTCTGTCTCATGTAACTAAATCCGTACAGCAGAATCCTTTAGAATCCAATAGTCAGTTAACTCTCCAGGGAAGTCCCATTCTGCAACTTGGAGGTTTATAAGAGCATGGTACTGGAACGCATCCTGAGTGTGCTGAATCCAGTCCAAACCTTCACATTTGGATTATGTTATATCCATTTATGTATCATTTTTATATCTGTGCATACATCTCAGAACTTTGGTTTCAGGTTTTCTGATCAAAATTATATGTGTGTTTCTCATCTCCCCATGCTTGTTACATGTCCTGCTCATCTCATACTTCATAATTTGGTCAGCTCCTCAATACGCAATTTTCTTCATCATCCTGTATTTGTAAACCATCAGATCCAAATATTTTTCTCAGCACTTTGTTCCCAAACATCCTCAGTGGATATTTTTCTTTAGGGTGAAAGACTCAATTTTCCAAGCAGTGTGAACAGGTATAATTGTAGGTCTTTTTATTTCTGTCTTCTGCATTTTTAATAATAGTTCTGGAAGATTACATTCTCTGAACTGAATGATAGCCAGTATGCTACTGAAGTAATCTGCTCATAATTTCTTCATGAATGTAATTTTGATGTGTTATTTCATGAAATATTTTTACAATGCCACATTTTCAAAGGACCCGTTAGCTGTCTTTGTGTTGTGATTTTGCCCTCTTTTATGGTGATGATTCATGATTGTACTGTACATATTAATTGTACATGCTGGTACTTGTTACTCAGTTTGGTGTTAACAAATTCTTATACAAGAAATATACACATGCAGAATGTACACTTTGAGCACTCGGTAATCAACAGAAGGTTTTGTGTGCATTTTTTACTCGAGCATGAGTTCAGATTCTACTACAGGTTTTAACTTGGTTGAAGTGGAAGTACAGTGTTTATTTCAGCCAGTTACTGGCTCTTTGCAGTGAAGTAGTGTAATGTGTATTTTAATTTATATAATCTTACTGGTTTATAAATATATCACCATCTTCCATCTGCATTTCCCACCCTTTGTGCAGGAAGCTGTTAGTAATTGACATCTTCCTGTTCACAAATGCACCAATTTTAAAATCTACCTTATCTTTGCAGTTGTTTTAATCAATTCGTAGGCAAGCATCCCACACAACAACTATGACACACTCTTTCACAGAGCCTGTCTGAAATGCTGAAAATGAACTGTGCATGCATTTTCTTATATGCAACTTCTAAAACCAGATTCTCATTTGATTTTAACACAAGATTGCATGTAAGTGGTAGCATGGTAACAATAACCATGTTCATGCAGCTACAGAGCAGAACAAGTCATTTAATATACCTCAATTTAAATTTTTTTCCTCATGAATGTTCAGTTTCAGTGATCCCTAGTCAGTACTCTCAAGATTAAATTTCAGCCATTTAAAATTTTCCATAGTTTGATGTTCATATTCATTGTTGTTACCCAAAGCAGTCTTAAGTGGGGTTTCACTGTAAGCTCTTTTCTGTTTTTTATTTCTAGATCCACCTTCCTACTAACTCTGCTGATAAGTGTTCGCAAGGATACTGATGTAATGTAAGGTTTGATTTCTGGGATCTTGGATGAATCTCAGTGACAAAGTTTTTATATCTGAGGCTGTCCTCTGTTTTAATTCATTGCCTTCTAAAGAATTCTTCAATTTGGATCCCACAGCTGTACACCATATTAATACAAATAATAAGCACCATCTGCATAGACCAAATGCCAAGCTATCTTGTTTTCAAAAAAGTACATTCTCTTCTGGCATCAAAATTTTCAACAGTTTACCATGCAGTCTGAAAATTCTTAAGATTGAAAAGACAAAATTTAAAGCAATGTTAAAAAGATACTTAAATACACACTTCTTTACTCTGTATATGAGTTTTTTGTGTGTAAAGATGATCCATAATACTGTTGTATAAAATGTTTATAGTATTTTACTTTGTAAGAATTCTGGATATTTTGTGCATTTGTGACTTGTTCCACATCCTATTGTCCATGTAACACACTTATGGATTTATGGAATATATGTATGTATGTATGTATGTATGCATATGTGTGTGTGTGTGTCTGCATGCATGTATGTATGTGTATATATATATATGTGTGTGTGTGTGTGTGTATAAATGTATGGATGTATATTTGTATGTATATATGTATGTATGAATGTATGTTGGATATAGTAATTATTGATTCTGAGCTGTGGATTTGTGGTAATGAATTATGTTGTTTAGAAAACTGAGTATCTTTTCATTATGTATTACATTGTTTTAAACCCATTCTGTTATTTATTGTGTCTGCTTTGCTTACCAGATAACCTTGGATTCAGGAGCAAGTGAGAAGTTCTTGAGTTTGCTACGTGTGACACTTGAAACACTGTCACAGTTGCTTGAGGTAGGAACACTGAATGAAGCAGGACGCATCACAGAAGAAGTTCTTTCATACTTAAGATCTACTGTCACACTGGAGCCTACAGCCACTGTGAAATGTGTGCAGCAGGTAAGAGAGCCTATGTTTTGTATGTTATGCCTTTTTGGTGTAATATGAAGGGACGTTGAAAATTAAAAGGAGACAAAGTAATCACACTGGAGCCTACAGCCACTGTGAAATGTGTGCAGCAGGTAAGAGAGCCTATGTTTTGTATGTTATGCCTTTTTGGTGTAATATGAAGGGACGTTGAAAATTAAAAGAAGACAAAGTAATCATGTTATATGTAACATATTATTATATGTAATCACTATACCATTTAACTTACTTGGTGAATTGGTCTCCTCATTTTTAGTTCCTTCAGAATAAAATATTTTCTGTTGGTGATAAGTCATTTTTTCACTGCTTATCATGGATGATACTCTCTTCAGATTTACTTCCATTAGTGCAGATTCTTTGGCTGTCCCTCGTATATTTGTCAGTGTGCTCCTTTATGTGGTTCATCCTTAATGCATACTGCATGTGATAACCACCCATACTTCACACCATCACCAACACTTGGCCACCCTGCTTTGAATTTTTCACTCATTTTCATACCATCTGACCACATAAATCAGATTACAGATCATTGTTCCTTGGTGCATTGTATCAAAGGAGCAACTGTGTTAAATATGTCACAGTATTGTAACTACTTGAAAGGCAATTAAAAACAAATAGATGTTAAAGGAGGATATAAGTATTTGTGTCAATAAATCTGCCAACTTTGTTAGTGCTTTCATCATCACTTCTGATATAAACAAAAACTGCTTTTATTTTTTAATTGAAGACGTATTTCAGATTTTTCTTCTTGTTGTAACACTTCGTCACAAGGTTCATTGAACGTATTGCAAGTGTCTGTAATATTATTGTCCTTTGACATTCCTTTACATCTCTTATACTTGAGAGTTTTATAATGCTCAGAAGTGTCCAGTTTGGCACTTTTTACACAACTTAAGATGACCCCACATATTGAAACACTGAATGTAAGGAAGAAACCTTGTCTTGCACCTGGGTAAATACTTTATGTGGATGAAATATCCAAAGCCATGTTCCTTAAGATCGTATTCATGAAAGTGTTGTAAATACGCTTATGGCATGGTATACCATAAATTAGCTAGGGACTGGCATGTAATGTACCCATAAGTACTTCTATAATGTTAAAACCCAAGAAAGAAAGATACCATTCGGATACATTTTATTCAAGGTCCAACTTTATGTCACAGACAGTATTTTTCCAATTTCATTATTGTTATCTTCTTAGTATGGGACATCTGTTTTGTTATATGTGTGTATATTATCAGTTAGGTAAAACCATCAACTTGTTAAATTAATTTCTTGAAACAAATGCAACTTCATGTTTCAGTTTGACAAGGCATCCTCAGACCACAGTAACACTTCCTCATTGTACGAATGTTACTATAACCTGAAGTTGGCTTAACCATTTGATGCCTGAC
>Ga0209629_10002391_pt1 | contig 12740 bp, 9 predicted proteins | sample TergutCu122P5_FD_187286 | JGI IMG/M metagenome (GOLD analysis project Ga0209629, IMG submission 187286) | Cubitermes ugandensis P5 segment gut microbial communities from Kakamega Forest, Kenya - Cu122 P5 (SPAdes) (version 2) | ecosystem: Host-associated > Arthropoda: Insects > Digestive system >... | reverse complement strand
GCTTGTTAGCCACGTGTACTGTCACAAAATGTACGTGCAGCTTGTTAGTCGCGTGTACTGCCATAGACTGTACGTGCTGCTGGTTATTCACATGTACTGTCAGACTGTACGTGCAACTGGTTAGTCACGTGTGCTGTCACAGACTGTACGTGCCGCTTGTTAGCCACGTGTACTGTCACAAACTGTACGTGCAACTTGTCAGTCACGTGTGCTGTCACAGACTGTGCATGCAGCTTGTTAGTCACGTGTGCTGTCACAGACTTACGTGCAGCTTGTTAGCCACGTGCACTGTCACAGACTGTACACGCAGCTTGTTAGTCACGTGTGGTGTCACAGTCTGTACGTGCAGCTGGTTAGTCACGTGTGTCACAATTAATGTGATGCATTTGTAGGAAGGTTAGAGATTTGAGTCTATCGAATGCTGTGACGTAACGTCATTAGCGAGCTTGATGTTCTGCAGTGAAAAATACCACTAGTGGTACACTCTCTTTATTTCGTATCCTTCTGTCTACTGTTTATCAGTTGCAGGCCCCACGTTACTTCGATACATTGGTGCTGCTTGTACTCACACCACATGGCTGGCTGGCATTCCCTTATCTGTCTTTCCGTCATCACGTCACTAGAACACGTAATTGTACTTCAAGTAAAATTCGTTTTTGCAGTTCACTATTTATATAATAAGTTACAGGGGTTGTCTACGAAACGGCTGTAATGTTGATACCCGGCATATCCAGTCAGTACATACGTGGCGCTGGCCCTCTTCAAACAAGACGTTTGAAATGATTCATTTGTTTCTTTGTTGCAGGTAAGTTTGTGAATGATCGACAATCCGTTTGTCAGTTACACATCTCTGGAAGATGAAATGTGAGTCACGCCTCTTTGTCACTCGCATGTGTCTGTATCTGCTTTGTAAAAGGTGAGTCACAATTCTTCTTGCCTGCATGTGTCGCCGTCTACAGTGTACTCCGCTCACTGTAACTGTTTTGTAAAATGCGCTCTGCTTTTGTGCAAGTGATTAGTTGGCGGTAGTGACACCAGGAGGCAGTTAACTTTCAGAAGCAGTCAACGAGGTATGGAGTCACATCTGGTGATTAGTTGATGATAATTACAGTAGATGGCATAATTATTATGAAGCAGTCCAGGCGAACAGCTGTGCCTATGTTTCGGTCGGCACTGCAGGATCGTATGTTGCCAATAACATACAGTTACACAGAGCTAAGAACTTTAAAAATCCTGCGGCGAGAATTGAGTTGTATTGTGATTTCGTAACATCCCTACACGAACGGATCAGCTGAAGGGGTGTGTGTAGCTAAGACGCCGTGTGACACTGAAGGAGGGAAAGAGAAGTGCTTACAGAAGAGGGACCACTTAGCCACGGCGCGGCCATGAAACGGAAAATTAACCTGAATTGTATGCAAATATCCAGTCCGTACCACAAAGTAAACACCCTATATCTCTGTTATAAAAACCAGTCAGTTAATTCTGTATAGGGAAATAATCGCTGTTTGTTCTCAGATCCACACAAAACACATAAATACACTGTGTGCATAACGTAGAATTGTTGAATGTTAAAGCTGGCGTCTACATATAGTGACCACTGGGCTTTACACGTAAATTCAGTCCGTGCCGTGCAGTAAACACTCAATTCATTCATTCAGTATTCTGTCTGACGACAGGTTCAAAGCCTCCTCCAAAACGATTCCACCACATAGTGCGATCTACAGCTTCCTCCTTCAAATGAGAGTAACCTCCCCTGTCCTTAAGTTTATCCAGTAGCTTCCTACGTCTTCTTCCTCGTCTTCTTGTCACTTACATCTCTCCCTTTATCTTTCCTTCGATAACTTCTTTTAGAAGGCAGATTCTGCGTAAGATGTGACCAATCCTGTTAGCCTTCCGTTTTCTTATTTCATGTAAGATATTCCTCTGCTCATTGACTCTAAGTAACACTTCTTCATTTTTCACGTGATCGGTCCAACTGATCTTCTCCATCCTTCTCCAGCACTACATTTCAAAACTTTCCAGATATTTCTGATCTGCTGCCCGAAACGTCCAAGTTTCAGCACCATACACAGCCGTGCTCCAAATGTAGCATTTTACTAGTTTCTTCCTCAAATTTAAGTCCAGTGTGCTGGTAAAAAGAGTCTTCTACTTGTTGAATGCAGCTTTTGCCATGGCAATCCTGGATTTAATTTCACATGTACATCTTCCATCATTTGTTAACACGCTACCCAAATATTTAAAACATTCCACATTCTCCAGTTGTTTTTTGGTGTATAATAATTGTTACTGGGGATGGCTGTCTTGAAATTCTCATTACTTTTGTTTCCCCCCCCCCCCCACATTCATTTCCATGCCATAGCATCTTCCAATTTCAATTAGTTTATCAATTATGCCCTGTAGCACCGTTTCTTCCTTAGCCATTAATACAAGGTCATGTGCATATTTCACAGTTTGAATAATTTGCCCTCCGATGTTGAAGTCTCCAAGTCCATCCAACTGTACTAGTTGAACAGTACTGCTGACAAACCCCATCCTTGTTTAACTCCTCTTCCAATCTGCACACTTCTTGTCTTCCCTCGGTCCAGTCGTACTTTAACCTTGTGATCCATGTACAATTTGCTAATCAATCTTCTTCCACGCCAATCGATACCAGTTCTCTTCAAGATCTGAATTAATTTTGTCCAATTTACACGGTCAAATGCCGTCTGCCAGTCTATGAAGCAAATACACAGTTCTTCATCTATCTCCAAAGTTCGTCCTGCTATTATTCTCATCATCCCAATTGCATCCCTAGTTCCTTTTCCTCTTCTAAATCCAAACTGATCTTCTCCAAGTACATCCTCAATTTTCTTTTCAATCTTTCTTCTAAGTATCGTTGCTATTATCTTTGCTGTATGTGCAATAAGGCTGATTGTGCGATGCTCGCTGCATTTTGTAGCTTGTCTTCTTCTTTAAGGCCATCATTGTAACTTCTGTGAATTCCTTGGGCCACTCTCCATTTTCATATATGGTGTTGATTAGTTTTTCAATATTTTCAAACCACCTTCTCCCAATAACTTGAGCACATCTCCAGGTACACTCTGTCGAACAAAAATCCATCGGAATGAAATTTTCTAAGTCCCGAACCGGAAGTGACGTGCGGTACAGTTGCCATCATAACTCGAGTCGTTTTACTTTCCCCATATTTGCGCATTCGTGGAGTTTCTCCGTCTTCCATTCACTACAATCAATCACACCGCGTATATATTAACCGAAGACAACAATACATTTGCTTAATTTGAAATTAAAACATTAATTAAACTTCATTAACTTTCCCAGGCGTGAGGCTAGCTAGCTAGCCTCACGCCTGGGAAAGCTACAGCAACAGACTGTCCAAAGAGAATGCAGGTTCTGCCTGTCCTGCTCCTAAACCTGCAGTCGCGAACTCCAGCCACTGCAGATATGTGAACCCTGTAAATGATATCAATCCATGTAACAGTAATGGCAGTCAACATCAACTCGTTTTTCCATCTGGCTGCTTTTCGTTGAAATAACAAATCGGGTTTCAAGGTGTCTGAAATTCATCCCTTTAACAGAAATGCCTGTCGTAATGACGAACCCACAGGGACACCGTCACACCCTGGAGGCTAACTGTGTGCCAACAAGGTGTTGCTGTGTGCCCCGCTCGAAGGCAGACTTCCTGCATGCAGTGATGCTGTCACGTGCAAGTACCGTCACCATCTCTAGTGGCTTCTGTTACTGTCGCTTGCCTCTCACTGTAGCAACATCCTGTGACACTCACACAGCGTGTGTACTCGGCCAGTAAGTACAGGGTGTTTCATACATTTCCTAGTGTACGACCTACCTTACATTCCTATGACTCTTACTGCTTTCGGAAGTGAATTGCTGAAAAACATGGTACGACATTTAAAAGTTTAATTAGAACGTCATGAAGGCGTGTGGGGACGCGGAGGTACATTGGAAAATGGACCGTCACTGCGATCTGAAGATGGGGCAACAGATTCCTCCGAAACGTTTGTATCTGTCAGCCAAAATACAAGCTGTCACATCCCCACACACCGTAACCAGACACTCATTGCCGTGAGAACATGAGCCTCACAGTATATTGTAGCTCCATGTCCCTTACATGTGCGTGTCTGTGCTCTCAATTTAAGCGCAACAGCATTATCACCCCCTCGCAGCCTGGTCAATGCGACGGACCACAGCTTGTAATGCAAATGATATCGCTGGAACACCCGGAATTTGTCGACGTTGGTACGTGTGAGCTGCAGAACCTCAACACAGGTGTCTTCCTGGAAAGCGATGGCGATGTTGCTGCCACCCACACAGCACACAATGGCGCAGCGCGACGGATTCTTCATGACAGTGAAATCTATGTGCCCAGAATATCGGAATGGGATGGACAGAGCCGCTGATCACAGAGGACGTAGACGTGAACATGTCTGTTCCAAGAAGAGTCGGAAATTTGGACAGGAATGGTTCAGAATTCCGCGAAATGTGGCGGATGGAAATGAGAGCGGAACATCCTGCGACTGGTTCGCACGTGCTGTGCCTACTGCTGCAGATCGCTTGTTCTGACGTGTGTCGTAGTTTTATTCAGACTCTCTAGGCACGTTCTGTGATATTACGTATCAGTCCGTGACATATTCCTCCATACTTGTCTACAATTCTTGCCTATTCGCAGTTCTGTTTAAAGGGTCATTTTTCAAACCATACACAGTTTAGTCACTGACATACAATTGTAAAACATGTAGAAATTCCTGTACAAGCTATGAAGCAATATACGAGGAGCAGAGATATGGCTCCACTCATTCTTAACCTTGGCACTAGATGGAAGTGAGTGGCTAAGTTCACGCTCCGGCTTCTCGGGAAAGATCTCCCGGTATGAGTTGAAGGCGACGTATGTGGCTAAGTGGACCTCAATGCTGGCCAGGACCTTTTGGGAAATAGAAAACCGTCACTCCCGCTGGGATTCGAAGCCCGAATCATCCAGCCAATATCCTAGTCGCTATATCGACAGAACTGTCTGTTCCTACCTATGCCCGTACTGCTTCGGTCGACCATTGTAAGAGACCTTCTTGATCTGATGGCTTGTGACGTCAGGCAGGCCACAAAAACACTTGTGTGTGGATCTGAGAATAAAACTGCCATTATTTCCCTATACAGCATTAACTGGCTGGTTTTTATAACCGAGACGGAGTTCGTTTACTGCGCGATTTGAACTGATTCCTCGAGTATAACCCAGGCTAGTTTTAAAGGCCGTGCCATGGCCAAGGCGGTCAGCTTTTCACCTTGGGTCTTGTATAAGTAAGATATAATATTCTGTATTAATTGTCGATGCCTCCAGAGGTTCTGGTCCAAACGGCACGAGCAGAGTTCGTGTGCCGTATGTAGCCAGACGTAGCAGCAGATGATGATCGATCCCGACAATTGCTACTCTTCTGGTCGCTGCTGCCATCTCGTGCTGACCCGAAGAAGCACGAGCCAAGGCAATTGTATGTGCTATGATTGTCCGTCTTGTTAGTGCTTGTTGTGGAGTGATTTGTCGTCATATGTTGTTGATGTGCGGTGTGACCGCACTTCTTGTAATTACTTACTTGCTTAATTACTTAGTCCATGGAGCAGAGTCCTTCTTGAGAAGCTAACCAGTTCTTAGTCAAGTAATTCCCCGCATTTTATGGAAACCGAAGGTTCATTACCGCATTCACAAGTGCCCCCCCCCCATGTTGCTATCCTGAGCCAGCTCGATCCAGTCCATACCCCTATATCCCACTTCCTGAAGATCAATCTTAATATTATCCTCTCATCTACGCCTGGGTCTCCCAAGTGGTCTCTTTCCCACAGGTTTCCCCATCAAAACCCTGTATACGCCTCTTCCCCATACGTGCTACATGACCCGCCCATCTCATTCTTCTCAATTTTATCACCTCATTGTGTAGTTTTCTCCACGTCCCTCTTAGGCCCAAATATTCTCCTCAACACCACTTCTTGTAATTACGCCGCTTATCTGAATTTTCTGTGGCATTTTCGGATGCAAATGGCTACAGACTGCGAGATGCAAATCTGAAGTCTTTCTGCCTAATTCACCTATTAAGACTGAGGGGTTACTGCATGTACCAACAGATTTAACATTAAAATTTTTACGTTCTGGCAGATACTAGTGTATTATGTTTGATAGTGGATCTCTGAACAAACGACCGGTCAACTCGATCAAGTTTTTCCGTGGTTTTCTTCGGTTCCACAGCAAAGGCTGAGGCGATACAAAATATCCATGTCGCACTGCATGCTTCCCACACGACTGTCTGCAAAATTAACTTAAAATTTTCGTCGAAACGCCGCCGTTAAAACGTAAACAAAATTTCGTTATAACGCTTCCCTCCAAACACAAAACTAAGCCAAAATGCTCATCTTCTTCCCTCTGCTGCATACTGACAACAGAGTGCTACCAGCACGCTACCTTCTTCACTTTCCAGCGCCCAACCACGTTTTCAGATTATCTTTACGATAAGGACGAGCGGCCACAGCCTGCGACCCTGCAGAGCAGTAAATTTTTCTTCAGTGCGAGGATTACTCTTACACATTTAATCGTAAAAGCCACATGGTTTCAGGTCCTGTGAACGTGGTGATCACAGTCCCATGCGTATTATTCTGTCGCCAAAATGTTATCTCAACACGTCAGAGTTTCTGTGTGAGCTGCAGGTCTCAGAATGTGTGTGTGTGTGTGTGTGGATTTGTGTTATCAGAGCGAAACACTGGCCCCAGGGCTCTTAGTGGGACTGTTAGTGCAACACACACAACACAACCTCATGTAGTGCTACTGAGTGTAGCATTTCTGCATACTGTCATCTCATTTCTGAGGGTTCGCCTATCCACTGAAGTGACACAAGGCTACGCCGCTAAACATAACGAATGTGGGATCTGTTGTTACCTCTGGACACCACACGAAGGTACGAGTTCACAAAATTCAGTCTTGCCCCACCCCTGACCTTTGTCCTACGGCAGTTTTGTTTAATTCCTGCTGATGACGCCAGGTTGCTGTGCAAGTCTTGAGACGCCTCCAACCTGGCACCAGCTGTGTCTAATTTTTCTTTACCGCACCTTCTGCGTGTGATTTTCCTGATCACAATACAACTTCGATTATCCGGCACCTGATGATCCGTCAGTTTCTGGTGGCGAGCGGCTGTGTGTGTGCGTGTGCGTGTGTGTGTGGGAGGAAAAGTGCGTGCGTTCCTTACCTCATGGTGTGACTGGAGCGATGAAGGTAGAATCTTGACCTGTTCGGTAATGTTCGTATGTTAATACATATCCTGTAGTACGTAATACAGTCAACAGTTTTAGTTGTATTAGGCTGTTTGCAATTTGTAAGCGTCTGTTCTAGTATCCGTCATTGCGTCGGTCCGACTCTGTAATGGAACCTGTTGCTCGCAACCTTCTCACGTACTGCTAACTGCCCTGTTTGGACGTGTGCATCAGTACACTTTGGTGTCAATATACGACAACATTTGTACGATCGGCGTTCAGCACATACGTCAGTCACAGAGAAACACGGCTGAATGCTGAGGCTCGGCCCGCTGAGTTTATTATCCTGCTAACCGACAGAAGGTGACCGGCTGTGTCGACCATATTTCCCATAGCTGTGAAATGGCTGTGCCTTACTGTACAGTGCTACTGGGACAGAAGAAGACGTGGGCGCATGGAGTGACATTAGACCGGGATGTCAGCTTTACATCCCAACCGTTTTATCTCCAGAGGAAGCTGACCCGCTAGCTGTTGGGTTGGAGGTCGTGTCGGTCTGATCATCGATGCCCCTGCCAGCCAGCAATCGAACCCCATTTTGCCGGTCGTCAGGTTGCCAGACAGTTGGTCTCCACAGATTTTGAAGTTACCAAGTGCTGAGCACGGGCCGAGTTATTGCCCGGCAGTACGGGAGCAAAACTTGGAAGTGTCAGACAGCTGTTAGAGCCTGACAAGATTACACAGTAGGTTATTTCAGCGGTAACACGCAGCTCATCATGTTATTTGTTTTTTTACCAGTTGTATGCAGTTGGGCATTTTCGCACCGAGAGTATGGTCAGTGTGAGCCGACGGTAGAGCCTGGACATACGTTGTGTGGCTTTTCTCACGACCTCCAGTCAAGTGCCGGATTATTGCCTGCAACAGAGAACCGTCCTAGCGTAGCCAGTATGCGGACTGGGCTGCGAGCTGGACGATTCGCGGTCTGATTCCAAACAGGATAAAGAAACTTGTCTCTGCTGCAAAACGTCCCGACCGCATCCGGGGCCCAACCGAGTCTCTTCTTCACTGAGTACCAGAGGTCTTTTCGTCGGGGGTGAAGCGGCCGTGGCGCGAAGCCCATCGCTGACTTCCATCTTTTTGCTGAGGTTAAAAATGAGTGGAGCTATACATCTGTTCCCACCAAATGCCTTCATGTCTGTACCTGCTAACCTCAGATCGGACTTTATACGTTTCCGTTCACATTTTTCACTAATTTCCTGCCATCCGACGTTAGGTAATTTCGATAAAAGCGACCATAAATGAGTACATTCTCCATACACGATAACGTTTCGGCTGCTAGCATGACAGTATGTTCTAAGAAAAATTGCTGCGATGTCGTGGCCGACGAGTTTTTGGCGCAGTCGAGAGCTGAAGAGAATGAACGTTTAAAAGGCTATGTTTGATTGCATTTTGTGGCCAGTAGATGTTGTGACCAGTTATGAAGTGCACGTCTTTTAAAGGTACGCACTGTAGCGGTCGGTGACGTCTGCAGGTTCCCCTCCACGTCACGGATTCCATTAATCATCCGGGATTCCTGCCTTTTTTACTGTCTCAGGATGTGATATAGGGATGATGTTTCGCCTACACCCCATAAAAATGTTCTAAACTGTTGCGGACTCTGCGACGGCTAGTTCCTTCACATATAAATAGTCTACGTGTCTGTCCTTTTACATAGCGTCCCCACCAGGTAACGTCGTTGGGGTAAAATTTCTTATGTCGCTTCCATCGCATCCATTGTTCTTTTATCACATCCCGGAAGGTTGTCTCTTGTAGATAGGATGTATCAATCTTCCAATAGCTCTTCCCTCTCTCCGGGAGTGGCGTGTCAACCGCCAGTCTAAGGACCACAGCAAAGTGATCCGTAAAGTCGGTCACCACAGTTTCAACTCCTTATTTACGTTCTAACAGGTGTTTGATGACATATATCCTATCCAGCCTTGACGCTGACAGTGGTGCGTAATGGGTGTAGCCTTGTCGTGCTCGAGACGCGTCCCACACGTCGTGGAGGGCAAAACCTCGTACAAGGGTTTTCGAATGCCCGGCTGTAAGTTGTGTGTCCTCTACTGTCGGTGGAATGAAGTACACAGTTGACATGACCGGCGAGAAGCATGTCATTTCGTGTACTCGGTACTACAGGTAGGAGGTCCGAGTTGTAGAAGCTTTAGCGTTCAGTTTTCTTTTCAGCACCAGATGGCGCGCACACATTAACGATCCACATCCCATTAAACACTGCAGCAATTCCCCAACCGGAGGGGAGGCGTTTGATGTTCGCGATCTCCAGGCCGTCTTTCGTCAGGATGGCTGTCCCCCTCCCCTCCGGCCCCTGGTTTATATGCGCGGCGTATTAGAGTATCATGTGTAAGTTAGGTTCTGTAACGTCCTGAAGGAAGGCTATGTCTGTGTCTTGTTTTTGCAGAAATTCGTTTAGCATCTTTAGCCGGGTAGTGGAGACAATCTAATTGATGTTTATGGTTGCCACCTTGTAGGGATTGCCGTTAAGAGTGTGCGGTTTCTACGGTGCCGCATGCTTCATTTTGCTGCGCGTCCGCTCTCTATACGAGGACAGATCCCGCTCCGTCCCCAACTTTTTAGTCGTCTTCGGGCTGTCTTTGGCGTCTTGGATTGGAGTTCATCGTCGGTTGGAGGGGGTTTGGTTTCCTTCGGGGCAAGGCGGTCATCTTGATTGTAGTGACTAAAATTGTATCCTTCTCCTTTGTCTCGTGTATCTCGTCGGTGTTATGTGTCGGAGTGGGTCCGGTTGGCCCCTTCGGGTCATCCGTTCCGATCACGGGCGCATCCCGTGGGAGGGGGTCGGATGTGCCGATTGATGCATCTGCTGTGCGCTCATCCTCGTTTCCCTCTTGTTTATTTTCACCGGTGGAGTGCCCTATCTCCTGCACGTTGAGTAGATCGTATGATCAGTCGGCTTACTGGTGGGGCTGTTTAAGCGGCGGGTTGTTTACCTTTATGTGGGGCACCACCGTCCGTGTCATTTGGTGCTGCAATATGGTTGGTTGTGATTCATCTACAGGGTGTCTCGGGGGAATGTGCCAGATTTCGGGAGAATGTTCCTTAAGTTAAAATACACCGCTACAACCAAAAACACCTATATCCGAAGTTGAACGGTTACGGAAATAATTGCGAGAGAAAGGTTTGGTCTTCTTGCAGTTCCACGTACTGTACCTGGTTCGCGTGACGTATTACCCTACACTGCGCAGTCCGTCCTTCATTCTGCAGCCGGGTCAACGCTGCGACATCGTTATCAACAGTTGTCACTGTAAAACAGTTAATTGTGGGGAGTTGTAAAAATGCCTTGTGTGTTTTACCAAGTGGAATATTGTGACATGCATCTTGTGTATGGATTTTGCGATGGTAATGCACGTATTGCTGTTGAAGAATACCACAGGCGTTTTCCCGACCAAAGGATTCCGTCTAGGGGTGTATTTTCTCGTATTCACCAGACAATGCGCGAGACTGGTTGTCTTCCAAGTGTTGCTGGTCAGTCTGAAAGGGAGGTGGTAACATTGATTAACACAGGAGAGAACATTCTTGAGATGGTTCAGAGAAGTCCACAACTGTCCACTCGTAGAATTGCCTCTCGCATAAGCGTGTCACGTATGCAGGTGTGGCGAACTCTACATGAGGAAAATTTACATCCTCATCATGATCACAGGGTACAACATCTGGAACCAGGTGACCCTGCTCAACGTATGGATTTGTGCCACTGGATAACAGCACATCCCCAACTGTTAAGCGTCATTTATTCACCGATGAGACGTCTTTTACCCAGGACGATATAAATAATTCACGAAATGTGTATACGTGGTCCAATGATAATCCACACGAAACAAGTGTAACCAAGTTCCAAAGGAGTTTTTCAGTGAATGTACGGTGTAGTTTGCTTGGTAACAAGTTGATCGCAACTTTTGTCTTTGACAACAATTTAACGGGAAGCACATATGAAGTCTTCCTGAGGAATGAGTTACCAGGTTTGTTGGAAGACATCCCGTTAATGATAAGGAGCCAAATGTACTTCCAACATGATAGGGTCCCCCCACATTACGCTCGGCGTGTGAGAGAGTACTTAAACGAACCTTTCCCTAACCGTTGGTTAGGTCGTGGTGGACCCGTTGAATGGCCACCGAGGTTGCCAGATTTTACACCTTGATTATTATCTCTGGGGCCACATGAAGACATTAGTGTATGAAACTAAGGTCGATTCAAGAGCAGCACTGCCCCATCGTATTTCTGCAGCGGCAGAACACATACGCAACCTGCTACTCAGTCTCTATTGATGCGTGCCTAAAAGTGCATAGCAACCGGAGGACACTTTGAACAATTACTGTAAAGCAGGTACTGTATTTTAGTACAGGCAAGTAGTAGGCTTATACCAAAATCCGCAGTCAGTAAAGTTAAATGAGTACTTCAATACTGCTGGATATTCATGTGCCATGTAAAGGGCTTGGAACCCTAAGGACAACTATGATATTAGTGCGAGTGTTTATGTAGTTTAATTTAATGGCTTTATGTCACTCAGATGTTAATTAGATGTTAAGTACAGATATTAATATTACAGAAACAACATATTTCTGCCAGTTTTAATATGTATTTGGTAATCAATAAGTGTGTAAGAGCTCTCATACTTTCAAACTTTTCTCGCCATGATCTCTGTAACCGCTCAATTTCGGATATGTTTTTGGTTTTATCAGTGTATTTTAACTTAAGGAACATTCTCCCGAAGTCTGGCACGTTCCCCCCGGAACACCCTGTATATGTGTGTGTCTGTTGTGTTGGGAGACTATATCCGCCCATGTTGATAGCGGCGAGACGGTAGCGTAGGGCGCAGCACTTCTTCGTGGGCAGTCTTGGTACTGGTGCCCCGTAGCACGTAGCGGGCTGCCCCTCGTATGACACGAGGACCCTATTGCCAGCTGTGGTCAAATGGGACGCTAAGTGCTGTTTGAGGTTCATGTCCACTATGCGGATCCCGTTCGACACTTCGTTTCTGTACGTCCGTGTCCATTGTTTTTCTTTTATTTCCCGTACCTCACCATATTTCACCAAGATATCCTTAATCATACGATCATTCACTTCGGGTGGCAGGTTGGCTATTCTAATTTTACGCATCCCCATCCTTGCTAATTCTGTCGTTACCTGTGATAGTTCTCCGTTGTCATGCTTAAATTCCAGTTGTCCTTTCGTTTCGGTCAGTACACTGTACAGGCGCGTACTGTTTGTAAATTTGATAAACACTTGTTTCATGCCGTCTATTTGTATCGTACGTATGTCATCTTCATCTAAATGAAGCTTCTCGTATATCCATTCGTGAATGTGAAAAACAGTTATGCGCGGGCTCCTGCAGTCAAAACAACACACAACTGTATTTTGCTTGTTGTCCATCCTACTATCCGCTGTTGCCTTTTGGTGTCCCACTCAAATACTGTGGGGACAGAGAAACGGGGGGG
>Ga0209629_10002390_pt1 | contig 12744 bp, 7 predicted proteins | sample TergutCu122P5_FD_187286 | JGI IMG/M metagenome (GOLD analysis project Ga0209629, IMG submission 187286) | Cubitermes ugandensis P5 segment gut microbial communities from Kakamega Forest, Kenya - Cu122 P5 (SPAdes) (version 2) | ecosystem: Host-associated > Arthropoda: Insects > Digestive system >... | reverse complement strand
TGTTTAGAGGTAAATCATTTATGTATAAAGAGAATAATATTGGGCCAAGAATTGAGCCTTGTGGTACTCCTATGTCGACCTGTCTGGTGGCTGAGATGGCCTTGCCTTGTTTAATGCTTTTCAATTCCACATATTGTTTCCTATCGGATAGATAGGATTCCATCCATGTGTTAGCTATACCTCTTATGCCATATGTATTCAGTTTATCTAGTAGTAAACTATGGTCCAGGATATCATAGGCCTTAGAAAGGTCCAAAAAGAGCCCGACAGGATACATTTTATTATCAATAGCTATTTGAACATAATTAATAAAATCCTGGAGCACTGCCAAGATTCTGACCTACTCCTTTGGCTTTCTCACCCCCCTAACTACTTGATGCTGTGAAAAACCTGCAATGGATATTGGACCCATGTTTCACAAAATAATGATGTTGAATAATGGTGAAAGATATCAAAGTAGGGGCACTTAGAGATGCACATAATCCTTCAAATACAGTAACTTACGCTGATATATTGAAGATAATGTGAGAAATGTTATGAGAGAAATGTGATTTACTGTGCTTACAAACATTCTGCTTGCTTGGAATTCGTATTTGCAGGAGGTATTCAGTTGTCAAACAAAATAAGTATGTGTACATATTGCTCATTTTAGTGAATACATTACTTCAAGTGCCAATTTAATGAAGTGTCAGTGTACTGGTTTGTTGTGAAATGCAGTTCAGCTTGTGTTGACGTGCTGAGGTTCCAAGAAGATAAGCATAGATTTGAATCCCGCTAACTAACTAATCAACTAACTAACTAATTAACTAACTAACTCCTGAAGAAAGAGCCACAGTACCCATTGAATAGGAGTCTGGAGGGCCCCAGAGCTGCTCTGTACTTTGAAACACAATTTCTTGGTAGTTCAGCTCATAGCCTAAGCCTTATGCCAGCTGAGCTGACTCAGTTCCTCATTACTGAGTGTAGGAAACTGCAAAGTGTGAGTTTTAGGTGGCCTGTGACAACATAACGTGCATACCAAATTTCATGGAAATTGGTTGTTTCTATTGAAGGGGGGATACATAACCAAACAATGTGGTGATATCAGCAGCTGAGTTTTTATAGGTTCCTTTCTTGTCTTGATTATGAACAGAAGTCAAATTATGAGATCATGAAGCTGTGTTGGTAAGTTGTTAAATCTGTGTGCCAGCATGTATCATACCTATAATATGTTAAAACCAGTGATTTTCATGAAATTTGTTATAAAACCTCCACTCAAGGACACTCCAACGAACCAATATTTAATTTTATACAATCTGTTGTTGTTGTTGTTGTCGTCGTCGCCGCCGCCGTTGTTGTTGTTATCGTTGTTGTTGTTGTTGTTGTTATTATTATTATTATTATTGTTATTATTATTATTATTATTATTATTATTATTATTATTATTATTATTATTATTATTATTATTATTATTATTATTATTATTATTATTATTATTATTATTATTATTATTATTATTATTATTATTATGTGGCAGATGGTATGTAAGTGGGAGCACACTAATGCCACTAGTCTTATGAAATTATGCGCTTCTGTCAACATTTGGCATAGTAATATTAAATTTTGTCACAAATGGAGTATAAACATGGCTACATATCATATGAGCAATGCTGTATATTAGCAGGGGTGAAAATGTGTGTTCAGGGCTACGTTGATGCTCAAGCATCAGTTGGAAATACCAGAGAATAATGAACACATATTGTAATGGGAACTTTTACAATTTTTTTCATTGGACGCTTAGTTCAAGTTTCATATTTTTGTAGCTTAGGTTATTTATTCAGAGATTAATGATTGGATGTGTAAATTGTTTGGATGTGGAAACAGTAAGTGTATACAGATATTTGGTTGATGAATCTTTGGTAAAGTGACTGTCTGAAAGGCTCAGATACATATGGGAACATCATACACTTATATGGATCACAAGGAGACAGGTTGTCATGGTGGGAATTGGACTGATTTGACTGGTGATATGTTCTAATTGTGGTCTTCTGTGTAACAGTGTTTAATATTTAGGTTCAGGTACCAGGCACTGAATTACTTACCTGTAAATCTGAAACAGCAGTTCTAATTTTTTTTTTCTCTGTTCCAGAACTTATGTCACCCAAGGTGTCCAAAACTCCACCCCCCAGTCCTGCAGATTTGAAAGACAGCACAGGTAAATAATGCTCTTAATGAACATGCTTAATTGTATTTGCTGCCATTGTCACAGTAGCATTATGCTGTTATGCTTGAAAACCATATGAAGAATCCCTAGCCCAATGGTTCTCAAACTGTGGTGTGGGTATTTTGTGATATAAAACAAAATGTATCACGGGATTATGAAGAAGCAGTCTGCACTGACAAAAATTTTAATTGTGAGAATTATTTGAAGGTAAAGTTACAAAAGTATTGTTTAGATGTTGTGGTCTATTCTGATTATATGGTAGGCCTGTAGTTGAGATGTACAATTTTTGTCTATGAGGAAGTGCTCAAATTGGACTGGACTGCACTGGAATATGGTTATTACAGGAAAGATCAGAAGTATTCCAGTTGATATAAACTCACTAATTTAAAGTTTCATGAAAAATTCTGGTTCTTCAAATGTTAAAATTCAGGCAGTGTTGGAAAGAAAGTGATTTGTGAAAAGCAGTGTAAAATTTTAGCTGCATGATGATGTGATGAAGTTAACGTCTGGAAGGTGTGAATTAAGACACCTTACTGGCATGTGGAGGATCATACTGTCTTCATCTTCACAGAAGATAGGACATGTTCCTTCAAAATGTTGGTAAATTTCTATCAGAAAACACAGCTTCACATCTCAGAAGACAGTATTTGTCATGTCATTTGTTGTGTGTGAGTTAATCAGTAATTGTTGCCATGTTTTTCTTGTGTTTAATGTACTTCTTTGTGCCTAAGTTTTATATCAGCAATATAATTATGCTTCCCTGTTGGTGTAAATAATTGTTCATGTTCGTATAATGTCAGTATGTCAATAAATAATGTCTAGATTGGAATCTTCAAATTCAGAATTGATGCACAAAATGGAAAAATTATTAACAGACAGTCAAATGCCATTGTGGACTGATACACTATGATTCCAAGAGAAACATAAGATTTTAATTACATTTACCCAAATTGTGATGCAGCATTTTAGTGGGGATCTTAAAAATTAGCCCTCAGAAGATAGAAACAGGTGGCAGGAAAGGAGGATGGATTATATTAAAATAGATCTTAAAGGAACATAGTATGAGGACATAATTGAAATCAGCTGGTACAGGTTTGGGGATTGATGCTTTTGATTTTGAGCTTGTGGGGTTTGTTACCACAGAGATAGTCAGAGAGTCAGTTACCTTATTTTTTATCATTGACTAATTTAAGTGGAGTAGTAAATATAACATGATCTAACAAGATAAGTCACATAGTATACATAGTGTAGTTAAGAATCACAGAGCTCATCACCAAGTTACATTAACTTTAAACAAAGACTTCCATGCGTATGGAATAAAGTTAAATAATGTAATTTATTCAGAGCTTACAAGAAAAGTTTAATAAGGTACACGACAAAGGAAGACCTGCTTAGAAGTCACCTAGCTGTCCTCTTTATCTGCTCAAAGTCCTGCCTCATGTTTGCCAGGTGCTGCAACTTGGCAACCAGGTGATATCCTGACCACTACTGAAAAGCCATTACCTGCACAAGGTAGGGTTGCAGTTTTTCTTATTTTATGTGTGTCTGTATTGTAGTGTTTCTGGATTGCTTTTTATGGTAGTTTATAGCAGAAACTTGGCATATCACATTGCACTGGCACATGAATGATTGTTGGTTTGTGAGAGTAGAATTGCGTTAAGAATTCCATCTTACAGACTGTCAATACAAAGGGATTTTATAACTGCAGTGGTCACAGAATTAAGTTGCTGTCGTAGATGATAGTGTTTATTTTAGATTGTTAGACTGTTTGTGAATACTGGAGGGTGGGAAGATGCAGTAATGGTTCACTGTTTGGGCCAGAGCAGATTGTCTAAAAAAAGAAGAGGTGATATATATTACAAGTTAAATTAAAGAAATGAAGAAGTTGTGTGAAGACTTAAAGTGTCTGATTTTTTAAATGTTTAATTTTGTATGGTGAGACTATAAAAATTCAAAATTTTACAGTTTTGTGATCATTTTCTGTATATAATTTTTCTAGTAAAGATTCAGGTTGTCACAGCAGAGATAAAAATTTCAAATTGTCACCATTCTTGTAATTATCTCCCTATATAAAGTACCGTCAGTATGAGTTAATGAAATAGTGGAATACTCAGGTTGATAACAAGTGACAGTAATTTATAAGTCAGCAGTTGCCATGGTTACAATACAGGCTAAGAGGGATTTTGTTCTCTGTAAGGTGTGTGGAAAAGTCTAGCAAATGGAAGGGCAATGACTGTGTTCTCTGTTATGTATGAGCTGATGAAACAGGATGGCAGCACTCCACTAGATGAAATTAATGCTCGATTTGCTTTGAGAGTAAATAAATGATGGCTGGAAACAGCCTGAGGGTAGCATATGAATATTACGGCAGCTGGTCATATGACGATCACGTGGTTAGTTACCATATTTCCCAGCCCATAAGACGCACCGTGATTTTTTCGTTAGAAATTTTAGAAAAAAAATAATGTTGAATGTATTTTAATTTTAGCAATTTATTGGAAGAAAACAGGATTGTTACATACCAAAATTAGCAACCATAATATAAATTATTCATCATAGAAACCCAGAAAATTGTCGCCACTGCCACTAAAATCATCTTCATGGTTGCTTTCACTATCTCATTATAAAGATGTTGTATAATAGACGTACGGGTATTTATAAGTTTGTAAATAATACTTACCCTTGGCGCATAAGATGCAGGTTGAATTTAGGTAACATTTTTTCGGGAAAAAAGTGCGTCTTATGGGCCAGAAAATACGGTAATATACAAGAATGCTTGTTTAATGAAACTTGTAAGTATATTTATCATTTGTCTGTATACACAGTTTCACATGTGTTAAAGATACTTCACTGGGTGTTACCACTAGACTGAAAATTAGATGTGTAATTGTGGTGGCTGCCATGTCATTGTCCTACATTTTACAAATAAATGACCCTCGCAACAGTTTTATACCTTATAAAAGACAGTTATCAGACAAAATAAGAAGGCTTTACATTACATGCCATTTCCATCTCAGAAGTTACTCTTACAGCTTAATCTGTCACACAGAGGGAAGTGCATAGAATAAGGCCATTTGAGAATAGGGTGCTGAGGAACATGTTTGGGTTTAAGTGGGATGACTTAACAGGGGAGTGGAGAAGGTTACATAATGAGCCTCATGATCTGTACTCTGCACCAACTATTATTTGGGTGATAAAATCAAGACAAATGACCTCAGCTGGGCAAGTGGCACAAATATTGGGGTAGAGGGGTGCATGCAGGTTTTTAGTGGGAATATTTAAGGGAAAGAAACTAACTGGGACTTATATGTAGATGGGAGAATAGTATTAAAATGTATCTGCAAGAAATTAGTTAGTGGGGCCTGAAATATTTTGATATGGCACTGGATAGGAGCATTAGCTTGTGAAGAAGGACTCTGCACCATGGTGCTTGTTTGTTTGTTGGCTGGTTGGTTAGCGTAAACTTAGAAATTAACTTCTGGGTTTGCATCTTATCTGCCAGATGTGACATACACAGATTCAAAATCTGTTCTAATGAAACTGGACAGAAAAGGATAACAAAGCTGATGTCAAAACCATATTCAAGATGGGACACTGGTGCATTCTAATTCAGAGGGAATCCTTCCATCATCTGGGAGTTGTAATTCTCTGCTTTTAAAGTGACAGATACTTTCAAAGCATACAATGTATAGTGGCAGGCACTCCTTTGCATTTGACAGATCCCTGATTTGAATCTTGGCAGAAGGCTGAATAACCTGACTGAGTTACTACAGCTGCTTCAAGAAAATGGTGGAATAAATAAGACTACAGTTGCTTTCTGTCCAATACAATTGAGGAGTTTTATTTTAAAATCCCACATGAGCACTTCAGCAAGAAATGAGTTTTCTGGGGTTACACATGCACAACATGGACCTCTTGTACTGGGTATAACTGTTGACGTCAAGAGTTACCTAGTTCTGGCACTGTAGGTTAGATATATTTTGCCTTCCTTCATATGCTTACCTATCAGTGTCGTGTAATCAAAATTCAAGTCACGTCAAATCAGACATACAGATTTTTGAAATAAGATACTCAATACCATGTATCAGGTGAAGACTGTGTTACAGCCTTCATTTATGTGAACAATCCTCTCTTTTATTTGTTAACCAGCTTTCATATTTTATTTCCTGTTAAGTGGGCTTTGGTATCTCCATTATGGCAGCTGTTGCAAAGAAATCTTATTGTCTACACCAGCACTGTTTTTGACTTTAGAACAAAAAGATTGAGACATGACATTTTCAGATGAATAGTCTGTTCATGCAATAATACATAATTAGAGGCCTGTTAAAACTGTTGAAGTTATTTTTCCCCTCCCCATCTTTTAACCTACTCTATTTACCCTCTTTAAGTCTTATAAAAAATTCTTTGTCATTACATGACAGTTCTCTGAACCTCTGATTGCTGAGGTCACACTTAGATATTTAGGTTGTATTTCTTTCAGAATTACCCACTTATTCAGCTTGTGTTTTTTCAGTTATATTTTTAATAGTTGCTTGCTCTCTATGTACTTCTGTGCCCAACATTTGATCCTGAAAACCCAATTTCAGCCTCATTTTTGCATTTGTCGGCCATTACTAGACCCATGTTGGCATTTATAACTTTGGATATACTTTGCTGTAACCTTACAGAACTGAAGTTTTATCCGCCTAAAGGTGCATATAGAAATAAGGATCCTGGTTGGGGGTAAAGGCACCATGGTCAATTCAGCTGTATTGTCAGCATTTTCAGGATTCATATTGTCTCCATTTTCTAGGCAAGGTGATGGACACTTCATGTTCAAAACATAAGTGATATGGGTTACCTTCACCTGATGACATTAACCAAAAACATGGTTGGTGTTAGTACTGAACCACCATGTATGCCTGAAATCAGATTATGTAATGTATATGAAAAAGGCAGGAAATACTTGGAAAATAAAACCCACAGTTATTTTATAATGAAAAATACAAACTTTTAAGAAGGTTAATGTAGTTACATGTTGGAGGTCTGTCCAGTGTCCCCTCCTGCTGCTGTGTCTACAAAAATAAGCACGAAACCTTGTAAGTGATAGTTTGTACTAAGGTTTCTTTTGTAACGTGGGGAAGTTTATATTTGTTATGCTTGTATGAGTTAGGGGTGTCCATCCATGTTGTACACTAAGTAAAGTACCACGTTCTGCTTTGTGACCTACACTGGATTTCTGTCTCTTCACATATTACAGTGTATTGCTTCAGTTCACATCACTTTTCTACTGGCTAAATATTCTGTACCATTTGCTCATACATACATACATACATACATACATACAGACAGAAAGTCCACAGATCCATTAGTGTCTCATAAAGACAAGTCATAAATACACAAATATACAAATTTACAGTGTAATATACTATAAACATTTTACAAAAATATAATGAATCATCTTTACACATAAAAAGTGCATCTACAGAGTAAAAGGAGTGTGTATGTAGATATTTTCTTAAGGCTGTTTCAAATTTTTCCTTCTCATTCTTGAGGATTGTCACACTGGGTGAAAACTGTTGAACATTTATATGCCAGCATAGAATGTACATTTTTAAAACAAGATAGATTGGCATTTGGTCTATGAAGATGGTGCTTATTCCGTGTATTAATATTGTGCATAGATGAATTTCTTTGAAATATTTCCTGATTATTGATAATGAAGTTCATTAATGAAAGAATATACTGTCTTGGAACAGGTAAGGATCCCTTAATTGTTTAAACAGACTTCTACAATAGGTTCTGGGTTGCGCTGCAGCCATAATTTCGACTATTTTCTTTTGTAAAGTTAAAATCTGTAAACCAAGAAATTTTGTATTCACTGTCTCTTCTGTATAATATTCTTTATAACCAATATGTAACATAGAATGTGATGAATTCTTTGTTATGAATTTCATTATATTATTTTATCTAAATTTAGAAATAAATTATTATGAGCAAACCATTTAATCATGTGAGAGAACTAAATCTGACACTGAAGAGAAATCTTTGAAATTTCTGCTTGAAATTATGATACTAGTATCATTCTGAAACAGAATTTATTCTCAGGGGAAGGTCATTTATATACATTATGAGCAACACATTTCATCAGCAGTGCAGACTTGTAATGAGGAGGTATTTTGACAGACTGTTGTGGTGAATGGTGGTAACATGCTCCTCTAAGAGCCTGTAGATACAGTGTCCATTATTATAGATTAGTTTTAATGTTAATTCATTTAGTTATTCCATTTAAGAATTACTCACATACGTATTATTAGTAAAATAATCATACAAGACACTTCCAAGAACATAGTGATGGTGTGGGCTCATCATGTCTGCTTTATATGTGTGAAGTTCTTGGTTGAATCTAGGTCTGTTGGCTGGCTTCTTTGACTGTTTATGGTTATAGTCATTTGTGCCAAGCAAATGATTGGATAGCAAACCCACATTAAATTTAGTCATAATTGTTTCCTTCCACATCATCATATTATCATTCATAATCATGCTCTCATTTGGTGGTATCAAACCTGTACAATTGATAAAATATTGAGTTATGAAGCAAACATCTACCTTAGAAAAAATATCAAAAGTTGGTTAGGTTTTTAATTTTAGAATTGGGTAATCTACACAGAATTCACACTTGCCTTTGTTTTGTCATAATATGGAGTATCTGTGTCATCAACACCAGGAGTGCTGTTATTATTCTTTTTTTATGTTCATCCCATAAGTATGTACTTCAGGATAGAGGACCAGGCATTCATTGTTGCTGTTGGGCTATTATTGTCTTTTCCCCCCCATAACATAGAAGTTTGGTTACCCTCGTTCAAGGATTATATATAAATGCCACAGCGCATCACACAACTTGATGATGAGCAGACTGCTACTGGATTGCCAGTAGTGTGTTCGTGTATGACATGTAGTTGCTATTTCTGTCATCTTCTTTGATTTTGTAAGGTTATAAAATTGACAATGTAGAAATAAGTGTGAACAGCAGTCATAAACACAGCTAAATGTTTAATTAGATAGCGTAGTTGGGATGCTATTGACAACTACATGTTTCGGCCCTCAGGTGGCCAACATCAGGTTGTACGCTCTGAAGTAGATACTTAGTACAGCCTGATGATGGCCACCTGAGGGCCAAAACATGTAGTTGTCAATAGCATCCCACCTACACTATCTAATTTAACATTTAGTTGTGTTTATGACTAATGTTCACACTTATTTCTACATTGTAATTTATACACAATGGGGATGTCGCACCTTAAAATTAAAATTATAAAACTGAAATACACTGAGTAGGAGACAGTTGGAAGAGGAAGGCAGGAGGATGCAGTTCAGTCAGTTTAGTACTTCTCTTAAATAGTTTTTATAAATTGTCCATTTTTATCCAGTTGTCCTAAGTATAGATGTTAATGGTATTATTCACACAATAGTTATTCCTTTCTTTTATAATTTTCATGTCAGTAAATTAGTATAGGACTACTCAAATTTTAGACTTCCTCCATCATCTAGGATTCCAAACACACCAAAGAGCAAACACAACTTTTTGGAAACAATCTCTGTTTCTATCCTGAGGTGGGTTGGTGGGTGGACAGGCAACTACTTGGATGGTACATCAGACAAAGCAATTCTCAATCTTTGGGCAATCCCTGTCAGTTCATCTACCACAATGTACGAGTACATAGGATGTCCAGAAAGTAAAGACACAAACGCAATAAAATTTTTATAAACATTTATCAACAAAATAGGCTGAACAAACTCTTAACACATACCTTTATCTATTTTCCAACATATTCACCACCTTTGTCACGGCATTTGTTTCGCCTGGGTATGAGTTTCTCTATTACGATGTCATAGAACTCCGCCGCCAACGCACACAACCAAGCAGGGACTTCGTTTTTCACCTCTTCGTCTACATGGAACTTCTGGCCGGCCAGACGTTTCTTTAAATGCAAAAACAAATGGAAATCGCTGGGAGCGAAGTCTGGGTTGTGAGTGGTATGGTCTAAAATTTCCCTGTTGAAATTCTGCAACAACTGCTGCGTTGTTCTCGTATTGTGCGCCCCTGCATTGTCATGCAGTAAGCAGATGCTGCGTGTTGACATCCCTCTTCTTCTTTTCTAAATTGCACTTCTAAGCCTTTTATTGTTTCACAATATGCCGCAGCGTTTATGGTGATCCCATTTGGCATAAAATCAACCAGAATCCCCTTTCGGTCGCGAAAATATTTGCCAGGATTTTCTTGGTGGAGGGGGGTGTTTTGAATTTCTTGTTCATGGGATAATAAGTGTGGCGCCACTCCATCGACTGTTTGCTCTCAGGTATGTGGTGAAACATCCACGTTTCGTCCCCTGTCACTATAGAGCCAAGGAAGACATCACATTCTTCCTAGTAGCGTGTGAGAAACGTTAGTGCAGCACCCATTAGTTTTTTCTTGTGGCTTTCAGTCAACATTTTGGGTACCCACCGTGCACACAGCTTAGGATAGTCTAACCTCTCTCTCACAATCTCATGAACCAACGATATGGACACTTACGGGATCACTTCATGCAGTCCACTGATTGTCACACGCCTGTCAGCGCGAATGTTTGCTTCGACATTTGAACGAGACTGTCGTTTGTCAAAGACTGCCTACCATTCCTTGGTTCATTATGAACGATGTTCTTCTTGCATGAAATTCACGACACCACTTTAACACACACTGCCTGTTCATAACTTCCCCATACATACTAACAATATTGTGATAAATTTCAGCTTCTCTCATCACGCTGAGAAATCAAATAACAGAACGCACTTCACACCTGTTGGAATTTGGAATTTATACGTCCATTTTAAACTCGCAGAACACACAAGCATATTGCTGAGAACGAGTGAATGGACTACAGCGAAGTGAGCGGGAGCATGGCAGAAACGAGTGAAGCCACGTTCACAGCGGTGATTCCCCTTTCCCTCCCATACGTATTGTATCGATAATTTCTGGATAACCCTCGTATATGTCTGGGACAGACAAGTTGTCATAGTAGAACTGACATACCAACCTGTCCGGGATGAAAAAGAGCTTCGTCTGACATGCTCAACCGAGTAGCTGCGCTTCCACCCCTTGTTACTGTTTTTACATGAACATGGACACAGAACACCAAAACAGCTCAGATAATGAAATATTGTGGATTTTTAAAAGAACATTAGATGATGGACAGAATCGAAAAGCTGAATGTTCGTACATGCTGTGTACCATAGAGTACTATGGAATTGAACTTAATTCATGGAATTGTGTTAACGCAGTTCACCTCATTGACATAAGTACTTAACAGTAGTAGAGAGACCAATTACAGGCAAACACTGAAAAGAAAACGTGGTATAGAAATAAAAATCATGCAGTATTTGGTTTAAGTCACTGCAGTCAATATTAGATTTTTACTGGCTGGGGTTAAAGGATTTTGCTGGAAATGGTTTGCAGTGTGTTTGACGTTGTAATGTATGCAGTATTTGGTTTAATTCACTGCAGTCAATATTAGAATATTACTGGCTATGTTAAAGGATTCTGCTGGAAATGATTTGCAGTGTGTGCTGTTGTAATATTTTATTAAAAAAAAAAATGGCATGTGGCTTCTTCTAATCGGACAGGTATTCCAAACATGGTATCAGACGTGTGTTACATTTCAGCATAAATTTAATAGTTTATGTGGGTTGAATGATACTTGGCTTGACCATGAAACATACACACTGTATGCAGAGAAATATTTTGTGCATTGTAACTAGGTTTCTTTATGTGTGTGTGTGTGTGTGTGTGTGTGTGTGTGTGTGTGTGTGTGTGTGTGTGTGTGTGTGATGTAATGAGTTTTGATTTACTTGTGGGTTTTAATCATTATTTTGCACTTAGGTTCAACATATGATGCAAAGGCTATTCATTGAAAATTGTGGTTGCCAAACTGTCATTTCAGACTCCTTGGGCATACATGAAGTATTTCAGGCAGTTCTGCAGAAATCAAAAGCTTGCCAATGTTATTTTAAGGCAGTTCATGAAATACAAATAGTGATATAGGTTTTGATGATGTATTTATTTTAGTGGCATGTTAACTTTTATAGTCTTCTAATTGCATAGTTGAGGTTGATTATTTCACAGGCTTATATTGTGCTCTTGGCTCCTGTAGTCTGTTAGGTTGGTGCCATCGTTTTAGACATCTGTACTGCTTCCATCTTAATGTTGGAGTTTTCAGAACATAGGCTGAAGTGAGTCAAGATGAGAAAATGGCTGGTTAAATGTAAGCTAGATGAAAGAAAGAAGTGGTTAGTCAGAACCTGTAGACATTTGCTGCTTGGGGAAAAGAGCTACGTGAAGTGCATGCATACAAGAAACAGATAGGTAAAAGAGAAATTTGGGGTGAGAAATGCCACTGTAGAGTGGGACTGTTGATTCTTGTGCTTGAAGAAACATGTTTATGGAGTGATTGGGAATCACTAATTATTAGTTTGGTGTAGAATTGCTTGTATCACTTGCAGTGTTTTTTTTATTTTCATTTATT